>Ga0214921_10011773_pt1 | contig 10573 bp, 9 predicted proteins | sample LL1505_MetaG_FD_177992 | JGI IMG/M metagenome (GOLD analysis project Ga0214921, IMG submission 177992) | Freshwater microbial communities from Lake Lanier, Atlanta, Georgia, United States - LL-1505 | ecosystem: Environmental > Aquatic > Freshwater > Lake | place: USA: Georgia | collected 2015-05-28
TCTAAGCCAATTACAAAACCGAGTAAGACTGTATTTAATTCCGCTGCTCCGACACCGACTTTTGCTAACAAGGCAAAACCTAAAATTGCTATCGATTGCAATACACCGAACACCCATAAACCACGATTAATACCTGTTTTTTCTAACCAGACTGCGCCTAAAATTCCACCCGCTAAACTCGCCCATAAGCCTGCATTTTTTGCGACCAAGCCAATTTGTGTACGACTAAAACCTAGATCGATATAAAACGGTGTGGCTAAAGCGGTAGCCATGGAATCACCTAATTTATAAAGAAAAATAAATGCCAAGATAGTGAGTGCATGTGACCAACCACTACGATTTATAAATTCTTTAAAAGGTAAGACCACAGCCTCACGCAAATTTGCTGGTGGTTGACCGTACATCACTGGTTCACGTATTAGCAAACTGGTTACGAGGCCTGGCAACATGAAGAGTGCCGTAATAGAAAACACAATTTGCCAACTTAAAAAGTCAGACAAAATTAAAGAGAGTGAGCCTGGTACTAGTGTAGAAATTTTATAAGCATTCACAAACAGTGCTGTGCCTGAGCCTTGTTCATCATCCCCTAAAATTTCACGTCTATAGGCATCGATTACGATGTCTTGGCTAGCAGATAAAAAAGCAATCGCGCCTGCTAAAAACACAATCATGCTTAAATCATGTTGTGGCGAATAAAATCCCATCGCCGCTATCACTACCATTAAACATAGTTGTGTGAGGAACATCCAACCACGGCGGCGACCTAACAATGGAAGTTGAAATCTATCCATAAAAGGCGACCAAATGAATTTCCATGTATAGGGAAATCCTACTAATGCAAACAAGCCTATCGCTGTAAGATCAACTTGCTCTGCTCTTAACCATGCGGATAAGAGGTTATAGAGTATGAATAGCGGCAAGCCAGAAGTAAAACCCAGCATGACGCAGATCAGCATCTTACGATTGAAATAATGTCGCCAACCAGTTGTATGGGGCATGCGCAAGCCTGTTAAAAATGGAAGTTTATTTTTTCTTTAATCTAAAAACACCTAAACTACCACGCCAGTTCGGCATGAAAGTTACAGGTGTTCCATCATCTTTGAGTGCGACACTGTCTAAAACTTCAAGTCCAACTTCCGCTGCGAGTTGTTCAAAGTCGCTAATCGTTGCGCAACGTAGATTAGGTGTATCAAACCAATCATAGGGCAGACTTTCTGATACCGGCATGTGTCCTTGCAATAAAGCCAGTCTATGTGGCCAATGTGCAAAGTTAGGAAATGAAACAATCGCTTCATGTCCAACACGATTAATATCACGTAGCACGCCTTCTACATCTTTCATCATTTGTAGTGCAGATAAACATAGCACGCTATCAAATGCATCATCTGTAAACATGGCTAAGCCAGCTTCTATATCTTGCTGTATCACTGAGACACCACGATCGATACAACGCGGTATGCTGGTGTCATCAATTTCTACACCATAACCAACACATTGTTTCTCGACTTGTAAATAATCGAGCATAGCGCCATCACCACAACCCAAATCTAAAACACGCGATCCTGCTTGTACCCAATGCGCAATGAATGCAAGGTCAGCACGTAAGCCATGAAATTTCGCCACATTCATGCTGCCTCCTTATGCGTTGCTTGAGGTGTTGCATGAGACTGTGTTTGTATTTGCTGCCAGACTTTATCGTAATAACTACTGACGACAGCCATATAGCGATGATCATCTAATAAAAATGCATCATGACCATGCGGTGCATCGATTTCTGCATAACTGACTTTGCGATTATTTTTTACTAAAGCTTGAACGATTTCACGACTACGCTCAGGCGCAAAACGCCAGTCAGTAGAAAAAGAGACTAATAAAAATTCTGCTTGTGTATTGGCGAGTGCAACAGCTAGATCACCATTGTGTGCGCGTGCAGGATCAAAATAATCTAAGGCTTTGGTAATCAACAAATAGGTGTTGGCATCGAAATATTCAGAAAATTTATCGCCTTGATAGCGTAAATACGATTCAATTTCAAAATCTACGCCATAACCAAACTGATAATCTGCGCCACGTAAATCACGTCCGAATTTTTCCGCCATATCATCATCGGATAAATAAGTGATGTGACCTATCATGCGTGCTACCCGCAATCCATTTTTAGGCACGACACCATGTGCATAAAAATCACCCGCATGATAATCAGGGTCGGTGAGTATGGCTTGTCTAGCGACATCATTGAATGCAATATTTTGTGCAGAGAGTTTAGGTGTTGAAGCAATCACTAAACAATGACGAACGCGCTCTGGATATAGCATGCTCCACGCCATTGCTTGCATGCCACCTAATGAACCACCCATGACTGCTGCAAGTTGTTGTATGCCGAGTGCATCTGCTAAACGTGCTTGCGCATGCACCCAATCTTCTACTGTCACTACAGGGAATGCTGCACCATAAGGTTTGCCGGTTGCAGGATTTGTATGCATGGGTCCGGTAGAACCAAAACAAGAACCAAGATTATTCACACCAATTACAAAGAATCGATTGGTATCTAAGGCTTTGCCAGGTCCAACCATGTTGTCCCACCAACCTTGACTACGTGCCTGTCCTTCATAAGTACCTGCCACGTGATGGGAAGCGTTCAATGCATGACAGACCAACACGGCATTCGAACGATCGGCATTCAAGGTGCCATAGGTTTCATAGACTAAGCTGTAGTCAGATAGCGATGCTCCGCTTTGCAAAGCAAGCGGCTCTTTAAAAAAGAGTGACTGGGGTGTGACGATGCCGATAGAGTTCATAAACATTTTTTGCATGAAAAAGCCCGACTGCACTCGGCATATCGGGCTGAATTCGGAACGTCTACGATTCAACTCGCTTTAGCCGTATTTGTGCGGGATGTTTCCCTTGCGCCCGCAAGCTGGGTCTGGCGACTTCTGCCAGTTACCGTTCAAATCGGCGCAAAGAGGTAGGATAACGAAGTCAGCGATCAGCGTCAAACCCCCCTCAATTTTAATGCTTACAGCGCTTGCAGTTTTTCTACCGCTTCAGCGATGGCCTCGGGCTCATACAGCCGTAATATTTTTTTAACCTGCGGTTCGATTTCAGTGATGTCAGAATTCAGTATCTCTTGTTTGACTGATAGCAGTTGAGCGGGATGCATGGAAAATTCTCGTAATCCCAATCCCAATAACAATCGCGTGAGCTTAGTATCGCCTGCAACTTCACCACAAACCGCGACCGGAACGTCTGCTTTAGCACCTGCGCTAATGGTGGTTGCCAACAAATGTAATATCGCGGGATGCAAGGGATCATATAAATGCGCGACTTCATGATCGACCCGATCAATCGCTAGCGTATATTGAATTAAATCATTCGTACCTATGGAAAGAAAATCTAATCGCTTTATAAACAATGGTAGCGTCAGTGCCGCTGCCGGTATTTCTATCATGGCGCCAACTAAGATTTTTTCATCAAATTTCTTTTTCGCTACTCGTAATTGTTCTTTTGCTTGCTCGATCAACATCAATGACTGATCAATTTCAAAAGCATGCGACAACATAGGTATCAATAAGTTGATGGGTCCATAAGCAGATGCGCGCAAAATTGCACGCAACTGCGTTAAAAACATTTGTGGCTCAGCTAAGCAATAACGAATTGCACGCAAACCCAAAGCAGGATTGAGTGCTGTTTCTTCCGCTTTATCGAGTGGTTTATCTGCGCCCACATCCAGTGTTCTAATGGTGACTGGCTTACCTTTCATGGCGACCACTGCTTTGCGATATGACTCAAACTGTTCGTCTTCTGATGTCAGTTTGTTTACAAAACCGGTACGTCCCATGAATAAAAACTCAGAGCGAAACAAACCCACACCAACTGCACCTGCTTCTAAAGCCGAAACACAATCTTCTGGCAATTCTATGTTTGCCAACATATGAATTTCCGTACCATCTTTAGTGATGGCTGGTGTTTTTTTCAGCTTGCCTAGCTTTTTACGTTCACGTAATAAGCGATTTTGTATTTCACGATATTGATCTAATACGACAGGAGCTGGATCAACAATCACAACACCCGCATCACCATCAATAATGACCCAGTCATTTTGATTAATCAGTGCTGATGCATTCGACATTCCAACTGCTGCAGGTATATCTAGACTACGTGCGACGATAGCAGTATGTGAGTTTTGTCCACCGAGATCGGTTACAAATCCTACAAAGCTACGATCACGAAATTGCAACATGTCGGCAGGTGAAATATCATGTGCGACTACGATGATTTGTGATGCTATTTCTGCTTCGCTTACAGGTGAAATTGTATTCGCACTACCTAGCAAGGCTTTTAATATGCGTTCACCAACCTGCAAAATATCATTTTTACGCTCACGCAAATACGCATCTTCAATTTCATCAAATTGCGCAGAGAGTGCATCAATTTGTGTCAGCAAAGCCCATTCAGCGTTGTAGTAGCGCGAACGTATGATATCGAGTGGTTGTTCAGAAACGATAGGGTCAGAAAGGATTAAGGCATGTACATCAATGAAGGCACCTAATTCAGAAGGTGCTTCAGGTGATAAGTCTTGTCGTATGGTTTGTAGTTCTGCATGAACTTGTGCAATAGCATTCGAGAGTCGCTCTACTTCTGCTTCAATTTTTTCTTGCGAGATGAGATAGTGTTTTACATCTAATGCTGCAGAACGCAGCAGATGCGCACGTCCAATTGCGATACCGCGTGAGACTGGTATGCCATGGAGTGAGAAGGTAGCCATAAACGCTTTTTATTCGCTTTCGCCAAAACGTGCTGCTATGAGTTCGCAGATTGCATCAAAACACTGCTGCTCATCAGCGCCATCGGTTTCTAAGGTCACGACAGAGCCATTACCTGCAGCGAGCATCATCACACCCATAATAGATTTTGCATTCACACGTCTGTCATTGCGCGTTAACCAAACCTCGCATTGAAATTTTCCAGCTAGCTGTGTTAGCTTGGCTGAGGCACGCGCATGCAAACCTAGTTTATTAATAATATTAACTTCAGCACTAATCATAATTAACCATCAAATTAATTGGGAGCTAATCTCACGCGATTGTCTACACGACACGCACCATTTTGTCCGCCCGATAATGCCATCTCTAATGCTACATCTAAGGTGTTGTGTCTATAGGTAATAGCCCTCAATAGCATAGGCAAACTTATTCCTGCAATTACTTCGATTTCACCCGGCACACATAATTGCAAAGTGCAATTAGAAGGTGTACCGCCCATGACATCCGTTATGACCAACACACCCGATCCATCATTAATGCGCGCTATCGCTTGCTGCGCCAGTTTTTTGATTTCTTCCGGATCTTGATCCGCAAGGACATCAATTGCTTCCGTTTGCACTGGCACACCACGAAACACATGGGTCGCCGCTGCTATGAAGGCTTGTCCCAAAGGAGCGTGAGTGAGAAGAAGTATGCCTACCATGATAATTTTGTTTTTTGTAGATTAGTCTGATGCGTTTATGCGCTTAAGCGATTGACTACGTTTTTTCTATCGCATCTATAAACATAGCCGCCACATCAAAACCTGTTTGCTGTTTAATTTCTTGAAAACAGGTCGGACTAGTCACGTTAATTTCCGTTAAATAGTTTCCAATGACATCTAATCCTACCAGCAACAAGCCACGCGCAAATAATAGCGGCGCTAGTGTCTCACCGATCTCACGTTCACGCGCCGAAATCGGCATAGCCACACCCAAACCACCGGCTGCTAAATTACCGCGCACTTCACCTCCTTGTGGAATGCGCGCTAAACAGTAGGGCACGACCTGACCACCTATCAGTAATACACGACGATCGCCTTCAGAGATTTCAGGGATGGTGCGCTGAACCATAATCGTTTGCTTACCATGTAAGGTCATACTCTCTATCAGCGCACCTAAATTCAAACCATTCTCGGCAACGCGAAATATGCCTGCACCGCCCATACCATCCAAAGGCTTGAGAATAATATCTTTATGTTCTGCATGAAAGGCGCGTATGAGTCTCTCATTACTTGTCACTAGCGTAGGCGCAATGAATTGAGGAAAATGTGTAATCGCTAATTTTTCATTGTGATTACGAATCGCTTCTGGACGATTCAGTATGCTCGCACCTTGACGTTCTGCGAGCTCAAGCAAATAAGTCGCATAGATGTACTCCATATTAAATGGAGGATCAGTACGTTCTATGACTACATCAAAAGTTGATAAGCTTAATAAAACTGGCTCAGCTAAGGTATACCAATCATCGCTATTCTCTAGAAAGCTAAGTTGCGCTACCTGCGCTAAGACTGCCTTGCCATCAAAAATAATATCGCTGTGGCCTAATACAAATAACTCATGTCCACGCCGTGCTGCTTCCTGCATCATGGCATAGGTTGTATCTTTGTAGATCTTGAACCCAGATAAGGGATCACAGATGAAGGCTATTTTCATGCAATGCTCAATTGGTCACACAACTTTCACTGAAAATTTAAACAATTCATTTTAGTATTTAATATTCTTCAGGATTAGGGTCTGTTTTTTCTAGTTCTATCGCTGCTGCTAGTAATGCAAGTCGTCCAACCACGCCATACATATAAAAACGATTTGGCGCCGCTGTTCCAGGCTTAGCAGCCAAATCAGGTAAAGCATGTTGTTGTGCAAAGGCGAGTGGCACAAAATGTGCACCGGGTGAATTCAAATTCTCATCCACACCACGCTCAGCATGGACTCGATAAAAACCACCAATCACATAGCGATCCATCATATACACCACGGGCTCGGCAACTGCATCATTGATGTGTTCAAAAGTATGCACACCCTCTTGCAAAATCACATCCGAGACTTCTAAGCCTTCTTTTACCACTGACATTTTATTGCGCTGCTTGCGGTTTAAATCCTTCACTTCACTTGCATCACGTACTGTCATGATACCCATGCCATAGGTTCCAGCATCCGCTTTCACAATCACAAAGGGCGTTTCTTTTATACCGTATTCTTTATATTTTTTACGTATCTTGGTCAATAACATGTCTACATTACTTGCTAGACTTTCTTCGCCTATACGTTCATGAAAATTTACTCCTGTCGATTTAGCAAAGTAAGGATTCAACATCCAAGGATCAACATCAATTAATTTACCAAATTTTTTTGCTACTTCATCATAGGCTGCAAAGTGATTAGTTTTACGACGCACTGCCCAACCTGCATGCAAAGGTGGCAGTAGAGTTTGTTCATGTAGATTTTTTAAAATCTCGGGTATGCCAGCTGATAAATCATTGTTCAATAAAATTGTACACGGATCGAAATTTTTTAAACCTACTCTGCGCCCATTATTCAAACGCTTTAAGGGTTCAAGAACGATCGTGGTTCCATCTGGAAGCTCTATCGAAGTCGGCTCTTTAATATCTTCTGCAAGACTACCAAGTCTTACATTCAAACCCGTTTGTCTGAAAATTTGCATTAAGCGTGCAACGTTTTGTAAATAAAACGTATTGCGAGTATGACGCTCAGGTATGAGTAATAAATTTTTCGCGTCGGGACAATATTTTTCTATTGCTGCCATCGCTGCTTGCACAGCAAGTGGCAACATCTCAGGCGCTAAATTATTAAAACCGCCAGGAAAAAGATTGGTATCGACTGGTGCTAACTTAAAACCAGAATTACGAAGATCAACTGAACAATAAAACGGTGGCGTATGTTCTTGCCATTCCAAACGAAACCAACGTTCAATCGCAGGAGTTGCTGTAAGTATTTTCTTTTCCAGCTCAAGCAGAGGGCCATTGAGCGCTGTAACCAGATGGGGAACCATGAATCTAACCTTTTTTGCGTGTGCTTAATTGTCTTGCGATTGTCGATGCAGAAAATTATCTAGCTATCTAAACACGGCATCTGTATATGCCGGCACTGATGTCAGATTGGGAACAGATTTCTCTGGCCATTTTTTCTAGCGACATTAGGAACCAGATTCTAACGGCATTCAAGCCTTAGGGGTGCCTAGTCCGAGCAAGTGAGCAACTATCTCTAATTATCTGGTTAAAAACAGGTTTCATAGACCAGATGCGCTCACATAAGCTCTGACAAAGAAAAAAACGCCTCCCTAGGGAGGCGTTTTGAAGAACTCATAGCGAGTTCAGACTTACAGAGGAGGACTAAAAATTAACCGTGAAGTTAGCCGTGGTAGGCACTTTCGCCATGACTCACAATATCCAAGCCTTCGCGCTCTTCTTCTTCAGAGACACGTAAACCTATGATCATGTCTATCAGTTTGAAGGCAATAAAAGCCACCACACCAGACCAAATTACGGTGGTCATCACTGCTTGGAACTGAATCCAAACTTGGCCAGCGATGGAGTAATCTGGTGTTACTGCATTAGCGACGTAATCGTATACGCCAGTGCCACCTAACTGAGGTGCTGCAAACACACCGGTCAGAATTGCACCTAATGCACCACCTACACCATGCACACCAAATACATCGAGTGAGTCATCTGCGCCCAATAACTTCTTGAGACCGCTCACACCCCACAGACAGACCAAACCTGCTGCCAAGCCTATGAGTAAACCACCCATAGCACCAACAAATCCAGCGGCCGGTGTAATTGCGACTAAGCCAGCGACTGCACCTGAAGCAGCGCCCAACATAGAAGGCTTACCTTTGATAACCCACTCACCCACTGTCCATGACACGACTGCAGCTGCGGTTGCTAAGAGTGTATTGAGGAATGCCAGTGCAGCAGAACCATTTGCTTCTAATGCAGAACCTGCATTGAAACCAAACCAGCCCACCCACAATAAGGATGCACCCACCATAGTCAATGTCAGTGAATGTGGTGCCATGGATTCTCTACCTAGACCCACACGCTTACCGATTACGAATGCACCGACTAAACCGGCAACCGCCGCATTGATGTGAACCACTGTACCGCCTGCGAAATCGAGTGCGCCTTTTTGGAATAACCAACCCGAAGCAGCGACTGCTTTTTCTGCTGCTGCTGCATCGGTGAATGCATCAGGACCTGGCCAAAACCAAACCATGTGCGCAATTGGTAAATAAGCAAACGTAAACCACAACACGGTGAAAAACAACACTGCAGAGAATTTAATACGTTCTGCGAATGAACCTACGATGAGGCCGCAAGTGATTGCTGCAAAGGTCGCTTGGAAAGCTAAGAACACAAACTCAGGGATCACAACACCTTTACTAAAGGTGGCTGCCATTGAATCCGGTGTCATGCCTTTCAAGAATAATCTATCAAAGCCACCGAAAAATTTCCCGCCTTCTGTGAATGCAATTGAATAGCCGTACAAACACCACAAGACAATAATGACGGAGAAAATCATCATCACTTGCATAAGTATGGACAGCATATTTTTCGATCTGACTAAACCGCCGTAAAACAAAGCGAGTCCAGGGATAGACATCATGATGACCAATAAAGTAGCCACCATCATCCAAGCTGTATCACCTTTGTTAGCAACCGGTGCAGCTGCAGGCGCAGCGGCATCGGCTGGCGCTGCTGCAGGTGCTGCATCAGCAGGCGCTACTACTGCAGGTGCTGCAGCCGGAGCTGCAGCATCTTCAGCGTATGCATCATGAGAGAGGCCTAATGCAAACAACAATAGACCGGCGCTCATAAGGCTAGTAAAAGATTTTTTCATATTCATCCCCTTAGAGAGCTTCTTTGCCAGTTTCGCCAGTACGAATCCGCACAACTTGCTGCAGGTCGTAGACGAAAATCTTGCCGTCACCAATCTTGCCGGTGCGGGCAGCGTTTTCTATTGCTTCGATTGCACGCTCAACAATGCCATCATCAACTGCTGCTTCGATTTTTGTCTTAGGCAGAAAGTCAACGACGTATTCAGCACCGCGATAGAGCTCTGTGTGTCCTTTTTGGCGACCAAACCCTTTAACCTCGGTTACGGTAATACCTTGTACACCGATGGCTGACAGGGCTTCGCGCACTTCGTCAAGCTTGAATGGCTTGATGATGGCTGTGATGAGTTTCATTGCGGCCTCGTATTTAATTAAAATGTTTTGGTTACGGTGACTACACCTGCGGTACCACCTAGGTAGCCTCTGCCTCTAAAGTCATAAACAGTTTTGTCTGCATCGGTGCCAACCACGGATACTGCAACGACTGCCAGTCCGAAGTCTTTTGTCACGCCAACTTTCCAGTCTGAGTAATCGGCTGCTGAGAGATTTTTAACAACTTGCTTACCGTAGTGCAGATTCAAGATATAGCCGTCTTTGATTTCTTGATTAGCACCAATATCGATATAGTTACTACCATCTGTGTTGTCCGCCCAACCGATGAAGTTAGTTAGTGCTTGTGAATATTTAATGTAAACAGGTCCATAACCTAATTGGCCATAGGCTTCAGTCGTGTTGGCACTTGGATAGCCAGCAAGGTGGAATTTATTTGATGGGTAGTAGTAGCGAATCAAGCCTACGTCATATGAAACACCGTTGATTTCACCGCGCTTACCACCATAGAGATCTAACTCTAAACTTGCGTCACTTAAATCACCGGTATTGTCTTTCAACCACTCTACATTTGAACCCCAAGT
>Ga0214921_10011775_pt1 | contig 10572 bp, 3 predicted proteins | sample LL1505_MetaG_FD_177992 | JGI IMG/M metagenome (GOLD analysis project Ga0214921, IMG submission 177992) | Freshwater microbial communities from Lake Lanier, Atlanta, Georgia, United States - LL-1505 | ecosystem: Environmental > Aquatic > Freshwater > Lake | place: USA: Georgia | collected 2015-05-28
ACGGCGGCGCCGGTGCCGGCGGTGAATCCAACGTAGGCTGTCGCGCCCGCCGTGGCGACGATGTCGATCGTGTAGCTCTGCAAGGCCGACTTGCCGGTGACGGTGTCGGTGATGATGACGGTGAGCTTCGTGCCGTCGTACGCCATCGCCACTTGGAAGATATTGCCACTGTGCAGGTCGATGCCGCTGCCGGTGAGGTTGACCGATCCCGTCGACGTGGGGGCGGCGCCGTTGACGGAGAGACCGGTGGAGTTCACACCCTCGCCGGCGTTGCTGGCGAGATCGAACTTGATCGCCACGCTCTTGCCGATGGCAGCCGTGGCGGTAGCACTGGCTGGCCCGTAGCCGAGCCCGCCTCCATTCGATCCCAGGGCGGTGGCACCAATACCCTGGATGGTGAAGGTGAGCCCATCGGCCGTGGCGGTGCCGGCCGTCGTCTGGAACTGGAATGACGAGTTGAACTTCGTCACATCGACGGGCCTGAAGGAGAAGAAGCTGCCCGCCTGGTTGGCGACGCCGCTGGTCAAGCGGGCCCTGGTGCCGCTGATGGCGGCGGTGCCGTTGTAGGTGAGCTTCGTGGTGGACCCGGCAAAGCCGGCGCTGAGATCGAGGCCGGCAACGCCGTTGGCGGTGGTGACGGCCACGATGTTCGAGTAGGCGGAGGATCCCAGGGCATTCGATCCGCTGATGCGGAACGAATAGGCAGCCTGAACAGCGAGTCCGCTGACGGTCACCCCTGTGGCTCCGGCAGCCGCGGTTGCCACCTGTTGGTAGACACCGCTGACGAGCTGTTCGATTGCGTAGCCGGTGGCGGTGTTGGGCGCGACGGTGGCGTCAGTCCACGAGAGCCGCACGGAGGTGCTCGACAGGGCAACGGCGGCGAGAACGGGCGCAGCGGGCACGCTCGTGAGCGGTGGGACGACGGAGACCTCGTTCGACCTAACGCTTTCGGCGGCGACAGGCGCGACGTTCCCGTTGACGGCGGTGACAACGTAGTAATACCGCGTGCCATTCAGAGCCGTCGCGTCGGTGTAGGACGTGGTGGCGACACTGGCATTAAGCAGTGTCGCGGCACCGGCGGCGGTGCCACGGTAGACCTTATAGCCCACGGCGCCAGTCGGTGCCGTCCAGCGGAGCGTCACTGAGTTGGCAGCCGCTGTGGCGGCCAGCGTGGTCGGTGCGACCGTAAGCGTGCGTGCGGAGACGACGGTTGAGTTAGGCGACCCGCCGACGGCGTTGGTCGCGCGGATGCGATAGTAGTAGGTGGTGCCCGCGGCGATGCCGGTGGCGGTGTCCACGAGCGTGGTGGCCGTGGCGGCGAGCGTCTGCGTGACGAGGTTTTGAGTAAAGCCGCTGTCAGTGGCCCGATCGACCGCGAAGCCGGTCTGATTGGTGGCATTGTTCGTCCAGCCGAGGGTGATGCTGGAGGCCGACGCTGCCGTGACAGCCAGCCCAGTGGGCGTGGCTGGGTATTGTGGCGCGGTCGGTGAGAAGGTCCAGTTGACGATCTCCTGCGTGGCAACGGCGGCGCCGGTGCCGGCGGTGAATCCAACGTAGGCTGTCGCGCCCGCCGTGGCGACGATGTCGATCGTGTAGCTCTGCAAGGCCGACTTGCCGGTGACGGTGTCGGTGATGATGACGGTGAGCTTCGTGCCGTCGTACGCCATCGCCACTTGGAAGATATTGCCACTGTGCAGGTCGATGCCGCTGCCGGTGAGGTTGACCGATCCCGTCGACGTGGGGGCGGCGCCGTTGACGGAGAGGCCAGTCGAGTTCACACCCTCGCCGGCGTTGCTGGCGAGATCGAACTTGATGGCGACGCTCTTGCCGATCGCGGCCAGCGAGTTGGTGCCATCGGGGCCGTAGCCGAGCCCGCCGCCGGACGACCCGAGCGCCGTGGCACCGATACCCTGGATCGTAAAGGTGAGTCCATCGGCCGTCGTGTCACCGCTCGTCGTCTGAAACTGGAAAGACGAGTTGAACTTCGTCACGTCGACAGGCCTGAAGGAGAAGAAGCTGCCTGCCTGATAGGCAACGCCGCTGGTCAGGCGGGCCCTGGTGCCGTTGATGGCGGCGGTGCCGTTGTAGGTGAGTTTCGTGGTGGACCCGGCAAAGCCGGCGCCGAGATCGAGGGCGGGAACGCCGTTCGCGATGGAAACGGACACCTCGTTCGACATCGCACTTTCCGCGGCAACGGGCGCGAGATTCCCGTTGGCCGCGGTGACGACGTAGTAATACTTCGTGCCCGCGACCGTGGTCGTGTCGATGTAGGTCGTCGTGGCGACGCCGGTGGTGAGGAGTGTTTCGGCACCGGCGGCGGTGCCGCGATAGACGTTGTACGTCACGGCGCCGGCAGGTGCCGACCAGTTCAGCGCCACCGCATTGGCCGCCACGGTGGCGGCAAGAGCCGTCGGAGCGAGCGTTAGTGTGGTCACCCCTGTCCCGGTGAAGTCGTTGTAGCCGGAGATGTTGGAGGCCTGCACGTGATACTCGTAGAAGGTTCCCGGCTGCACGCCCGTGTCCGACCATGTGTAGGTGCTCGGCGGAGTAGCGTTGAACGCCGGCAGCGATGCATACAGTTCGAATGCACCGCGATTGACAGCGCGGAGAATGCTATAGCCGTCCGCTGTTCGGCCGGCATTGTCGGTCCAGGTGAGATCGATCTGGCTGGTAGTCACCAGCGACACGGCAGCATCGCTTGGCTTGGCCGGCGCAAGTGGGATGGTTACGGAAGTAACGTTGGAGTTGGCCGAACTTCCCGCTGAGTTCGTCGCCCGCAGGCGGTAGTAAAACGTGCTGCCGGGAGCGAGGCCGGCGAGCGTGTCGGTAAAGGAGTTGGGCATTGCCTGCAGGGGCTGGGTAACGAGGCCCTGCGTGAAACCGCCGTCAGTAGCCCGGTCAAGTGCGAAGCCGGTTTGGTTGGTGGCGTTGTTCGTCCAACTCAGCGCGACGCTGGTGGCCGACGCCGGCGCCGAGCCAAGCCCGCTTGGGGCCGCAGGCGCCTGAGGCACGCTCGGTGAGAACGTCCAATTGACGATCTCCTGTGTGGCGACGGCGACGCCTGTTCCAGCCGTGAATCCGACATAGGCGGTCGCGCCAGCGGTGGCGACGATGTCGATCGTGTACTTCCGGGAGAACGACCTGCCGGTGAGGGTGTCGGTGATGGTGAGGGAGAGTTTCGTTCCGTCGTACGCCAGCGTCACCTGGAAGACATCGCCGCTGTGGAGGTCGATCCCGCTGCCGGTGAGGTCGGAGGAACCCGTCACAGTCGGGGCGGCACCGTTGACGTAAAGTCCGGTGGAATTACTACTCTCGCCGGCGTTGCTGGCGAGATCAAACTTGATCGCCACACTCTTGCCGATCGCGGCCAGGGAGTTGGTGCCATCCGGTCCGTAGCCGAGTCCACCACCAAAAGACCCGAGCGCCGTGGGGCCGATTCCCTGGATCGTGAAGGTGAGTCCATCGGCCGAGCCGCCGCCGCTCGTTGTCTGGAACTGAAACGACGAATTGAATTTTGTCACGTCGACGGGCGTGGAGGTGAAGACGCTGCCCGCCTGGTAGGTGGAGCCGCTGGTCAAGCGGGCCCTGCTGCCGCTGATGAGAGCCGAGCCGTTGTAGGTGAGCTTCGTAGTGGAGCCGGCGAAGCCGCCGCTGAAATCGACGACCGGGACGAAGTCGCTCGTCGTGACGGTGGCGACGTTCGAATAGGCGGAATTTCCAAGGCTGTTAAAGCCACGGATGCGGAACGAGTAGGAGGTCAGGCTGGACAGCCCGCCGATGGAGATGTTGGTGGCTCCGGCTGCCGCCGTCGTCACCAGCTGGTAGACGCCATTGACCAACTGTTCGATCGCGTAGCCAGTAGCAAGATTGGGGGAGACTGAAGGATCGGTCCACGAGAGACTCACAGAAGTTCCCGACAATATGCTGGCTGCGAGCACTGGTGCGGTGGGCACGTTGACTGCCGGCGGGGTGAGACCGTAGACGACGAGCCCACTGGCGGTGCCGACGAACACCTGACCGTTGGCGACGGTCGGCTCCGCGAACTTGACGACGGCCCCCACGTTGTCGACGCCGGACGCATTCTGGCCACTGTTCCACAATTCCGTCGACAGCGTCGCTGCATCGTAGGCGTGGATCTTGTTAGCGTTTCGGTCGGGGATCCAGACGATGCCGTTGTTCGTTCCGTTGGCTGAGACCGAAACGGAACCGGGCAGGTAGCCGAAGAAGGTCGAGCCGGTGGACGACATGATGGTGAGCGTGCCGTCGGAGTTGATCCGGTAGGAGAGCGCCCGGCTGTTGAACCCGCTCACCCAGTACAGCCGGCCGTTGAAGTACGAGGGCGTGCTGACGGAGCCGCCGAGCTGGATCGGGGGGGTGTTGTGCCCGGTTCCGTCGGGCACCGCATTGATCACGTTGTCGTTGACGGCGTCGAAATGCCCCATGTTGTCGCGGTCAACAAGATAGATCTTGCCCTGTTTTCCCGAAGCGACGAGCAGGTGCGGATGCCCGGCGATGCCTGCGGAGTCAGGAAGGATCAGCGGTGCTCCGGAGCCGAAGTCCTGATCCGTGGTATCGAGAGCCGTCTGGTTGTACGGAATGAAGTAGTCCGCCACCCTGAAACCCCAGCCGTTGGCATTTTGGTTCGTCGGGGATGTGGTGGCGTCGGGCACGGCCTTGACGAGGGCCTCGTAGTAACTGGCGTCGGCCGGGAAGCCCGAGGCGTTGAGGACGGGTGCGCCGGCATTCGACGGCCCATTGCCGGTCTCGAAATAGAACGCGCTGCCGTCGGCCTCGAAGCTGAGTTTGCCGCCCCCCTGCCAGATCCCGGCGAGGCCGCCGTTGGGGCAGGTGTTGAGCACTCCAGAGAGCCTGAATCCGGTCGTGGTAAGATTGCCAACATCCCAGGCCGTCACCCAGCCATGGTAGGGGCCGTTGTCGCCGTGCGACGCCCACGGGATGTAGAGCGTCTGCCCGACAAGGCTCAGTGCAGCCCGCTGGTTTTCGCGAAGGGAATTGAACTGCACGACCTGCTTGCCGGTGCCGTTGTAGGGATCCGTGACGGCCCCGTCGCCCGATCCATAGACGTAAATCTGGGTGTTGTTGGTATTGGTGCCGCTGGTGTCGCCGACGAGGTATGGCACTGCCTTGTCGGTTCCATCGGCGACACTGATCGCATGCAGGCGGCTGACGTAATGGGCCACGCCACCGACGGTCTCCTTGGTCTTCGCGTTGACGTAGAGCGTGCCGGTGGTGGCGTCGATGACGGGCGTGCCCGTGATGCCGATGATCGGGCTGATGTCCGCGGTGCCGAGATCAGCGTAGGGGACGGGCGCGATGGCGGTGGCGGAGAGCGTGTTGTTGATGTTGGTTCCGGGAGCGGTGCCGACATTGGCCGCCGTGATGTCGGTGAAGCTCCGCTTCCAGAGCACGGCACCCCCGGCGACGCTGGCATCGATGGCGTAGAGGGTGTCGTTCTCAGTGGCAACGAAGACGACGTCATGAAGGCCGGTCGATCCCGTAGTCGTATTGGGGCCCGCGGCGATCGTGACCCCTGTCTGGACCAGTGGCTGGGCATAGACCTGGCCGTCCACCGTGGTGGCATAGATCTTGCCGAATGAGCCAACTTTGACGTTGGCCGGCGTGAGTTGCTGTTCGGCGGCATTGACGCCGCTGCTCGCGAGGTCGTTGTGGAACGTGAGAACGTTCGTGGCCAGGAGGTCGCGTCGCTCCAACGCCTCGACGCCGGCGACGCGGTGAGTTGGCGATCGGCCCGAGCAACGCCGGCGGCCGCGGATCGCGTCACGAGATCGTCGTAGCGGCCACTGCCATGTCATGGAATGTCGCCCTCATACCGCCGCCTTGGAACGTCCACAAGTGAACCGAGAGCCATCGAGCATACACCAAGCGAACAAAGAGGGCATCATCTTCATTCCTGATAAAAACCGCTGTTTTTGCAAGGTTTTTGCAGACGGGGTGCGTTTCACGACCGCCGCTGGGCAGTGGCCCTGAAACAAGCGGAAGAGGAGGGCACGGCCATGGGGAGCCGCAAAGCGCTACGAGTGGTCGCGCCGTACCCGTCGCGCGGCGAGGATGGCATCTCGGAGGGCGGCCAGGCCATTCAACGGCGACACCTTCGAGCCTTTGACATCGGCCCACTCGACGGGCAATTCGAGGAGCGTGAGCCCCATTGTCTGAGCGATGAGGATCGCCTCCACGTCGAACCCAAACCCATCCTGCTGCACACGGGAAAAGATCGCCTGCGTAGCGGTGCGGCTGAAGGCCTTGAAGCCGCACTGAGTGTCGCTCAGCCGGGTGATCCCGAGCAGCCGGAGGGCATGATTGAAAAACCGGCCAGCTGCCTCACGGAGCAACGGCTGATGCAGGCGAATGATGCTGTCCGGGTGCCGCCGGCTGCCGATCAAGACGTCGGCGGACGTCGCGTGATGCAAAAATTCCGGGATGTACCGCAGGGGAACGCTGAGATCCGCGTCCATGAAAAAGACCTGCTCGCCCCGGGCACGCAGCATGCCGGTCTTGACCGCATAGCCTTTTCCTCGCGCCACCGGGTTGGCCACGATGACGAACCGCGGATCGCCCTCCACCGCCTCGTGGACGGCTTCGAGCGTGCCGTCGGTGCTCAGTTCGACGACGACGATGAATTCCCAAGGCTCGTCGCGAAACGTGCTGCGAATCTGCCGAATCGACGGCGGCAGGCGGACGGCCTCGTTCCGAGCCGGGATGACGATGCTCACCTGCGGAGCATCGTCATTGGGAATGTGGGCGTGCATGCCGTAGCAGGAACTCGGAGTGGATGGCTTTGACGTGATGCGGCACCGCGATCCGCGGCAGCCGACAATCGGCACTCGAGGATGGTATGTGAATCCCGGGATAAACACCAACTCTTGGTCGATCTCTTGGGCCATCTCTCGGTCGAGCCCGTCACCGTAAACGCCGGCTGCGGGCCGCGACGCTGCTTTCAAAGTCACCAGACGCCAACTATTCTCTTCTCATTCGGCCCATGACATTCGGCGAGCACGGCCGCACAACCACCACGACGACACAAAGAGGGCGGGGGCGATGAGCCTGCAGTATTCCATTCAGCAGTATTCCATTCAGCCGCGGATCAGTGAACTGACCGACACCTTCCTGCAGAAGTGGCGGACGGCATGCCGCCAGTATGGCGGGGTGCTGGCGACGCTTGTGGCGATTCAGATCGTTGTCTACAGCTATTTCTTCACGACGGTGATTCTCACGGACCACACCTTCCCCAACACTTGGGTGCAGCCGTATCCATCGCACAGGACTCGAGAGGAAGGCCGGTGGCTCCAGGACCTCATCATCTTCTTCCAGGGTGGAGCGGGGGTGCAGCCGTTCCAGATGTTCGCGGCGGTGACGCTCCAAGGGATCAATGGCATCCTCTTCGCACGATTGCTGGGCCTCACGAAGCGTTTCGAAGTCTTTCTCGCCGCAGCGGTCGTCTGCCTGTATCCCGCGATCCTCGACACCTACAGCTTCGCCAGTGACCACCTGACCTTCGCGATAGGCGACACGCTGGCCCTCGCCGGTATCCTCGGCCTGGCGACCTCGCGATCATCCCCGACCAACGCCATCGTCTCCGGCCTCTGTTTCACGCTATCGTTGGCCGCATACGGGCCGAAGATCGCCTTCATCGGTCTTCTCTGCATCTGCCATCTGGCGATGTCTATCGTCACCGACGACGACGCCGCCGACAACGACGCCACCGGCTCTCAGAGTGGCGATCCCGGAGCAACGCTGCTGAGGCTGGGATACGTGTTCGCGGTCTTTGCAGCCGCGTGCGCCTGCTTTTATGCCTCGTCCAAGCTTCTTGTGTCGCAGGATGCCGGGATGCGTGTGCAGCTGAACTCGGTAGAGCAGATGGGTCAGGCCGTCGTGCAGGCCTACTACAAATTCCTGCGCTACTGCACGGTCGAATCCGACTACCTGCCGGTGTCGCTACGGGCGCTACCGGCCATGGCAGTCGCCCTGGGGTCCGTGTCGCTGCTGCTCAGCGCCCGCCGAAAGGGCGCAACCAATATCGCGATCGTCGCCATGCTACTCGCGCTGATTCCCCTCGTGCTCAGGGCGTCGTACATCCTTAACGCCAACACCTACGAGTACAACGGACGGATCACCTATGTCAACGGCTACGCCCTCGTGTTTTTTCTGGCGGCCGCCCTGCATCGCCCTTTGCTGAAGTGGTGCGGCATGGGAATGCTGCTGCTGCTGTTCTACGTGATGGCGGTCGTGGGCACGCAGGAGACGAATGCGGCCGCGATGAAAACCATCTATGAAACGAACATCGTCAACCGCATTGCTGCCCGCATCGAGGAACAGACAGCAGGCCTTTACGAAGGAAAACTCGCGCTCGTCGTGATCGGCAAGTTGCCGGACTTTCCGTACCAGCGGTACGTGCGGTACACGAACCAGAGAATGCAGCCCCACTCGAGATTCACCGGGTTCCCGTTTTTCCGGCAGGTGGAACTGCTCAACTTTTTATTCGGCCAGGATGTTCTGCAGTTGCCGACTGCAGAACAGGTCGAGCGGGCCACTGCATCAACGAAGGAGCGTAAGCCCTGGCCTTCGGCCGACTCTGTGTATGTGGACGACGACGTCGTGGTCGTGCTTCTGCAAAAGTACGAGGAAGGCGTGCCACGAACGATTTCATCGGGCCAATGAGTGTCCCGTCGAACGGCCGGCAGGACCGTCCGGCAGCCGACGATCCCGACCGCTGACGGTGGTAGCATGGAAGCCCCCCTGACTACGAGCGGCGATGATCATCTCCAACAGCCACAAGTTCATCTTTGTCCACGTCATGAAGACGGCCGGGACGAGCGTATCAGCGGCGATTGATCCCTGTTTGCGATGGAACGACGTCGCCATCGGCGGAACGCGGTTCGGCGAGCAGATTCAGCCCGCCTTCCGGGAACGCTTCGGCCTACACAAGCATTCGACCGCCAGCGAGATTCGCGCCATGGTAGGGGGCGACGTTTGGTCCTCCTATTTCACTTTTACAGTGGTCAGGCATCCCTACGACCGCATCGTGTCGCTCTACACGTGGCTCCACAAGACGCTTCGGAACGCCCCGCCAGACGCGCCCCAGTGGTCGTGGCAGGCAGCGATCGCTTTCCGTGAGTCGCAGGATTTTTCGGAATTCATCCGCCACGAGAGGTTCCGCAACTCGCTCGGTGGCCGACCACAGGTTGAGGCGAGCTGCGACGACGACGGCCGCTGCATCGTCGATTTCGTGGGACGCTTCGAGGATCTGGATGCGGCACGGAGGACGATTTCCCAGCGTATCGGCATCACACTCGAGCCGTTCGGGAGGCACAACGCATCGACAGAGCGCACCCGACATGCGGACTTCTTCTCCGGCGAGGCCGACTACGACTATCTGCACAAGCTCCATGAGAAGGATTTTGAGCTGTTCGGCTACGATCCCTCACTTCGTTTCTAGCCTCCATTCCCCTCAGATTCGGTCAGGCACCACCATGCGATTCACGCCGCTGCCCCGCGACGCTGGACCACAGCGTGGACACGTGCGACTTTCCGGACGCATCACCGGGGCCGGTGGGGCCGACGAGGTGCTATGGGCCGACGTGCCGGGGGCGTTCGCGGCCGACGCGACCGAACGCCTCGACGCCTGGCTGCTCTGGCTCCTGCCCCACGCCTTCGAGACCGGCGAGGAACTCGTCCTCGAAGGCCCCGTCGACGCCGATCTGCTGCGGAACGCTCATGAACTCATGGAGGTGTGGGCCTGCTGGCGGCCGGGCAAGAGCCCCGTGCGAGTGATTGCCGAGCCGGCAGATGCGTCCGAGCCGCGGGGAACGCGGAAAGGCCTGTTTTTCACTGCGGGGGTCGACTCCTTTTTCTCGCTGCTGCACCACGACGAGATGGCACGCCTGCATCCAGAATGGAATCTCCGGCCAATCGACGACCTGATCTATATCGAGGGCTACGATATCCCCCTGGGGAATCGTGCCGCGCTCGACCGCAAGCGGGCTGCGCTCCAGGCGGCCGCCGAGGACACCGGCAAGACGCTCGTCACGCTTGCCACCAACTTTCGCGACACAGGCCTGAGCCTGCGAAAAAACGCCTGGGGACCCGTGGTGCACGGCCCCGCCTTAGCCGCCAGCGGGCTCCTGCTCGGACGGCGGTGGCGTGAAGTCCTCATCGCCGCCTCGATCGCCTACGACGAATTTGACCCATGGGGATCGACTGCGGTCACTGACCCGCTGTTCTCAAGCTCGGCGACGCGAGTCGTGCATCACGGGGCGGGATTCCACAGGCTGCGAAAAATCGATTTCCTTTCACCGTTCGACGTGGCTCTCAACCATCTTCATGTCTGCTGGCAGGATTTTTCAGAGCGAAACTGCGGCGTCTGCGAGAAGTGCTTCCGCACCCTCCTGGCACTCGACATGGCGGGGATCCGGGAGCGTGCCCGCACGTTCCCGGCTGGCACGTTCTCCGTGGACCGCCTCCGCGACGTCTGGAAGGATCACAAACTGCTCCGGCCGATGTATCGAGAGATGCGGGATCGCGGCCTCGCGCTCG
>Ga0214921_10011776_pt1 | contig 10572 bp, 4 predicted proteins | sample LL1505_MetaG_FD_177992 | JGI IMG/M metagenome (GOLD analysis project Ga0214921, IMG submission 177992) | Freshwater microbial communities from Lake Lanier, Atlanta, Georgia, United States - LL-1505 | ecosystem: Environmental > Aquatic > Freshwater > Lake | place: USA: Georgia | collected 2015-05-28
AAGTACTTTGTTGTTGTGCAGAATTTCTTTCATTAAGAGTATTGATTGTATCAAGTGCTTTAATTCTATCGTCATAACGTTTATTAATTTCATCTTCAGAAATCTTGAGTACTTCAAGGTCTGCGTTATACATGTCATTATATTTTTGTTTCTTTTCTGCACTAGTAAGTCCTAGCCAGTCTATCTCTTTTTGTTGACGAATAGCAAGATTAATACCTGCCAAAATTTGTTTGGCACCTGCTTTAAGTTTGCCAGTCTTAGTGTCAATAAGTGCTTTAGTGGTTGCTTCATCTCCACCAAGAGCAGCCTGAATAATATCATTGCTTGCACCTGCAGCCTTTAGTTGTGTAAACAAACCATTAAGTTTTGGTGCTTCTGCTCCAAACTTTTTAAGGGCTGAACCAGAATCAGCAAATCCAGTTGTTAATCCCTGTGTTGCTTTGCCAGCATCTCTAGCAGTTTTAACATATTGGTCTAGCCAAGAAGATTCTTTTGCTGCTGGGTCTTTTGGTGGTGGTGTTTCATTAGTTGTATTGTCAACCATTGTTCCTGCTTCTGTAACCCTATTTGCTTCGTATGCAGCATATTTAACTTGAAATCTTGAAACAATCTGTTGGTTTGTCATTTTGCTAAAATCAAAATTTGGACGTGCTGTTGTTAGCCATTTTTTAATTGCTCCACCCAATTCATCAGGACCTAAATTCATAAGAGAGTTAAACTCTGTTGTAAAAATTACTTTGTTTTTCTTATCTTTAAGTTTGCTAAAATACTTATTGAAATCTCCACTATTTATTGCCTTTTGCATTAAAGGATTTGTTCCAACTGTTGTTAAAACTGTTTCAAGTGTTATTTTTTTCTTTCCTTGTAATGCTTTGTATTGCTTATCTATCTTCTTTGCTTTTTCTATACCCTCATCGGTTGTATAATACTGATTGATTTTATTTTTACTTGTTTCGTCCATAAAGTAAGCACCTGTTGTAGCCCTAGTTGTAGTTAAAGCACTTGCTCTTGCAGTTAATTCTTCTGAACTTAATCCTTTTTGTTTTTTTATAAATGCAAGTTGTTCTTCTGGTGTCTTACCACTACTACCTGCAATACCAAGCAGTGTATCTGTAGCCTTTGCATTAGTTTTTAATAACGGTACTAAATCTGCTCCACTAATATTCATGTTTGTTGCAGTCTTCATATTTGTTGGACTTATCATTCCGCTAGTAAGCAAGTTTGTTAAGAAAATTTCTTCTGTATCATTAAATCCTTGAGTGCCAATTCTTGTATATGAAGTGGCTCCGCTTGAGTCAGTGCTACTTTTATATATACCTTTAACATCATTGCTATTGATTGTTTTTACAAGTTCTTCTACTAGTTTTGCATCCGAAGTATCTTTATATTTAGCATTTGCTGCATCCCTTGCTGCTGCTGCAACCCTATCTCTATTGGTTCCAGCCTGTACTTCAGTAGTTGTGTATACCTCATTAGTTGCAGTTTTAGCAGCAGTGGTTGCTGCTGCAATTTCTTCTGGTGTTGATTTTGGATTTAATACTATTGCATCTAAATTAGTTTGAATAGTATTTAAAGCAGAAAGCATTGCTGAATTTACTGCTCCAGCCCCAGTAGAAGCCTCATCAGCACCAGCATATTGTCCTGGTTTATTTCCAACAACAACCTTTAATGCATCCATAGATAATTTAATTGAATTTTTAGCAACTGAAAGTGGTGTTCCATCTGGACCAAACATAGTACTTATTTTTGCATTTATATCAATTGCAAAAGAAGTGCTTTTAATTTGTTTTGCTAAGTTTGCAACAACACTTCGTGCTTGGGCTGGAGACAAAATACCAGAAGCAATTGCTGTACCCATTTGAGAAGTTACCAAAGCGGCAGCAGATTTTACATCTCCAACCCTTATAGCCTCAGTTGTTGCTGTAGCAAGTTCTTTTCCAGATTCAGACTGCATGTATGATTCACCAAATGTTTGTTTACCTGGTTTAACATAGAACATTCCTGTTGCAGCATCTGCACGTCTTTTATCCATAATTTCTCTAGAACCTACTGTTTTAGCAAATTCAGAAAGTTTTTGCATTGCTTCAACAGATGCACCCATTGCTGTTGTAGATTTTGCTGCTGCATCCCTTAGTTCTTTAAAGTGTGCTTCTAGTTGTGCTGAAATTGCTGCGGCAGCCATAAAACCACCAACAACCATACCAGCAGGACCAGGAATCATAGACATTGCGGTAGTCATAGCACCAATGGCTGGTAGGGCTGCTCCTGCTGCTGCACCAACAGGACCACCCATTGCTGATACTGCGGCTGCTGCTCCAGATGCTCCATACATTGCACCCTGAATTCTTCCAGTAAGTTTGGTCCTTTCAAATGCTTTTGAAAGTAAAGATTTCTTTTTTTGTTGTTCTTCTTCTACGCCCTTTGACTCTTTCCAGATATCTTCTTTTTCAAGAATTTCTTTCTGATTTTTTTCTAACTCTGCTCTTTCTTCTTCTGTAAGAACTGATTTAAGTTTTAACTGTTCTCTTTTTTCTAACAACAATCTATATGAATCATCTTCTAAAGCCATTTGTTCTTCAATTTGTTGGCGACTTAAAATTGTTAGTTCATTTTTTTGTTCTATTAACTTTCCTTCTGCATCTACAACACCTTTGTCTCCGCCAAACGAACGTTCTGCCAGTTTGTCCATAAATTTGCTATTTGCAAATTTAGTTAGAACGCTTTCAACTTTTCCTAAAAGTTTTGTTCCCCTATCTGAACTTGGTGCACTTTCTGTAGTTGATGATGGTGTTGTTTCTCCAAAATCCCAACCATCATTTGATTTAGGTGGAATATTACTCTCACTATATCCTGGAACTTTTCCATGAATCATTTGTTGAATCAAGCCACGATGTTGTTCTGCTTTTTTAGCAGGAATAACAGCCTCGCCTGGAGAAAGCATAGCAGGAACTACATCACCAGCACCCTTTGGTCCTGGAACTGAGAATACACCATTGGCATACCCTGGAATTACTCCACCCTTGTTTAGATGAAGTCCAAACATTGCCAAAACTAATTTTGCTAATTGACCTAAACCACTAGCAGCAGCCTTGAATCCTAATGGATTGGTTACAGCCATACTACCTAATCCTGCCAGTCCTGCAATTCCAGCATACGCTAAACCTTGTGCAACTTCACCAATTTTTTCTGGAGTAGCCTTTGCTATTTTCTTTGCTTTATATCCAAATGACTGTTGTTCAAGATATTCGGCACTTCTGCCAACAGCATTATCAAGAGCCTTGTCACTCTTTAGACGCATTGCTGTATTCATGCTAGTAACGTTTAGTCTAGACCTAGATTGTTCTAGTGCAGCAGCAAATTGTGGATTAGACCTGATTGATTGAATTACTGCATCATCTGGTAATCCTTGTTTCTTTAATTTAACAAGTTCAAGTAAAAGATTATGTTTTAATTCTGCTTCGGAATACTTTGATTTCCTTTGTCCAATGCCACCTGGAATAAACCCACCCTTAGCAAGTTCAATGGGCAAAGTTTCTTCCCACTCAATAACCTTTTCTGTTCCGCCACCCTTCTTAAAAGCAGCAATAGCATCTTCATATGCATATAGGTCTGGATAAACTTGTTCCATTTTTAGACCATTCTTTTGTAGTCCTGGATGAACTACACGCTTTTCATCTATAGAAGCAAGATATTCAAATAAGTCCATTGCTGTTTTATATGCTTCAGTATATTGTCCATCTCTATGAAGTTTAAGAACTGACTCATATTTTGTTAATGACCTGTCTTTGTATGCTACTGTACCAGCCTCGTTTGAATAAGTATCTGAACCAATTACTTGAGAACGATACTGTCCAAGTCTAGAAAGTAATGCTTCTTGTGGTGCTGGAACTGCTCCTGGAGTTCCTCCAGAATACCCTGGAATAATTCCACCCTTAGCAAAGAATTTAAGATTTTTAAAAACATTTAATCCTCCAGGTGCAAAAGACAATTCTGATGCATATTTTTTACTTGTGTCATCGTATGCAGGAAAATCATCTGTTGAAAAACTTCCTGGCTTTGCACTATTATCTCTCCAAGTTAATGGAACTATATTTCCATTATTATCTTGTACACTAGGCAAAGGTGCTGATTTATTTCCTGACCTAGCCCAAGCATTTGCTGCATCTTGTGCTAATTTACGAAGAGCACGTCCTTCAGCAGTTTTACTTGAGCCAATACCATCTGCCTTAATTCTTCCAAAACGACCACCAAAAGGAGTTTGAGCAACTGGGAATCCCTTATCAGTTCCTGGAACTAAAACAAGTTCATCGTTTTGCAACATTGTTCTAATTAGGTCATTCCATTTAGGTGCATCTAAACCATCACGTTTAGGTCTAACTGTACCAACTTGTTTTGTTCTTTCCCAAATTAGATTTGCTACACCACCAATACCAGAAGTATTAGCAGTTTGTTCATTAATGGTTTCTTCTACTATTCTTGCAAATATTGAATCTTTAATTAATGGCTCTCCTGCAAACCTTGTTCCAATAATATCTTCAAGTGTTTGAGCATCTGACATATTTTTAACACCAGACATTTTTGCAGTTTTACTTAATTTACCACGCAAAGCATTATACGCTTGGCTAAATATTGGTCCATTTAAACCAGTATTATTTTCTTTAATTAATTGATTTAATTTACCTGGCAAACTAATGGTAAGATTGCTAAGAACTTTAAATTTATTAAAGTCTTCTGGAGTAGAATCTTTAAATTGTTTTTGTAGTTGGGCTGCTACTTTAGGGTCATTAATATTCATTTCGCCATAAGCATGGGTTTCTTGAATTTTTAATAATTGATAAATTTCTTGTGGGGTATATTCAGATTCATGTTTAACTTTATCAATGCCACTATCATATCCTGCAATTCCACCTAAAGCATATTTCTTTGGAGTTACTGCAGAATGCATTGCTTGATACTTACCCCAGTCAACGCCCATACCTGCTTGAAGTCTTTGCTGCATAGCCATATATGCTGCTTTTTCTTCTGGATTAAGGTTTCCAAATCCAGCGATTGTGGTTTGAAGTCTTGGCATAACTGATTGAATCTCAGCCTTCATAGCGGCATCATATTCTGCAGGTGTCATACTCTTAGCAATTTCTGCTGTTGATTCAGCAAAGAATCTCTTGGCACCACCCTTTACACCAAGTAGGTTAATGATGGCTTGTTCTTCCATAGAGTTAATTGAGCCACCAAGTTTACGCTTACCAGATGCAGTTTGGAAAACACCTGCAGTACCAACATCTGCAAGAATATCTCCACCAAGATTACCAATGCCAAGGTCTTTGTCTCCACGAAGAAGAGATGCTACAAGTTGTTTAATGTATTGCTGTTTTGTAAATGATGTAGAGATATTTGCAATCTGTTCATTTAATTGTGATTCAAGTGCAATGAATTTACGTTTTCCTTCTGGGTCTGTTGGGTCCATCATTGTAACAATTTTTTGTTGTGGTGTTATTAACTGGTGTGCGTCTCTTGCAATTGTTGTACCACGAACTTCTGCTAATGCAGATGTTAAGTCCATCTGAGGCTTTACGAATACTCTACTTCCATCAGCCTTCTCATAGATTCCTCCAACTTGGAATGCAGGAAATGAGTGTCCCTTAGTTGGTTCAATCTGTCTAATATATTGTTCTGGTGGAACTATTCCATATGGACCAGCATAAACTTCATCGCTAATCTCTTTAAGTGATTTTCCAGTTCTAAGCATACCCTCTGTTTGTTTTTGGGTAAGTGGACCAATAGTGCTTTGACGCATTCCAACACCAGTAGTTCCATCTTCAAATCCTGGAAGATTACCAGCGACCATTCCAGCAATTACTGGAGCATATTTTTGTGCATGTTTTGCAGGAATAACTGCTTCACCTGGAGACAGGAGTGCTGGAACAATATCTCCTGCACCTCTTGGACCAGGAACCATAGAAACACCATTAGCATATCTTTTTGGCACAGCATTTGGATTACCAACTGGAACACCAGGTACACCAGAATATTGCTGTTGTGCTTCTATTGCCTGTCTATATGACCTAGTTAATTCATCTAATGCTGCCTTTTCTGATGTAAATGTTTGACGCAATTTGGCGTGTGCTTGGTCAAGCGAATCGGCAACAGCGGCTGCCTTTAATTGTTCTGTTGTCATATATGAAGTTTGTTCACCAAGAACATCGGATGGTTTTGTTGTCCTATTTATAAAACCTTTCATTCCCGTAAATAGTTTCATAATGTTTGCTACACCGTTTGCAATCAAACCAAATGTCATTAGCAACACAGGACCAATACCAGCGACAGCCAACACTAACATTGATACAAAGTTTTTGGCACCTTCACCCATACTGTTAAAGCCATCAAGAAGTTTGCTAACAAATTCAACAATTGGTGTTATAGCCTTTAAGAATGCTTCTCCCACTGGTGCAAGTTTGGCTTGCATGTCTTGAATAGACTTTTGGAATTTAAACATTGGAGAATCTGAAATCTTTTTCATTTCTCGTTCTGATAGAATTGCCAATTCTTCTGCTGAGTTTTTAGATAGTTCTGCTACCTGTTGTGCTTGGCTACCTTCTGCAATTACGTTTTGGAATAGTGTTGAAACACGAGAGAACTGGAACTTGCCAAACATTTGCTCAATAGCACGAGCACGGTTAAGTGGGTCAAGAGTGTCTAGGGCTTTGGCAAAGTCAATAACTGTTTTCTTTAAGTTACCCTTATCTGCTTCAACAATACCCTTAACATTAATTCCAAATCCTTGCAAGAATTTTGATGCTTTTTCAGATGGATTAATCAAAGATGCTAGACCAGACTTAAGTGCGTTGGCACCTTCCGAAGCATTAATTCCACCTTCTTTCATTGCTGTCAAGAAGAAGGCTAGGTCTTTAACATCTCCACCAAGTTGTTTTACAACTGGTGCTGCTTTTGGAATAGCAACTGTTAAATCATCAATGCTGAGGGTTGTTTGGTTTTCTACTGCGTTCAGGAAGTCGATATTTTTGCCAAGGTCTTCAGCAGCAACACCAAAAGCATTTGTAAGGCTAATTGTTGTTTCCAATGCTTTCTGTTGGTCTACCCCACCAAGAACAGATAGTTTTGCAGATTGATTAATTTGTGCTATAAGTTCTGCACCAGTTTTACCCATAGCGGCTGCTTGAGCAGCCATATCCATGGTATCTGCAACTGCAACACCATATTTAGTAAACTCATTTGCAAGTGATTGAACAGATTTAACCATCTTATTAGTTTCTTCTGTTGTTGTATTCATGTCACCATAAACACGTTTAAACTTGATTGAAGCCTGTTCTATTTGCATGTATGCTTTAGCAGCAGCAGAACCCATCATAGTTAATGGAACTGTAAAACCAACCATCAACTGTCTACCAGCCCATTGAGTATTCTTACCAAAGTTTAGAAGACTAGTCGAACCCTGTTTCATCAATTGATTAAATAGTTGCTGTTTTTGAGCCGCTATCTGAGTTTTAGTAGCAAGGTTATCCATGTCAAGTGCCAGTGGCTTGACTGCAATAGCCTTCATTGCACCATTAACATCACGACCAAGTTTGATATATTGGGTTTGAAGTTCTTTAACTCTTTCTTTTGCTACTTGAGTTATAGTTGCATATTCTGATTTAAATAATTTACCAAAAGTTTTTGAGGCACCACCAGCATATCTAAAGTATTCTCCAATAGAAAATTTATTCTTTTCTAGTGATTCTGTAAATGATTCTGCTGTGGTCTTGATTGTTTGAACATTTGCCCTGAATTTTCCAGTAGCATTAATTGAGGTTATTAGATTTTGCTGCATTGCTGCAGCAGCAGCGGCATTTTGTGCCCCTGCATTTCGCATGGCTTGTTGAAAGGCTGATATTTGCTGTTGTAAAAGTTTTAGTTGTGCCAGAGCATCTGACGTATCTATATTTACTTTTATGTTGGAATTAATATCAGCCATTCAACTTACACCGCCTTGTTAGCCGATTAAACCACCCATTAGTGACGCTTCACTAAGTTTAATACCAGATGCCTCTTCGACAATCTTGTATACGGTTGGTAGGTCCAAAAGTTCTTCTAGAGCCTTTGCATCCTTGGCTAGTTCTGGAGCGAATTGCTGAAGTGCAATCTGTACACACTCCATGAGAAGTGTCATTGACTTCTCGTTGTTATCTGCTACTTCTGCAATACCCTCAAATTTTGTCATAAAAGGACGTAGAAGAGAGATTTTCAATGGACGTACAGTAATACTTGTTCCATCCAGTAGTTCTACAGTTCTTGGTTCGTTAATTGTTGTAGACATGAATCCTCCTTAAGGTTCTTATTAATTATAGCATAATACGACTTATTTAGAAACAACTTCATAATCAAGACCCATGCCTATGCCAAATCCTGTTTGTTGTGCCTTAATTCCCTGCAATGCTGTAACATCGTTAGGGTCTCCAGAACCAATACCGCTAGTTTGTGCTGCTACCCTTGCTTTCATTGCTTCCCAAGGGTCTTCTTCTTTCTTTCCACTTGCTTCATCTAAATCAACACCTTGCATAGCAGCAAGGAATTTCTTTTCATTATAATCTAATTCTCTTCTTGTTTCAAGAATAGCCATTAGTTCTGGCATTGATATGTTAGACTCTAATTCATCAAAGTTTTTCCAAATACCAAGAATAAATATTTCTGTCTCAAGTTTAGCCAAGTCTAGATTTTTCCAAGTATTGTCTTCTACTGGTTGTACTGGTATTTGTGGAGTATCGTTATCTACTGTGTTCTGACTACTCTGCCCCATCTTGATACCTGCAGCAACATCTAAAATTTTATAGATTGTTGGTAAATCTATATTATCTTCCACATCTTCAATTGTTTTAATTTGTGGATAATATTGTCTCATTGCTATTTGTATACAATGTATAAGTATTTTAACAGACTCATCATCATTCTTTGTTTTTTTAATTGGTTCAAAGACTTCCATAAATTCTTTTAAATATTTAATCTTTAATGGACTAACTTCTATCTGTGTTCCATCAACCAGAGAGACGTATTTTATATCATATATATTAGTAGGCATAATCTATTATACCAAAAGAAACTGCCCCAGGAATCCCCAGGGCAGTCTCATTAGTATTCAATTATTATTAAATTTTAGTATGTGCGGTCTACGATTTTACCGTAAGCACCGTTTGCATCTGGGAGCAGACGGAACTCAACATCGAATGTGGTTGCAGCATCACGCTTTGCAGCCACAGTAACGTTGCTGATGTTTACAACACGATATGCGACATAAACACGCTCAGTCTGGTCGTTAACTGCTGCACCTGTTGCTGCACCTGTGATAGTTGATAGACCAGCACCAATTGCGATGAGCGAACGCTCAACTGGGTAGTCACCAAGGTCACCTGAGAACAAGTCAATATACTTACCATGTGCAGTGCTGTTTTCAGTGCTTGTACCTGGAGTATATGTAATTGTTGCTGCAGCGGTTGTTGCAGTGTTAGTGTAACGGTTTACAGAACCACGCTGTGCAAGAGCAAGTAGCAAGTTCTCCAAAGTTGCTTCTGCTAGAGAAGTCTTTAGAGTTACCTTCATACCTGACTTGTACAACTTCGCTACGTCTAGAATTTGGTCTACCATTACTTCACCAAATGTTGGGTCGAATGCTAGTTCTAGACCGTTGTTGGTGTAACCTACAGATGTGTAGTTAACGTTGTTTGCAAGGGTATCCTTGTAAGACGTTGCTTCTACGAAATCTGGGGCACCAGCACCAGGGTTAGAGCCTGTCTGAATTGTGCTGTTTACGTTTACACCGTAATTTCCAATAAAAATGGCTGCAGCACCGACTACGATGTTAGCAGCATTTCCTCTTGTATAAGTTGCCATATTTTTTTCACCTCTTTTTCATTATGAAATATATGGGCTTCTGTTTCCTCTATATAAGTATAGCACCCTTTTATCTATTTGACAATCATGGTATAGTCATAGTATAGGATTATTTTATTACCAGCGTAGGTCCTGGCTGTACCAAAGTTAATTATGTCACGAGTTTCCTGCAATTGAAATACCTTGAAGTTATGGAATCTAAAGTTTGGCTCAATGGTTTCTCCCTCAACAGTAATAGAACCCTTAGCCCTGCACCAATCATTAAGGTCTTCTGCTGTCTCATCTTCCCCATCCATAAGTCTATTTATTTGTTCTGTAATTTTAATCATGTTAATGATTGAGTTTTCAGCAGTAGCATAAAAGTAATATAGCAATTCTTCACATTTGATATGCGGAAATGGGTTTTTTCTCATACGAAGCATTCTGTCATATGTACACATAACTCCACCAGCAGGGAAATATTCTGTGAGGTCATTAACTGTAGATGGTGTTGTTGGAAAGAATGGAATACTGTCAAAACCGAGGTCTTGTAATTTTTCCTGCAAGTAGGAGTTTACCCAAAGGACAGGAGTATTGAGAATAGATGTTTTACTCATTCTTCTATTCTACCACCTTTCGATATCCATTCATAGCCAACTTTGATACCCACACTTTTTCCTTGCTTTATACCAGTAGATAAGTTTTTTTTGT
>Ga0214921_10011778_pt1 | contig 10568 bp, 10 predicted proteins | sample LL1505_MetaG_FD_177992 | JGI IMG/M metagenome (GOLD analysis project Ga0214921, IMG submission 177992) | Freshwater microbial communities from Lake Lanier, Atlanta, Georgia, United States - LL-1505 | ecosystem: Environmental > Aquatic > Freshwater > Lake | place: USA: Georgia | collected...
CTTCATATAAACTGAACGTAAACTGTCTTTCCTTCTGCCAAAAACAGATTGCAAAGCGGCTTCAGAAGTGTGAATATCCATTAATAGCGCTTTAATCTCCTTATCCGTTAGAGGATATTTTCCTTTTTCTTCTTTACAGTAGGTAAAAAAAAACATCACAAGCAGGCAAAATACCAAAAGTTTTAACCTAAAGGTTTCCATATTGATTCAATAGTTCCCTTAACGTCCTTTATTCCTTTCCAGTTATCAATATTGGAATAGGTGATTTTAACCAATGTTCCCGTAGGTAAATGATAGACTCCTTCAAGGGTAAATAAATTTAAAAAAACTGATAAAACTGGATTATGGCCAACTAACATAACTTTTGAATGTTCATCACTGGTTGCTAAAATAATTTCCATCATTTGGTCAGGAAAGATATCATATAACTGAGGGAGAATGACCATTTTGTCCTGTACAAAATTTATTTCCTCCGCCAAAATAATGGCAGTAGTTAATGCTCTTCGGGCAGAACTGCTGTAGATTACATCTGGAACCAAAAAGGAATCTTTACATTTTTTGCCTATAAATCTAGCTTCAGCAATACCAACTTTACTTAATTGTCTGTCGAAGTCAGCTATTTCACTTCCTCCTTTCACTGCATCGGCATGTCTCAATATATATAATTCCTTCATCAGCGTTACTCGGTAGGATTTTTATTATCAAATTCCATGATTTTTCCCATTACTTCTTTCAATTGAGGTGCTCCAATACCTTTGCTTATTATTTTTTTATTTTTATCGAGAATAAATATTTGAGGAGTAGTTTTAACATTATAAAGGGTATAAAATTTAGACCTTAAATAAGGATCCACAGTATGTATCCAGCCATCCAATTGATTTTCGTCAATATATTTCCAGCAATCACCAATTTCATCATTAAATTTAACACAGACAGCGAATATTTTCACCCCTTTATTTTTGTATTCCTCATAAAAAGCCTTGATATCGGGTGTTGACTCTTTACAATGACCACAATCATAACGCCAAAAATAAAGCACTGTATAGGGTGAATTAATATCATGTAAGCTAACAGGAGATCCGTCTTTAAGCTGCATTTTAATATTTGGCGCTGTTTTACCAATTAGAATAGGTTTCAGTGCAACGGCATTTTCTACAATTTTTGCCAATTGCGTAGAATCAACCCAAGGAGCCTGTCCACTGGCATAATATTTTTCAGCCAAATGAACATAGACGGCATCCATTCCTACAAATTTTGAATTAGCATATTCATTTAAGTAGTGCACGGCGAAATATCTAAATGATTCTGGTGCTTTTTTTGTTTTTTCAAGGACAAAATCAATAGCTTTTGCGAGAGAATCTGGAACCTGAACCTGTAATTTTGACACATAAGTATTAATTCTTTCAAAAAGGAAAGGAGTTCTTAAAAACCGACCATCTGAAAGATCCATATTATCAAAATAATGATCTCTGTTATAATAAAAGGCCTCTTTTTGCTGCTCCTCTTCATTACCTGAAAATTCAGGTAATTTCAGGGGAGTATTAGCTTTTATAATAGCTCCAGTAAATGTATTTGAATTTTCCCGAACGAATCTGGTTTGAAAATCTTCAACCTCCTGATCAATTTTATCAATAGCCTCTGTCAATTCCTGTATTTTAATTGAATCCTTTTCTTCCTTTAATCTATTGTTTAATGCCTCCGACTGTGGTCTTTTCTCAGACAAAAAATTCATGTAGTTATAAAATAATTTATTTTCAACAGAACCCTTAGTTTGAATATTTTTTGCCGGATCAGTAGCATCTGTCGTAACAGAAAAGTGCTGATCTCCTTTTTCAATGATTAACTGAAAATAGTTGTTATCAGGAGGTAAAACGACCAGATAAATTCCTGATTCTAAAGGAGTATCTCCTTTAAAAAGAAAAGAGCCATCCTCTTTTTGCCTTATAGTATCTTTAATATATTGTTTTTCCCCGAGATGGTAAGCCATATAAAGTTCCTTTTGTTTAAATCCATTTATCTGAATTTTAATTTCATAACCATCCGATTTTTGAGAAAATAAGGAAAAAGAAAAAAACAATCCAAACGATAAAATGAAAATTCTGCGTATCATATTGAGTCTTATTTTAATGTTAGTATTAAAAAAACGAAAAAGAAATATTTTTAGGTATTTAAACTTTAAGCTTTTGAAGCTAAAAGATACAAAATAGCCATTCTTATAGCCACTCCATTTTCAACCTGGTCCAATATTATGGAATTTGAAGCATCTGCTGCTTCCGAAGTTATTTCCACTCCTCGATTTATAGGACCTGGGTGAAGTATAATTATTTCCTTATTCAGTTTACCTAATATTTGACTGTTCACCCCAAAATAGGTAGCGTATTCTCTTAAGCTGGGGAAATATCGGGTACTTTGTCTTTCCAGCTGGATTCTTAATACATTTGCCGCATCACACCATTTAAGGGTATTTTCAAGACTATAACTAACCCTGACACCGAGGGAACCAATATAGTTGGGAATTAAAGTTGGGGGACCACAAACTTCCACTTCTGCCCCTAATTTTTTTAAACATAAAATATTACTCAATGCTACACGGGAGTGTAAAATGTCTCCAATGATAGCTATTTTCTTGCCACCCAGGTCACCCAGTTTTTCCCGTATGGAAAATGCGTCGAGTAAAGCCTGTGTTGGGTGCTCATGTGTACCGTCACCTGCATTGATGATAGGAACATTTATATGTTTTGATAGAAAAATACAAGCACCAGGTGCAGGATGTCTCATCACTACCATATCCACTTTCATTGAAAGGATATTATTTACAGTATCCAAAAGTGTTTCTCCTTTTTTCAAACTTGAAGAGGAAGCAGAAAAATTTACTACATCTGCAGACAATCGTTTCTCAGCCAGTTCAAAAGATATTCTGGTTCGGGTAGAATTTTCAAAAAACAGGTTTGCAATAGTAAGATCCCTCAGGGAAGGAACTTTTTTGATGGGTCTATTAAGTACCTCCTTAAATTGTTCAGCGGTCTGGAAAATCAACTGTAAGTCCTGATTATTTAAATCTTTGATCCCCAAAAGACTTTTCGTTGATAGAAGTGCATCCTTATTTGTTGACATTTCTAATGCTTAATTTCTTGTTTATCAGCAAATAATAAAATTTTATCCTCCCCTGACTCTTCTTCCCATAAAACCTTAACATAAGCTTTATCCAGGGCATCTACCTGAATTCCAGTAAAGGTACTTTGTATTGGAAGATGTCTGTTAAAACGACGGTTAACCATAACCAAAAGGGTCACTTCTGAAGGGCGACCAAAATGATTAAGAGCGGTTAATGCTGCTTGTGTGGTTCTGCCTGTATACAAAACGTCATCGACTAAAACAACCTTTTTTCCTTCTATGAGAAAAGGCATATCAGTATAATTAGCTTCTAATGGTTTATCTCTTCTTCGAAAATCATCTCTGTAAAAAGTAATATCCAAAACGCCTAATAATGGGGTTTTCATTCCTGGTTCTGAGGCAATTCGCTGAACTAACCGCTTTGCTAAAATAACTCCTCTGGGTTGAATGGCTACGAAGCAAGTATCATCAAAAGGCTCATATTGTTCCATCAAGGTGTGTGCAAGTCTTTCAATAGTGAGAGAAAATCTCTCTTTTTGCATAATTAATCGTCCAGACCCATCCTCTTTCATAGGTAAATCATTTTTGGGTAAATGAATCTTTTAATCCAATCGTTCTATTAAAAACAGGCATATCAACCTTACTGTCTTTGTCTTTACAATAATATCCCTGCCTGAGAAACTGGAAAGTTTGACCTGCAGCAGCATCCAACAAGGAAGGTTCTACTTTGGCTCCTTTATTTATTTTTAAGGAATCTTTATTGACAAAGGTTAAAAAATCAGTTTCTTCATCGGCTGTTGGTTCTGGAACGGTGAAAAGTCTTTCGTAGTCTCGAATTTCTGCGGAAATCGCATGTGAAGCCTCCACCCAATGCAGGGTACCTTTTACTTTCATTCCGGAAGTATCCTGACCAGATTTACTTTCAGGGTAATAAGTACAAATAATTTCTATCAATTCCTGGGTTTCCTTATCCTTTATAATATCGGTACATTTAATAATGTATGCTCCTTTTAAACGAACAAGCTGCCCAGGAGCCAGACGGAAATATTTCGGCGGAGGATTTTCAGAGAAATCATCTTTCTCCAAATAAACCTGCCTCGAAAAAGGGATTAATCGGGAACCCCCATCTGGATCCTCAGGATTATTTTCCATGGGTAACCACTCAACCTGATTTTCTGGATAATTAATAATGGTAACTTTAATAGGTTCCAAAACAGCCATTACCCTTAAGGCAGTTTTATTCAACACCTCTCTTACTGAAAATTCGAGAAGCTCGATGGAAATTAAATTTTCCCTTTTTGCAACACCTGCCCGATCACAGAAAGCAACAATACCTTTAGCAGGATAACCTCTTCGACGCATACCTGCTATGGTTGGCATTCTTGGATCATCCCAACCAGAAACTAAATTTTCAAGAACCAGACGCATTAATTTTCGCTTGCTGGTAATCATGTAAGCTACATTCATTCTTGCAAATTCGATCTGTCGGGAAGGAAAGATTCCTAAATTTTGTATAAACCAGTTATAAAGATCTCTGTGATGTCTGAATTCTAAACTACAAAGTGAATGGGTAACCTTTTCAATAGCATCACTTTGACCGTGAGCAAAATCATACATTGGATAAATACACCATTTATCTCCAGTTCTGTGATGGTGAGCATGCCTAATTCTGTAAATGATAGGATCTCTAAAATGCATATTGGAACTGGTCATATCTATTTTCGCGCGCAGTACCTTTTCACCATCTTTATATTCCCCATTTTTCATTGCGGTGAATAAAGCTTTATTTTCAGCAACAGACCTTTCCCTGTAAGGACTATTTTTGCCGGGTGCTGATGGATTTCCCTTCATTTCAGCAATTTCTTCTGAAGTAGAATCATCAACATAGGCTAATCCTTTCTCAATTAATTGATGAGCAAATTGATAAAGCTGATCAAAATAATCGGAAGCAAAAAATTCTCCAGCCACTTTGAATCCTAACCAGGAAACATCCTCCCTGATTTTATCAACATATAAAGTTTCCTCCGTAACGGGATTTGTATCATCAAACCGAAGATTACATTTTCCACCAAACTGTTCAGCCAGACCAAAATTTACCACAATCGCTTTGGCATGACCAATATGCAAATAGCCATTTGGTTCCGGTGGAAAACGAGTTTGCAAACGGCCTTCATGTTTTCCCGAGGCCAAATCCTCCTGTATTATCTGTTCGATAAAATGTAATGACTTTTCTTCTTTTTCTTCTATTTGCGACATAATAACCACTTAAATTAAAAATCACATTTTGTCAGGCATCTCAATACCCAATAAATCCATGCTATGGGAAAGTACATTTCCAACTACCTGACTTAAACATAATCTGAAACTCCTTACAGCATCATCATCTGCTTTCAGGATGGAATGTTCATGATAGAACCGGTGATAATTTTTTGCCAAAGCATAGGAAAAATTAGCTATAGTAGAAGGATCATACTGAAGGGCTGATTCCTTTATAATATTGGGATATTGATAAAGTTGTTGTATCAATTCCTTTTCTTCCGGCACAAAATTCAGATAAATTTTACCTAAATCGATATCGAAGGCACCTGCTTTTCTTAGCACAGATTTTATTCTCACGTAAGCATTTTGAATATAAGGTCCGGTCTGACCTTGCATATCTACAGATTCTTTAGGATCAAAGGTCATTCTTTTTTGAGGCTGAACTTTAATGATAAAATATTTAAGTGCTGCAAGTCCAATTTTTCTGATAATTTCTGTGCGTTCCTCTTCAGTTAAATCGGCCAGAACTCCTCTTTCTTCTGAATTCTCTCTGGCTTCTTCAATGACCTCTGAAATAAGATCATCAGCATCAACTACTGTACCTTCTCTAGATTTCATTTTGCCAGTTGGCAAATCGACCATTCCATAGGACAAATGATGAAGTCCTGAGGCATAAGGAACATTGAGTTTTTTTGCTATTTCAAATAATACCTGGAAGTGATAATTTTGTTCATCTGCAACGACATAAATCATTTTATTTGCTTTAAAATCGTCATACCTTAGGGCAGCAGTACCCAAATCCTGGGTTATATAAACTGAAGTTCCATCTTTGCGCAAGACCACTTTTTTATCCAGTTTAACATCAGTTAAATCGATCCATATGGAACCATCTTCCTCTTTATAAAATACCTTATTTTCTAATCCTGACTGAACCATATCTTTACCAAGAAGATAGGTTTCCGACTCAAAATAAAGTTTATCGAAATGAACACCCATTAATTGATAGGTATGTTCAAATCCGGCATAAACCCAATTGTTCATTTGAGACCAAAGGGCAAGAGTTTCCGCATCACCAGCTTCCCAGGCTCTTAACATTTCGGCGGCTTGTTGACCTAAAAGGCTATAGTTGTTAAAATAAGTGTCTTTGAATGCCTTAAAAAAAGCGTCATCTGACTGACCATCTTTTTTCTTAGTCATGACCATTTCCCTTCCTTCTGGTGAAAGTTGCCAGGCTGCGTATTCCTCTTGAAATTTCTTCTCAAAAAGAACGTAATAGCTCCCAACAAAAAAATCACCTTTCAAACCTGTATTTTCAGGGGTTTTATCGGCTCCCCAGATTTTTCTGGCAAGCATACTTTTACAAATAGCTATACCTCTGTCATTAATAATCTGAACTCTAAAAACTTCAAAACCAGCGGCTTCTAAAATGCGAGAAACAGACCAACCTATCAAAATATTTCGAACATGACCAAGATGTAAAGGTTTATTGGTATTTGGAGACGAAAACTCAACCAATACCTTTTCTCCATTTGAAGGTAATTCACCATATTTGTCAATGGAGGGAAGTTCCAGTAAAAAGGAATTCCAGAATGCAGGAGCAAAAGAGAGATTCAAAAAACCTTGAATAACATTAAATGAAGAAATTTCATTTAAATTCCTTAATAGTTTTTGGCCGATTTCCTCTCCGATCAGTTCGGGCTTTTTTTTAGCCTCTTTAGTTAATGGAAAGGTAACAACGGTAAAATCACCTTCAAATTCTTTTCTGGTAGGAGTAATTGGCAACAAGTCATCAGAAATATCCAGCCCATAAAGTTCTTTTACGGCTAATTTTAAATGTTGCTGAATCAGCGAGGTGGCATTATTCATAGACTATGAAGGAAATCATTTTAAAACTAGCACAAAAGTAGCCAAATTTTCCCTTATTTCATTTAAAAAAACTAAATTGGGTTTCACCATAATTCCTCATTTGCCAGAAAGAGGGGTGATTACTGAAATGATGGTTTGGGTTATGTTCTAAAACAAAAAAACCCTCATTAGCTAAAACCTCATACTTAAATATTAAATCGGGGATGCTATCGAGGTTGATTAGGCCATAAGGGGGTCCTGCAAAAATATAATCAAATTTATCATTGTTCCTCGGAATAAACTTAAAGATATCTTCCTTGTAAATATTTATATAAGGTTCAATATCCAATTGTTTTGCCATCTCCTTTACGAATCGAACACAAGGAGGAAATTTATCAACATAAGAAACAGCAGTACAACCTCTTGAAATAAATTCATAACTATGACTACCAGTGCCTCCAAAAAGATCTAAAAAACGAGTTGATTCAAAATCAATCAGGTTTCCCAAAATATTAAATAAGCCCTCTTTGGCAATATCTGTAGTAGGTCTCGTTGGCCATTTGTCAGCTGGCGGATTAAATCGTCTACCTTTAAATTTGCCTGAAATGATACGCATGTAAAAATTGATTCTACCGTGAGTAAATTAATAAATGCTCCAAGACTTTAGCTTCTGGCAAAATTCTTGTTTTTGTATCAGGAGAAATTATCCATTGTGCATTTAAAAATTTAACTTTGGAAAACAAAGAATTCAGCTCTTTTAATACCTCACTATCCTCATCACAATCACCCCATAAATAAAGGGTTTCATGACTTGGATTTAACTGAAATTGATTGCAGGTAAGTAATATAAAATATTGAAAATCTGATATTTGATAACAATAAAACTGATTTGCAAAAAGTAAAAATTTATCTCTGTAAACGAATAATACTAAACTATTTTTAGATATTCTGCAGAATAAGTGAGTATCGTAAATATCCTGGTTTTTTAGAAAAGGTAAAATAGATTTAAAGATTGGCATAAAAGGCCTTTCAGGATAAAGTATCTGAGAAAGATTTTTTTGAAAAAGATTTTCTTTATAGATAACCATTAAATCTAAATCTCCTATTTCAGTAAATTTTATGTCATTTACATCCTCTTCTCCAGTGAGATGCTCAAAGTAAATGGCTAATTTATTTTTGTCAAAAAGCCTGTGAGGTAAAAAGGTAAACTGGCTAGGAATAATTTGATATGACACAGCATTATAGGTACCCTTAAAGATAGAATCCTCCATAATTTTACTTGCCAGCGAAAGTATTTCACTGGCAGACTGATATTGAACGATATCCCAGTCGTATTCACGAAAGGCAAGAATCACATTTTTATGATTCATAACACTAAAACTAAAACTGTCCACTCCTAACAGAATGGACAGTTTTAAATTTTCAGCATATTCTTTCTCCCAGTAAGGATCTATGAATTCAACCATTAATTACCAGTTGCCTGCAAGATTTGGAGTATTTAAGTTTCCAAATTTCACAGGATTTTGAGGATCATATTTTTGATCATATTTGGAATACTTTAAAGAAGCAAATTCACCCATAAAGCTGGCATAAGGAGTACCCACCTGAACAACGGGAACTTTAGATCCCTGATATTCAATTTCCAATGCTTCCATATCAAACTTCGCTCCTTTACCAAATGGAACCAAAGCTAAAGATTCAAAATTAGAAATGCCTAACTTATTTAAAATAGAATCTTTCGCAGGACGATAGATAGTTTCATAAGTTACTTCTCCAGTAAAATTAGGATCATCTGGATCACCATTAACGTTGATAATGGTAAAGTTTGCAGTGTTCAAGACTTGAGCCAAAGTATCAAAACTTGGGGCGAATGTTCCAGTAATATCACGAAATGCTTCTTGTGCAATTCTGATTTTGGTCAATTTGTCTTGCACCAACTGCTCTCTTGTTTCCTTTACATTCTTGAAGGCAATAGGTTCCCGAATACTGTCATATAGGGCATAAATAAGTACCGCTACGATGGCTACCAGGGCTAGGTTAATTATTAATCTCATTTGTCGGTCAGTTTTGTTGCAATTATACTATTTTTTATAAAAATTACACACCAAAATGATAAAAATCGAATAAATATTATTTAAGTGTGGTTTCTTACCTTTGACCAAAATTACAAATAATTTTTATAAAATTACTATGGCCATCATTTTAGCTATTGAAACCTCATGTGATGATACTTCAGCGGCAATAATAAGAAATGGAGAGGTTCTTTCAAATGTTATAGCTACTCAGCTGGAACACGTTGCATTTGGCGGCGTTGTTCCCGAAGTTGCTTCCCGTGCACATCTACAAAAAATTATACCTGTGGTTAACAGAGCCCTTTCCATTGCTGAGATAAGTAACGATCAGATAGATGCAGTTGCGTTTACAAAAGGTCCAGGACTATTGGGTTCTCTGCTTGTCGGCGTTTCCTTTGCTAAAGCATTTGCTTTGGCAAAAAATATTCCTCTTATAGAAGTTAATCATCTGGCAGCACATGTATTAGCTCATTTTGCCAAACCTCCTTATCCAAAGTTTCCTTTCTTATGCCTTACAATAAGTGGAGGACATACGCAGATTGTTCAAGTTGACGATTTCCTTGAAATGAAGATTTTAGGTCAAACTAAAGATGATGCCGCAGGTGAAGCATTTGATAAAACTGGAAAGATGCTGGGACTCCCCTATCCTGCAGGCCCGGTAATTGATAAACTGGCAAGAACAGGAAAACCGGTTTTCACCTTCCCACAACCGAAAATGGCAGATTTAAATTATAGTTTCAGTGGCATAAAAACAGCCGTTTTGTATTTCCTTAGAAAAGAAAAAGAAAACAACCAACATTTTGTAAAAGAAAATCTAAACGATTTGTGTGCCTCTATTCAGGAAACAATCATACAAACCTTATTTTATCAACTTGAGGAAGCGGCAAAACTAACAGGAATAAAAGAGATAGCCATTGCGGGTGGGGTATCAGCAAACAGTCGTTTGCGATCGTATTTAAAAGAAAGAGCTGCTGTCCTACATTGGAACTATTACGTTCCAGCAATGGAATTTTGCACGGATAATGCAGGAATGATAGGTATTGTTGGTCATTTGAAATACGAAAAAGGAGAATTTTCAAACCAGGACGTCAGCCCAAGTGCGCGATTTCCTCTCGGCTAGTCTTTTACTCTTCCAATATTTTTTTCTTCATAGCAGAGAATTCTTCCTCCGTTATAATTCCTTGATCTTTTAGTTCGGCTAACTCTTTTAACCTGCTTATTACATCATTCTTAACCGCTGAATTTTGTTTATCAGCAGAAGTTGATTCCTCCCGCTTT
>Ga0214921_10011780_pt1 | contig 10567 bp, 10 predicted proteins | sample LL1505_MetaG_FD_177992 | JGI IMG/M metagenome (GOLD analysis project Ga0214921, IMG submission 177992) | Freshwater microbial communities from Lake Lanier, Atlanta, Georgia, United States - LL-1505 | ecosystem: Environmental > Aquatic > Freshwater > Lake | place: USA: Georgia | collected...
GATCATTAATATCTTTAATTAATGCGTATTCAATGGAATATCGCCGACCAGTATGTGCTGCATATTTATCAGCAGCGACTAATACTTCTCTGACTTTCCAACGGGTATTGATCGGTACTAGGGAATCTCGGAGTTCGTCATCTGGAGTGTGTAGCGAGACAGCCAAAGTTACCGGTATTCCTTCATCGATCAATTTTTCAATTCCGCTTACTAATCCAACTGTTGAAAGTGTTACTGAGCGCGCACTAATTCCAAATCCATCCGGCGTTGGGGCGGTGATGTTTCTGATTGTGCGGATAACGGCATTGTAATTAGCCATTGGCTCGCCCATACCCATAAATACAATATTTGATAGACGCATTGGTTCGCCCATCTCCCCTGACTCCATGGCACGGGATGCAGCAAAAACTTGAGCAGTAATTTCAGCAGCGCTTAAATTGCGAGTTAAACCAGCTTGTCCGGTGGCGCAAAATGGGCATCCCATTCCGCAACCGGCTTGCGAAGAGATACACAAGGTGGCACGGTCTGGATAGCGCATCAAAACGCTTTCCACCATCACACCATCATGCAACTTCCAAAGATCTTTGCGCGTGCTTCCACCATCGCAAGTAATCGAGCGAACTGGCGTAAGTAAAGTTGGGAAAAGTGCAGCTGCTAGTTTGTTTGCACTCTCACTTGAGATGTCACTCCACTCTGCTGGATTCTCACTGTGACGACCAAAATAATGGTTTGCTAATTGTTTTGCTCTAAATGCCGGTTCACCCAATTCGGCAACTGCGATTGCCCGATCTTCTGGTGATAGATCTGCAAAATGTTTCGGTGGTTTCTTCGCAACCGGAGAGATCTCTATACTTTCCATTTTATTTATCCGACCAATGTTAAAATTGCCCAAATAATTGGGGCTGAGAGTAAAACCGAATCAAGACGATCAAGCATTCCACCATGACCAGGCAAAATTGCTCCCATATCTTTCAAATCTAAATCACGCTTGATTGCACTCTCAATCAAATCTCCACACGTTGCAGTAAACACCGCAGCAAGACCAATAGCGGCACCTACTAGCCAATGTTTTTCAAATAAAAGAGAGAGCATTAAACCACCACCGAGAATTGAGAAGATTAGTGAACCAATCAACCCTTCCCAGGTTTTCTTAGGACTTATCGCTGGTGCAAGTTTGTGCTTGCCTAGCAAGACTCCAAATATGTAGCCAAAAGTATCGTTACACCCGACCACAACCACAAATGTCATTACGCGAGCTAAACCATCTTCTGGTTTTGCGAGCACTACTAAAAACCCGGCTAAAAACGGCAGGTAGATAGTTGCAAAAACAGTCGCAGTGGCATTTTTTACAAAATTATGATGCCCCTTTGGCAATCCTGAGATCAATAAAAATGGAATGGAAATCGCTGTTGCAACTGCTAAGCCAGTCACATCTTTTATCCATGCACTTGTCATTATTGCTACGGCACAAAATGAAATTGTTGGTACGGAGATCTCAATATCAGCTCGATCTAACGCTTGCCCCAACTCCCAAACACCACGAATAATCGCAGCAATTGCGAGTGGTAAAAATAAAACTCTTTCAAAGGCAAGGGATGTAATTACAAGGCCAAGCAAAGTTAGCCCCACGGCTATGGAAGGGAATAACTTCCGTCCAGCCTTCTTATTAATTGCTTCATTTAGAGCATGGAGATCCGACATTGATTGTTGGAACTCTCAGACTTCGAGAAGTTCGCTCTCCTTATGTTGTAACAACTCATCAATCTTGGCAACATGAGCAGAAGTGTGTTTCTCAAGATCTTTTTCGGCGCGAGCCACTTCATCTTTACCAACTTCTCCGTCTTTTTCTAATTTTTCTAATGCTTCTTTTGAATGACGACGGATATTACGAACTGAAACTCGGGACTCTTCTGCCTTGGTTTTCGCAACTTTAATGAACTCTTTACGTCGCTCTTCAGTTAATTGTGGGAATCCAACGCGGATTACCGCACCATCTGAAGCTGGGTTAACACCTAAATCCGAGTCGCGAATAGCTTTTTCAATTAATGGCATAGCGCCCTTGTCATAAGGCGAAACGACAGCCATACGTGCTTCAGGCACCTGCACAGATGCTAATTGCGAAAGTGGCGTAAATGTTCCGTAATAATCCACCATAATCTTTGCAAACATCGATGGGTGCGCACGACCGGTACGGATAGCACCGAAATCTTCTTTCGCAACTTCTACTGCCTTACTCATTTTTTCATCAGCGTCACTGAGAATTTTATTTGCTAGATCTGACATTTATCCCATCCCCTTACGAGACTAATGTTCCGATTGATTCGCCACGTACAGCGCGACCGATATTTCCTTCTGTCATTAAATCAAAAACAATTATTGGAAGTTTATTTTCGCGACATAGAGAGAATGCAGCCGCATCAGCTACCGCCAATGATTTACTTAATACCTCATCGAAGGAAATATTCGCATATTTTGTTGCGCTTGAATCTTTCTTGGGATCCGCTGAATAAACACCGTCAACTCCACTTTTAGCCAGAAGAAGTGCTTCGGCATTAATTTCAAGTGCACGTTGTGCTGCAACCGTATCTGTTGTGAAAAACGGCATTCCAGCACCTGCGCCAAATATAACGACGCGACCTTTGTTTAGATGTCTGATTGCGCGAAGCGGAATGTATGGCTCGGCAACTTGTCCCATATGTATTGCAGTTTGCACGCGAGTTGCCACACCTTCTTTTTCCAAGAAATCTTGTAGCGCTAAACAGTTCATAACTGTTCCCAGCATTCCCATGTAATCAGCACGGGATCGATCCATTCCACGTTGTTGTAATTCGGCACCGCGGAAATAATTTCCACCACCGACAACAATTGCAATTTCAACGCCAGATCTAGCAACATCGGCAATCTGCTTGGCGATTCCTTGAACGACGTCAGGGTCAACGCCGATTCCGGCTCCCCCACCAAAGACCTCACCCGAGAGTTTTAGTAGGACTCTCGAGTAGGTCATGGTCAATATTCTCTTACTGTCCTACGCGAAAACGGAAGAAGGCGCTCACATTTGTGCCAGCTTCTTCTAGGACCTGAGCAACGCTCTTCTTGGAATCCTTCGCAAATGCTTGCTCGATCAAAGAAACTTCCTTGATGAAGCCAGTTACGCGACCTTCAACTACTTTGGCAAGTGACGCTTCTGGCTTGCCTTCGTTGCGGGCGGTTTCTTCAGCAATGCGACGTTCGCTTTCAATTAAATCTGCAGGAACATCTTCACGCTTAACGTAAGAAGGTGCAAAAGCTGCGATGTGCTGAGCAACATCTTTACCAACTGCATGCTCTTTTGTTAATTGCACGAGAACTCCAACTTGTGCTGGAAGATCTGGGCTAGTGCGGTGTAAGTAAACTGAAACCGGTCCACCTTTAAGAACACCAATGCGACGCAAGACGATCTTCTCACCCAAGGTTGCATTAGCTTCGTCAATATGTGCCTGAACAGTTTTTCCGCCACCAAAATCACTTGCAAGGAATGCTTCTAGCTCAGTTGTTGATGAAGCGCTCAACTTAGCCAAAATTTCATTTCCTAATTCTTGGAAACGTTCGCCCTTTGCAACGAAATCGGTTTCGCAGTTCAACTCTAAGATCACGCCAGCATCACCTGAAACAGATGCACTAACTAAACCATTTGAAGTTGTGCGACCTTCGCGCTTGGTAACACCTTTTTGTCCTTTAACGCGGATGATCTCAACAGCTTTGTCGAAATCTCCACCAGACTCATCAAGTGCATTTTTACAATCCATCATTCCTGCAGCAGTTAGTTCGCGCAGGCGCTTTACATCAGATGCGGTATACGACATTTACTAAGCCTCCACGGTTGGTGCAACTTCAGCGGCTACAACTGGTTCTGCAACTGCGGCTTCAAGTTCTGCAGTAGCTGAGGCGGCGAGCGCTTCTGCTTGAGCTGCAGCTGCTGCATCTTCTTTTGCTTTTGCAGCACCTGAACGTGCTTGCAAACCAGCAGCAATTGCATCTGCAATTACCCGAGTTAACAAAGCAACTGAACGAATAGCGTCATCATTTCCTGGAATTCCATAATCAACTTCATCTGGATCGCAGTTTGTATCAAGGATTCCAATAACTGGGATTCCAAGTTTCTTTGCTTCTGCAACCGCTAAATGCTCTTTCTTGGTATCAACAACCCAGATAGCACTTGGAAGTTTGGTCATATTGCGAATGCCGTCAAGGTTTTTCTTCAACTTATCTTTTTCACGGCGTTGCATCAGAAGTTCTTTTTTGGTGCGACCTTGATCGGTGCTTCCCTCAAGTCCTTCGAGCTCTTTCAAACGTTGAATACGTTTTGCCACAGTGTTGAAATTGGTCAACATTCCACCGAGCCAACGCTCTGTTACTGATGGCATTCCAACGCGAGCAGCTTGAGCCAAGATTGGCTCCTGTGCTTGCTTCTTAGTTCCTACGAAAAGAACGTGACCGCCACGTGTGACAGTCTCCTTTACGAACTCATAGGCTGAATCGATCATTCCAAGTGATTGCTGGATATCGATGATGTAGATGCCATTGCGTTCGGTGAATATGTAACGCTTCATCTTTGGATTCCAACGACGGGTTTGATGTCCAAAATGGACTCCGCTATCGAGGAGTTCTCTCATGGTGACAACCGACATGGTTGCGCACTCCTTTCGCACAACTCAAAGTTGTGCTCTCGGTTTACGGTAAGTGGCAATTTGCCGGGCTTACCCCTGGTGGCTGGTCATCTGCTGCACTCAACTCACTGCTTTTGGCGGTGGGATTTAATGCAGACCGAGTAGATGAAGTTCAACCACGCGAAGTCACTTAATTGCTTAAGTGCTGAGCGGAATCCTACCTGACCCACAGGACCTCAATTTCCCCACGTTTGCCCTGCTCAGCCTCTTAATGCGGGGCTTTTTGACACACTCCCCGCATATGAAACGTAAGAACCCGGTGAAAATCTGCCTCGCCTTACTGCTTGCCTTACTTCCCGCTACTTCCGCAGAGGCCACTCCAGATAACGAACGTTGGGTTGCTCCACTCGCTGGCAAATTGATTGTGGTGCGCACCTTTGATGGGGCTGCCTATCGCGCAAATCATTATGGACGAGCTCACCGTGGAGTTGATCTCTTGTCTGAAGTTGGCGCACAAGTCTTCGCGCCGACGGATGGAGTTGTTGTATATGTAGGTGTGATTAACTCCATTCCGATTGTTGTGCTCGTGCATACAGGTAATCACGGCAATAAATTACGGACAACTTACCTACCTGTTGAAACTCCGCTTGTAGTTGGCGATCTTGTCCGTAAGGCAGATCCAATTGGAAATATTGCATCCGAGCAACATTTTTTTGGAAGGATAGTTTTACATTGGGGCGAACGGTTAAATAGTGAATATAAAAATCCTTTACGCCGGTTAGGCGCCCCGGTAATTTTGCCGCGTTTGTCTTAAACTAAGTGAATGTCTACTCAACCGGCTTCAATAACTTCAATTGAAGAAGTTGTCGCCCGGGCAAAATCACTTATGGGTGGAGAGCGCAAAATTGTTGGCTTGATTGGAAAACCTGGCGCCGGGAAATCAACTTTGTCAACACAACTAATTGAGCAGCTCGGCGATCAAGCCGCAATCTTAAATATGGATGGGTACCACTTAAGTAATTTGGCTTTACGTGAATTAGATCGAGCAGATCGAAAAGGCGCACCTGACACCTTTGACGCACTTGGCTTTACTGAAATTTTAAAAAGAGTAAAGCATGAAGTTGATCAAGAAATTTATTTTCCAGTTTTTGATCGGGCCATTGAAGAATCTATTGCAGCCCAAGGCGTTATCGCGCCATCAGTTAAATTAGTAATCACTGAAGGAAATTACTTGCTGCATAATGAAGATAATTGGGGTGGGGTCAAGAATTTACTTGATGAGAGTTGGTTCATCGAAGTTGATGACAACCTTCGAATCGAAAGATTAGTTAATCGCCACCACAAATTTGGTAAAAGTAAAGCCGATGCACATTCATGGGCAACTGGTAGTGATGAAAATAATGCAAAAATCGTTGCTCAAACGCGCGAATTAGCAGATGTGATAATTAATTTAAGTTAAGCACGAGGGTGTGCTTGTTGGTAGGCACTTCGCAATCGATCCTCTGAAACGTGTGTGTAAATCTGAGTAGTAGCTAATGACGCGTGACCTAGTAACTCTTGTACTGCGCGTAAATCTGCACCGCGCTCAAGTAAATGAGTAGCTGCGCTATGGCGCAATCCGTGCGGACCCATCTTTGGAGACCCAGGCAATGCTTCCAACGCTTTGTAAACAACTTCTCGCACTGTTCGCGGATCAATTCGTTTACCGCGTGAACCTAAGAAGAGCGCAGACCCTGAAGTACTTCCAATTAACGCAGGACGAGCTTCCTTAATCCAATTATCGATTGCTAGCAATGCTGGTGCGCCGATCGGACATGTTCGCTCTTTTCTGCCTTTTCCAAAAACTCGTACGGTATTTCGATTTCGATCTATATCTGCCAGATCCATTCCACATGCTTCAGATACACGAATGCCTGTTGCGTAAAGCAATTCAACTAACGCGATATTTCGAAGTGCCAATGGAGTTTGCTCTTCTCCAGCAGCCATTTCTAGTGAATCAAAAACTTCCGTGGCTTCGGCAATGGTTAATACGTGAGGAAGAGTGCGATGGCCTCTTGGAGTTGCTAAGCGATCCCCGACATCCGTTGACAAAATTCCTTTACGAGCGGCCCATGCAGTGAAAGTTCTCACGGAAACTGCACGACGAGAAATTGTGGTTCGAGCCCCACCTTTACTTTGTTGATTTGCTAGCCAAGAACGAATTATCGCTAACGTTAAACCACTTGGCTCGGTAACTTTCATGCGTTCTGCATGTTCAGCAAGGGATGTTAAGTCGCCGATATAAGCCCGAATGGTGTGCTCTGAAAGATTTCGTTGAGAACGTAAATGTTCTTCGTACTGCGCAAATAGGCCAGCAAAGGCTTCGCTCACCATCTCTGACATATGTAAAGATTACTCAGGTTTAATCCCTTGACGTAGTAAGCCATAAGTAACTGCATCTTCTAATGCCATTTCAGAGGCTGCAATAACATTTTCATGAACTCCCAAAGTCGTCCATTCGGCTTTGCCGTCACTTGTTTGCACGAGAACTCGAGTTACGGCTCCAGTACCAAGGCGACCTTCCAAAATACGGACTTTGTAGTCAGTTAATTCAAGTACGGCAAGTTCTGGGTAAATACTTTCAAGGCCCGTGCGAAGTGCACGATCAATAGCGTTAACTGGACCATTGCCTGTTCCTGTTGCCTCATAACTTTTACCGCGTGCAGTTATTTTTACTGAAGCTCGACTAGTAACTACACCATTCGCACTTTTATCTACAGTGGTTGACCACTCATCTACTGTGAAGAAATGCAACTTTGCACCAGAGATTTCTGCGCGCAATAAAAGTTCAAATGAAGCATCAGCGGCCTCAAAGGTGTAACCATGCGACTCTAAATCTTTCACTCGATCCACAACTCGACCTAAAACTTCTCGGTCTGGACCAATATCAATTCCAAGTTCTTGGCTCTTTAATTCAATAGAAGCACGACCAGCCATGTCAGACACCAACATCCGCATATCATTTCCAACTTCTGCTGGATCTGTGTGTTGGTAAAGAGCAGGATCTACCTTAATTGCGCTCGCATGTAACCCAGCTTTGTGCGCAAATGCTGAAAGACCAACATATGGCTGACGGGTACTAGGTGCGATGTTTGTGACCTCTGCGACCGCGTGTGAAATTCTAAACGCTTCCTTTAGTGAACCTATAGGCAATACTTTTTTGCCAAGTTTTAACTCGAGATTTGCAATTATTGTTACTAGATCTGCATTTCCGGTTCGCTCACCATATCCATTTAAAGTTCCTTGCACGTGAGTTGCGCCAGCACTGATCGCTGCAAGAGAGTTTGCAACAGCGCATCCAGCATCGTTGTGGCAATGAATACCAATTCGTGCTGAAGTAACTCCAATAATCTCGTTAACTATTTCACTTATCTCATCAGGAAGTGCTCCACCATTTGTGTCGCACAGAGCAACAACTTCTGCTCCTGCGGCCATCGAAGTTTGGATAACTTCCAATGCATAAGCCTTGTTAGATCGATAACCATCAAAGAAATGTTCTGCGTCTAGAAATACGCGTCTTCCATGATTTTTTAAATGTGTAATTGTGTCGCGAATCATCGCTAAGTTTTCTTGTAGATCTGTTTTTAAAGCAAGGTCTACATGAACGTCGTGAGATTTCGCGACTAGTGTGACAATCGGCGCTTGCGAATCTAGCAGTGCAGTAACTTGTGCGTCGTCTCCGGCTTTTACGAGAGGTCTGCGAGTTGCACCAAAGGCTACAAATTGCGCATTTTTAAATTTAATTTCTTTAGCTACACGAGCAAAAAATTCAGTGTCTTTTGGATTAGCTCCAGGCCATCCACCTTCAATAAACCCAACTCCCAAATCATCAAGATGTTTAGCAATAGTTAACTTGTCTTGAACTGAAAGGTTTAATCCTTCTTGCTGCGCGCCATCTCGCAAGGTTGTGTCATAAACATGGAAGGCATCTGAGGTGGGACTCATGAGATGACTTTGCTCATCCAACCATGGGTATCTGCTTCTGAACCATGTTGTATTCCTAATAAGCGCTCACGCAATGCCAAAGTGATCGGACCAGGTTGACCATCCCCGATCTGCCAATTTCCATTTGCACTCTTGGCTTCACCGATTCCAGTTATTACTGCTGCAGTTCCACAAGCAAATGTTTCAGATATCTCGCCAGTTGCAGCACCTGATCGCCAATCCTCAACACTGATCATGGCTTCTTCTACTTTGTAGCCAAGGTCATCTGCAACAGTCAACAAGGAGTCGCGAGTAATCCCAGGAAGCAATGTGCCAGTAAGTGATGGTGTAACTATGCGGGCATCTTTGCCTTTTCCTTTTACAAAGAAGAGGTTCATGCCGCCCATCTCTTCAATCCATTTGCGCTCTACCGCATCAAGCCAAACAACTTGATCGCAACCCTCTTTTGCTGCTGCACGTTGAGCTAATAATGAAGCAGCATAATTTCCACCGCACTTTGCTTCACCAGTTCCACCTTTTGATGCGCGAACATATTCATTTGAGATCCATACCGAAACTGGCTTTGCTGCATTGAAATACGCAGCTGCTGGTGTGGCAATAATCAAGAAAGTCGCTTTGCTTGATGGGCGAACTCCTAAACCAACTTCGCTTGCAATCATGAATGGACGAATGTAAAGCGACTCCCCTGGATTATTAGGAACCCATCCAGCATCCGCTTTTACTAGCGCTTCAACTGCAGCAACAAAATCTTTAACAGGAAGTTCAGGTAGTGCAATTCGTGCAGCACTGCGAGCAAATCTTTCTGCATTAGCCTCGGGGCGGAATAAAGAGATTGCACCATCTGGCTGGCGGTATGCCTTCATGCCTTCAAATATTTCTTGGCCATAATGAAAAACCATGGTTGCTGGATCTAAAGTAAGTGGCGCATAAGCGGTTAAACGTGCGTCATGCCAACCTTTTTCTTCAGTCCACTCTGCAATAAACATATTGTCGGTGAAGAACTTTCCAAAACCAGGTTGGGCCACTCGCGCAACACGTTCTGCATCCGCCACCGGATTAGGGTTTGGATTTATCGTGATTTGCATGAGCTCTCCTTTTTTTATCACTATCAGGCAAGTGCTGCAGTAATTGCATCACCAATCTGTGAAGTAGATCGATCCGAGCTTCGAGATTTCAAATCTGCCGCTACGGCTGCTTCTACTTTTGCCCCTGCTTCTGCATATCCAAGATGATTTAATAACATTGCAACTGAGAGAATCGTTGCTGTTGGATCTGCAATTCCTTTACCCGCAATATCCGGAGCGGTTCCATGAACTGGTTCAAACATTGAAGGAAATGCACCAGTCGGATTGATATTTCCACTGGCTGCTAATCCAATTCCGCCACAGACCGCAGCTGCAATATCAGTCAAGATGTCGCCAAATAAATTGTCAGTGACTACAACATCAAATCTACCTGGGTTCGAAACAAAAAACATTGAAGCGGCATCAACGTGGATGTAATCAGTTGAAATACCAGGATATTCTTTTGCAACTTCATTAAATGTTCGAGTCCATAATGATCCAGCACGAACCAAAACATTGTTCTTATGAACCAATGTTAATTTTTTGCGCTTGCGAGTTCCGGCTAATTCAAATGCATAACGAATAGTTCGCTCCACGCCATGGCGAGTATTAAGACTTTCTTCAGTAGCAATTTCCTGAGCAGTACCTTCAGCTAAAACTCCACCTGCTCCTACGTAAGGTCCTTGAGTTCCTTCGCGCACGACTACAAAGTCAATCTCATCTTTAGTTGCAAGAGGTGATTGCACGTTTGGGTATAGGCGAGCAGGACGCAAATTTATGTAATGATCAAATGCAAACCGGATTTTTAACAAAATTCCACGTTCAAGAATTCCACTAGGCACAGATGGATCTCCAATTGCGCCTAACAAAATT
>Ga0214921_10011781_pt1 | contig 10566 bp, 4 predicted proteins | sample LL1505_MetaG_FD_177992 | JGI IMG/M metagenome (GOLD analysis project Ga0214921, IMG submission 177992) | Freshwater microbial communities from Lake Lanier, Atlanta, Georgia, United States - LL-1505 | ecosystem: Environmental > Aquatic > Freshwater > Lake | place: USA: Georgia | collected 2015-05-28
GAAGAAGCCAATCCCAATCCCAATCCCAATGCTGAAGAAGCCAATCCCAATTCCGATACCGATGAAGCCAATCCCAATGCTGAAGAAGCCAATCCCAATCCCAATCCCAATGCTGAAGAAGCCAATCCCAATTCCGATACCGATGAAGCCAATCCCAATGCTGAAGAAGCCAATCCCAATTCCGATACCGATGAAGCCAATCCCAATGCTGAAGAAGCCAATCTCAATCCCAATCCCAATCCCAATCCCAATGCTGAAGAAGCCAATCCCAATGCTGATGAAGCCAATCCCCATTCCAATGCTGATGAAGCCAAACAGTCCATATTGCCAGAATTCGTTAATTCGGCTATGTCGGCGGTTGCATCGTCCATCAATGCGGCAACGGCAGCGGCAGCGGCAGCGGCAGCGGGAGCGGGAATGGCAACCGCTACCGGATTATCATCATTAGAACAAAAAGGGGCAGTAACAACACAGGAAGCCCCTAACACGGTTGCATTGGGGGTGGATAAAAACAGTCTCACAGAATTTGGATTGAACGAAAGGGAGAAAATTGAAAAAGGGCTGCAAGAATTCAATCAACTGCTCCTTTCCAATCCGTTGGGTACAACATTCATTGGCGAAATTGAACATGCAATTAAGCAATCCTATCCAACGCATGAGTTAATTAAATTGACGCAGGAAGGTTCGCCTGTTGCAGGCCCCGCAATTGTGTCGTATTGCAATCCCTCCATCAGCGGACTGTCGGATTTTGCCCCCCACTACAATTTGCTTGTGTTAACGAACTTTGAACAAAAACCCGAGGTTCACAAGGCAATGGACGCGATCCACAATTTTTTCTTAAGGTATATTCGGGCAATTCAAGGAACTGGCTTCAAATTGAATGCGTCGTTTGTTGCAGGGCCCAAAATTACTCTCCGATTGCACATTGGGGATGTGTTCAACATCCCCATTTTTACGGTGCACATCATGGATTCGGTATTTGACACGTCGAATTTGACCGCCGCACTTGCCCCCATTGAGTCCCAGCCCTTCGTTTACAATGCCAAACCAATCGGACCCTACAATCGGCTGGACCTTGTGATGGAATTGTTGTCCGGCCCGCAGGATGACGAACCGTACGCGCAGGTCAACCCGCTCGTCGCCCGAGGAATGAATGAACTGTGCGTGAAACGGTTTCTGGAACCGAGCCCGAATGCCGTGATTCAACAAGTGTGCACCGGATTCATTGAGTTGACCACTCCAGCGAGCGCAATCATCCGAAAGAAGATCATTAAACACGCGCTCATTGCCATTCTGCAGAACCCATCGGTGCAAACGTCTGACAACATGAAATTCACCGATATTTTTCCAAGTGGACAGTACGCATCTTATTTTGACGAAATTGCGTACCGGTGTGACACGCAAACCGCCGCGGGACCATTGACGGTCCAACCCGGGGTTCCATTGACAAGAACCAGCATCATTGTGGCCGCCCTCACTGCGGTCAATTCGGCAATGAATCAGGTGAAAGGCGGCCATATTGTGGCGGGTGGAGGGGCGGCGGTTTCATATTACATACAAAATTTTCTAGCGGATGCGGACGCCAACCTCTTCAATGAAGATGTGACAAGGATGGCTGGTTTAGAAAGCATTGCCGGATTAGTGGAAAGCTGCAAAAAAATTCGGATGAACGATATTGACTGCTTCGTGTTTGGAGACGTGTCGCGTCAATTTTTGATGGTGTTTTCTCTCTACATGATGATATTGTACGACAATTTTTATGAACGGCCCAAACGATATCACAATGCAGATGTGCTTCATACACAAACGAAAAAAATTCGGTTCAAATTAACCGCGTCCTCCGAGGACCACATTGATTTATTCATGTATGGAAATCGCAACAACGACGCCAACACCAAGCTCATTAGCAAGCGACTTAAAAAGAACCCAAAAGTGCAACTGGTGACGCAAGAAACCAAGTGTTTCTCTCAGGTTGTGCATCCGATGTGCAAAGATGAACGAGGTGACGACGGCGACGGCGACGGCGACGACAACGACAACGTGTGCCAAGAAGACGGCTACTTCATGCAGCCGATTGATTTGGTAAAAAAGGACATTCAAGAGTTCATTGAATTATATCTAATTTCTCTCTATCGTCCGGATGGAATTCCGCCTCCGGAAGATTTAGACGATATGATTCGGCGCCAATACACGTCCGACAACATGGTTTCCTTTAAAACCACGATGTTGGACATCATTTGCATTTTCTGCGACGAAGGCAAATCGTTGTTTATCCGCATTTTTATGGCGCGTAAAAATCCGAAGGATTTCACTCGTTTGCGCGTGTTCATTGACCTTTATTTGCTGCAACTGCTGCGATCCAAACAATCCAACGCGGACCAGTTTTCGGCAGTGAACGACGAATTCATTGCGGCGGTGGGGAAGTTGCGCGGCAAAATGGACAAATTGAACGCGGACTATTATCTGGAACAGGGCAACCTTGCTGCAAATCAGGTTGAAACCGCTGACAGGCTGAATGCAGATCGCACTGAATTTTTGAAATTTTTGCGCGACATTGGACGCAGAGTTGTGGCTTTGCCGGATCCGTTTGACGATCGGGTCCCGATTGCGTTTCAATCCACGACAGGTGATGAAATTATTGATTTTTTTAGAAAAAGTCGCACCATGAAATACCGATTCAGCATACCAACACATATGAAACAACTGGTTTCAATGTACCATAAAAATCCGTCGCCTTTACCAATTGATTGTTATAGATGGCTGGACAATGTTTTTAATCGTATTAAATTTGTCAGTGATACCGAAACCTTTTTTCAGTCCATATTGGAGAAGATACTTACACCCGCGAACCCGGATGGAAACCATGAAATTGGGTTCAAGCGCATGCCGGTTCGTTCACCGTTAATGCTTCGCTTGCATGAAGCATTGAAATCCGTGAAACCGCGCGAACCCGTCTTTAAACAATTTTCATTAATATTTGGTAACTTATTGCGTCCGATACGAGAGCATGTCGCTAAATATGGCGTATTTCCGACCGCACAGTACATTGGTATAAGCGATGGCGTTTATGATCTTGACCAAAAACGACGTCTGTTTCCAACCTTTGTGAAGGACGTGATTCTATTCTCCGAGACGACAAATCTTGAAAATCCGGAACGGGCTGAAATATTGAATCTTGTTAGCGAATTGAATGGTAAAAAAAACACATATGAAAGATACGATGATGAAGTCAAAGAAGAAATTGGACGCATCTTGTTGGAATGGAATAAAGTCGCCCCGCTTACATTGGGCGGTGGATCCACGCGAAAACGCAAACGGGTTTGTAGGTTGAAAAACGCAAGAACGCGCGCTAAACCGCGTAACAACAAATGTAGAAAAACGCGCAAGAAATGCAAGGTAAATACTCTTAGGTTTAATTGCAGTCGCAGAGCATAGCAAATGCACTTTTATATAATAAAAATAATGTACTAAATATTAGTTATTACATTACGAACTGCCTTAATGTTTACTGCTTAAGGCTTAAGGCTTAAGGCTTAATGCTTAATGCCGTCGGCTCCTGCGGCTCTTCGTCTTCCTAAGATCCGATATGCGAACGGCCCCGAACTTGCCCTTTTTGGCGGTCCAGCCGTGCTTTTCCAAGCGCTTCTCCCGTTTCGCGGTGGCGTGCTTCTTGGCGCTGACAATGCGGCCGTTCTTGTTCATGAGCAGCTTTTCCTTGGTGAGACCGGGGGTGCCGTCGGTTTTGTACGCGGTGCCGTGGAACACTTGGGCGCGAGAGCCGCGAATGAGCTCATACTTCTTGCCGTGGATGTGATAGAAGCCGTCGGCTGAACGCGTATAGTTTCTGCCCATTGTGCTTTAATTGGTTTTGGTATTATAGTTTAGCAAAAGAAAAAAAATGTTCGTTTGCATTGGCCAATACTCAGTTGAATTGATTCCGAATGGGCTGGCCGTATCCGGCCGGCGCTCCCGTCCAGCTTTTATAGACATTAAGCGGCCGGTTGGCCTGCGTAAAACAATCGTTGCGTTGCGCGGTTGCGGTTCTAATAATTATGCTAAACACTTTGAAATTAACCACGTCGGGAATGACATTCCCGCCGCTGCCCGTTTCTATTAATTTCTTATTGATCGGTCGGTAGCACCGACACTTCTTCAACGAATAATAATTGTAGCCCGACATATTATTTTATTTTTATTTTATTTGGTATATATTATAAACACATTAACAATATTATTGAAATGAGCATATATCCAAAATATCTCACGCAATCGCATAAGAACCAGACTTTGGCTGCAACTTTTGCAGATGAGATTAGACCTACATTGTATAAGTTGGTGAATCCTGAAACTGGTGAAAGAAAGGGTCAAATGAAGGGAATAATGAAGCCAAAAAAGTACCCAGTATATCCTGACCCTGAGGATTTTCCAACACGTTATTTTGTAAGTGATCCGGAAAAATTTAAACGTTCTGTACACAGTACAAGAGATTCAACAGTGGAAAGATTTCGGTTGGTCAAAGATGGAAACCCGGTACATAATAATAAATATTTCTATAAGTCTAAAAAAGGTGGCAAAAATAGAAGCCATACGAAGAAGAGTGGAAGGAAGACTGGAAGGAAGACTTACAAAAGAAGGCATTGAGTAGAAAAAAAAGTATATGCCAAATATATAACCACAATCATGGCCAAAACGTATCGTCGTCGTCACCGTCGTGCAAATCGCACTCGCAGAGGAGGAGTAAAGCACAGTGCTTCTCATGCTGCTTCTGCTGCTTCTGCTGCTTCTGCTCCTCCTGCTGCTTCTGCTGCTTCTGCTGCTCTTGCTCTTGCTCCTGCTGCTTCTGCTGCTTCTCCTCGTGCTTCTCCTCCTGCCGCTACTCATGCGGATCTTGCAGCCATTTTTAAAAGAGTAAATGCGATTGCGGCTCAAGCCACTCCACCAAAAAAAACTATATCAAAAAAACCAACAAAAACTTATGCTCAAACACATTTTGAAAAGGTTCTTGCTGGAAAGGCAACGCATTCCAAAGGCAAATCAGCATTTAGACATGATTCGGGTGTAAGTGATTCTAGATTAGGGCAAGCATTTGTCCATAATGGAAAATAAAATAAAAAATTGAATTTACTTAAAGCGAATAAATGGATGTCATGTATCCCTTTATTTCATTGAATTAAACCAATGGCCTCAGCATCCGGAACAACCGAATCATCTCTGTCCAGCAAGTATCAGAAAATGACCGACTTGGAGCACATTCTTAAGAAACCCGACACCTACATTGGGTCCATTCAACTCACGGAATGCACCGAATACACGACTATGGGCGGTACAGAACCCGTCACCATCGGCCTGGCGACGTTCACGCACATTCCCGCGCTCTACAAGTTGGTGGACGAGGGGCTCGTGAACATGCGCGACCACGTCATTCGCCAGGCGCAGGCAATCAAGGACGGCAAGCCCGATGCGCTTCCCGTGACGTGCATTGAAGTGGAGGTGGATGCCGCCACTGGCACAATCACCATGACGAACGACGGCAACGGCATTGACATCGCGCAGCACCCCGAGCACAAGATGTGGATCCCCGAGATGATTTTCGGGCACCTGCGCACTTCCACGAATTACGCCGAAGACAAGAAGGAGAAAATCGTCGGCGGGAAGAACGGCTTCGGATTCAAGCTCGTACTCGTGTGGTCCACATGGGGCTCCGTGGAAACCGTGGACCACGTGCGCGGACTCAAGTATACCCAGGAATTCAAGGCGAATTTAACCGAGATTTGCGCGCCAAAAATCACCAAATGCACCAGCAAAAAACCTTATACGCGCATTTCATTCCGTCCCGATTACGCGCGTCTGGGCATTTCCGGTCTTAGTCCAGACATGACCGCGTTATTTAAAAAACGCGTCTACGACATTGCCGCTGTCACGGATCGCAGCATTCGCGTCAAGTACAACGGCGCCGTTGTGCCCGTGAAAGATTTCAAGCAATACATCGGACTCTACATTCGTCCCGAGGTCAAGCGTGTGTACGAGGCGCCCTCCGAACGCTGGGAGTACGCGGTGTGCCTGACGAATACAGACGAATTCGCGCACGTGTCATTCGTGAACGGCATTTGCACGTCCAAGGGCGGCAAGCACGTGGAATACATCATGGGCCAGCTTTTGCGCAAGTTGGCGGCGTATATCAAGACCAAGAAGAAGGTGGACGTGAAACCGGCGACTATCAAGGAGCAGCTTACCCTATTCTTGCGCTGCGATGTGGAGAACCCCGCGTTTTCCAGCCAGACGAAGGACGAGCTCACGACGACGAGCGCGAATTTCGGGTCGGCTTGCACTGTGAGCGACGAGTTCGTGGAAAAGGTGGCGAAGATGGGTGTCATGGATGCGGCCTGCGCCCTGACGGAAGTGAAGGAGGCAAAAGCGGCGAAGAAGACAGACGGCGCCAAGACGCGCACCATTCGCGGTATCCCCAAACTTATTGACGCCAATTTCGCGGGCACGGAGAAGTCGGCGCAGTGCACCATCATCTTTTGCGAGGGAGATTCGGCCAAGGCGGGCATTGTGTCGGGTCTGAGCAAGGAGGACCGCAACACGATTGGCGTGTATCCGGTGAAGGGCAAGTTCATGAACGTGCGTGGCGAGGCGGTCAAACGCATTGCGGAAAACACGGAAATCGCGGAAATCAAGCGCATCTTAGGATTAGAAAACGGGCGCGAATACACGGCGGAAGATGTGGCCAAGCGGCTGCGATACGGCAAGGTGCTGTTCATGACGGATCAGGATTTGGACGGGTCGCACATCAAGGGACTCGGCATCAACCTGTTTCAGAGCGAGTGGCCCACCCTGACGCACATCCCGGGGTTCATCGGGTTCATGAATACGCCGATTCTGAAGGCGCGCAAGGGCGCGCAGGAGTGCGTGTTCTACAATGAGGGCGAGTTTGAAGCGTGGAAAAGCGGAGCAGGTGCAAGCGGAGTAAGTCCTGTGGACGTCAGCACCTGGAACATCAAGTACTACAAGGGTCTGGGCACCAGCACGGGGCGCGAATTCCGCGAGTACTTTGAGCACAAGAAGATCGTGGATTTCGCGTATACGGGCGAGCCGAGCGACGACGCGATTGACCTCGTGTTCAACAAGAAGCGCGCCGACGACCGCAAGGAGTGGCTTTCCACGTATAACCGCGCGGACCATCTGGACACCAGCCACAAGCACGTGTCGTACGAGGACTTCATGACACGCGAGATGAAGCACTTCTCCATCTACGACAACCAGCGATCCATTGCAAACGGCATGGACGGCCTAAAAATCTCGCTGCGCAAAATCCTGTTTGCGGCGTTCAAGAAGGGCGGGCTCAAGACGGAAATCAAGGTGGCGCAGTTCAGCGGCTACGTGTCGGAACACTCGGGTTATCATCACGGCGAGGCCAGCCTGAACGCGGCCATTGTCGGCATGGCGCAGAACTTCGTCGGCAGCAACAACATCAACTTGTTTGAACCCAATGGTCAGTACGGGACTCGACTGTGCGGCGGCCGAGATTCTGCGAGTGAAAGGTACATCTTCACACAGTTGAACCCAATCACACGGCTCATTTACCGCGCGGAAGACGACGCCGTCCTGGAGTATCTGGACGACGACGGCCAGCTGGTGGAGCCCACATTTTACGCGCCGATTGTGCCGATGGTTCTGGTCAACGGCACGAAAGGCATCGGCACGGGGTTCAGCACGGACATCATGTGTCACAATCCGCTGCAAATCATTGACCACATCGGAAACATGCTGCTGCAAAAGCCGGAGGCAGAGTGGGGGACAATTGAGCCGTATTACCGCGGGTTCAAAGGCACCATCACCGCATTGACATCGTCATCATCTGGGTCTGGTGGCAAGTTCCTGATTCGCGGTATTCATACCGTGGATCCCGCGAAAAAGCAGGTGCGTGTAACGGAACTCCCGGTTGGCCATTGGACGGATGATTTCAAGAAGCACCTGGAGGCGCTGATTGAGACCAGCACGATCAAGGACTACGTAGACATGAGCACGGACACGGTGGTGGATTTCACGATCACGTTTCCGGCCACTGCTGACCTTGCGGGTCCTGCGTTTGCCGCAATCGTGGATCACGGATGCTGCACTGCAATTGAAAAGCTGCTGAAGCTGTACACCACGGAATCCACGAGCAACATGCACTTGTTTGACAGCCAGGACCAGCTGAAGAAGTACGGCAGCGTGCGCGACATTGTGCGCGACTACTATGCGACACGCCTGGCCCTGTACGGGAAGCGCAAGACGCACCAGCTGGCGGCCATGACGGCGGAGCTCCTCATTTTAACGAATAAGGCGCGCTACATTCAGGAACTACTGGATGGCAGCATTGACTTGCGGCGGAAGCGCGGGGATGAGCTCACGGCCATGCTGCAGTCAAAGGGTTACGACACCGTGGATGGCGACGTGCAATACAAGTATTTGCTGCGGCTGCCAATGGACAGCGTTAGCGAGGAGAACGTGCAGAAGCTGCTGAAGGAGAAGGGGCAGAAGGAGTCGCAACATGCGGCGTTGCAAGGCACCGGCATTGAGCATCTGTGGCTGGCCGATTTGGCGGAACTACGCGCCGAGTACGTGAAGCAAGAAGAAAAACGCGTGGCAGCAGAAGTGGCTGTAGGTACAACAGGCCCAAAGGCAGGTGCAGTTGCCGGTGCAAAGAAGGTTGTCAAACCAAAAAAGATCTGAGGACGCGGGATTGTGTATATTTGTGAACGAGAGAAATTCAATAAAAAATATTTTTATTTAAGTTGATTTAATTCAGGTGATATATTCGCAAAACCATCTGGTCAATTTGAATGCGACTCCGTTAAAATGAGAATTCCACGCATATTGGGTTCATTTCATGCGAAATATTGTATGCAATTAACATAACATAGCTATCCCTTACACACAGACACACACACACCTGCGCGAAATCATGAATATTTTTCAGCACTTGATTAGTTTAGCGTCCTTTGCGTACACCATGACGCTCCTCATCATGTATCTCATTCTAATGACGTGTGCATTAGCCGTGTGTAACATTTTAAACGCCGTGCTATCGGATGAAATGGTGAACGTGATTAAGCGCGTCATATCGTCATGTGCAAACTCGGTGTTTAACTATTTTGCATTGCAACCGTCTTGCGAATATTTGAACGAGAGTCAGGATAACATGCGCCACTACAAAAACAAGAAAATCAAATCCATTCGGCTTTATTACCGGCGTGTTCCTAAAAAACTGCTCAATTTGTACAACAAAATAACATTGTGTCGGTTTAACGACATATACGCGCAAATGATCACGGAGTACGCCAAATCGGAACAACGCGCATTAACCATTCCTCTTATAGAACATTTGCGCCAAAATGCAGAAATGCTGCCGTTTCATTGTGGTCTCATATTTGAAATGGAGGACGGCGTGCACCTCATGCTGGACAAAACATCCACGATGACGCTCTTGAAAATGAATGAGCCATACATAAAAAACGCGGTGATAAAACCCGTTTCTCTTAGAGACAAGTCGTTTAATCTTGGTGCATTCATTGACGCCGGAAAGCGTCGCATGAAGGACGAGCACTGGTTTCAGTGGAATTTCAAATACAATTGTTTTTACATCACCCGCCGGCTTTTAACCAAGAATGGGATTTATTCGGAAGAAGAACATGAAATGTCGCGATACTTCAATCAAATGCAGCGGTTGTATGCGGTTTCAAAAACATTTAGCTACTCCAAAAATTTGGAAATGTTCGTGCAGTTACAGGCCCGAACGGTTGCATGCAACCTGGATTTCGTGCATAAAATGAATCGCATCCTGATGTATTCATTCAATTGATCGCAATTGGTCGCAATTGATTATTTATTTTTTTTTTGTATTTTTTTGTATACCAAATAAATACAATGAGTTGTTTGTTCAACAGTCTCTCTCATTTCATTGAGCAAACCGATCCGCAATCCATTCGCCAGCGCATATGCGATTACTTGCAGTCCAGTTCGCCCATCATTGACGGTATGTCAACGTCCGACGTGCTGCATATGGATTCGGGTTCATCACCGGATCATTACATCGCCGCTATGCGCAGCCCATCTACATGGGGCGGAGCCATTGAGATACAGGCCGCATGCAACATTTGGAACGCGCGCATCATTGTGCACGACATCCGCGCAGGGCATGGGCAAACGATTGAGTTCTTGCCAGTTGCAACTAATGCAACTAATGCAATCAAGACGTTTAGATTGGAGTGGAGCGGGGGGCACTATGAACCGGTGAGGCACCGCTAAGCATCAAAATACGGATTGTCATTGATTTCAATGCCGCAGTACTGCTTCGGCTTCGCCTTATAATCCACCGGCTTGTATATTTTAATTTCGTCGGCGTTTTGCAGCAGGAACTTGAAGTTCTTCCAGAACTCGTCCTTATGCCCGATGCTCTCCGTCATAATGTGCGCCATTTCGTGCAGCGCAATGAACATGAGCGTGTTGGAGTCAATGAGCTTGCCCCCCTCCTTGGTAGTGTTCAGGCAGAACGCCAACTTCTCGCCCTTGTTTTCGCTG
>Ga0214921_10011782_pt1 | contig 10565 bp, 6 predicted proteins | sample LL1505_MetaG_FD_177992 | JGI IMG/M metagenome (GOLD analysis project Ga0214921, IMG submission 177992) | Freshwater microbial communities from Lake Lanier, Atlanta, Georgia, United States - LL-1505 | ecosystem: Environmental > Aquatic > Freshwater > Lake | place: USA: Georgia | collected 2015-05-28
GATTAGGTCGCTCGGTCGAATAGTGATTTCGGATATACTGATTATAAAATGCATCCGCCAATGCATTTTGTGTAATGATGTAAAGATCACGTCGATCGAAGCTTGGATCTCTCTTGTTCTTCTTGTCCTCAAAGCTCTCCGATAAAATCATGTACGTGGGTACAAAGCGACCGGGGTCAGTGCCCCCAAAAACGAAACTATCCTTAGGCAGATCCGCCAGCATATCCCTTCCATACATCCAACCAAACCAGTGCTCACGCTGACTGCAAAAAGTTAAGTTCTGCCTGAAGCTAAAGGCAGAAACGATTCCTCCTAGAACAAGTGCAGTGGCAGCAGCGAAAAATGGTTTTTTTGCCCAACTCTGAATTGCCAACCCCGATCCAAATCCCGCTAGGAGAACAAAAAAAGCGTGCGAAAAACCTAGGTAAGGCATGTAAAGTAGCCACGCAGCTTCGTCCGCACCTGCCTGATCAAATGCGGGCTGGAGGAATCCGGCCAATAAAAAGCCGAGGGCCATCACCTGAATCCAAGTTCGAATCAGCCGCGGAAGCCCACCTAAAAAAGCGACCGAAGCAACAAGTGACAGAATCGATAAAGGCGTAAAATTAGCGACAATCTTCCGCCAATATAGCTGCGAAAACTTCCCTAATGTTTCCGCAAAAGATGCAGGTGGAGGCGATCCAGGTGGCAGTGCGGGCGGATGTAGAAGTTCTTGGGGAGCCGCACCCATAGCTCGACCCACAGTTTTCAGAAGCTGGTCGGAAAGCTTACCAGAATACTGACTGCGGTTGACTGAGTAAAAGAATCCCTCTTTTGTGCTCGTGAATCCCCAGTTCATGGGAGGATTCGTCTCAGATGCCAAAGGCATATAGGAGTAGGGTGATAGCCCTAAAATCACGCCCAAAAGAACCCACATGCCCATTCGCCAGTGAGTTAATCTTTTCCTAATGATCACCCACAAAACGAGTGCTACCCCAACACACCAAAGAAAGCGTACTGAAGAGTGCCAGGTAGCAGCCTCGCCCGAAATACTGCCGAACCCCCAGTAAACAAGTGCCGCTACACTACAAAGATAGAGAAGCCCTTCGGCTAAAAGATCTCGACGCACTAAAATCATTACAACGACTGGAAGTGGTGCCAAAGCAATCATCAAATGGTGATTACTCATCCCAAGGGCAAAGAAAAAAGCAGACCATGCCAATCCGTTTGTCCAAGCAGGCTCTCTCACCCAACGGTAGAGAACCCATATGTAGAACATAACAACCAAGACGTGCAATCCGTATACCTCGGCGATGACCGCCTGCGACCACATCGAAACACTGCACGCGAGCGCTACTGCCCAACCAATAGCTAAAATCTGAGAAACACATGCCCTCACCCCGCCCCAGCGCAAAGAATTACAAAGGATAAGCCCGACAATTCCAACAGCTACAGCCGAGCAAAAACCCGAAAAAAGATTTATTTCCCATGCCCCATTCCCAAACGGAAAAAGTTTGAAAATATGCGCCCCGATTGTCCAAAGAGGATACCCTGTTGGATGAGGAACCCCCACATGAACAGCCGCAGTTAAAAACTCACCCGAATCTAGAAGACCGACATTGGGCTGAGCCGTAAATAAATAGATGCACTGTGCAATCAGCCAGCTCACACCTGCTGCAATCCAATCCGATCGTTCAAACGGCCAATACCAACGCATTTTTTCCGGCAAGGCGACTTGGTTCAAGGAAATATCCTCCTTACCGCTAATTGAAGCACCCTTTTTGCAGCTTCAAGCGCTATAGGGGCAGACATTTTCGAGCTACCTTCCCTTCTCTCTGTAAAAATGATGGGTACTTCCAAAATCTTGAATCCTGCCTGCCATGCAAAGAAATGAAGCTCCACTTGGAAACCGTATCCTTGAGAAGTAAAGTTATTCCAGTCTAATCCTGCCAGAACACGACGGTGAATTGCTTTAAATCCACTCGTTGGATCGGTCATAGGCAAACCGGTCAAGCTCCTCGCATACCATCCTCCAAAGGTACTGATCCAGAGTCGGCTTTGCGGCCAATTAAGAATCCGGATTCCATTTAGATAGCGTGACCCGACTGCCATATCCGCCCCTTCACTTAAAGCCTCTAAAAGTCGAGGCACATCCGCAGAATCATGGGACAGGTCTGCGTCCATTTCAACAACAGCATCATACCCCTTTTCTATCGCCCACTTAAAAGCCAGGCGGTAGGCAGATCCGAGCCCAGCTTTACCGGGACGTTCCATGATATGGAGCCGTTTCATAAAAGCAGGATGCCCCTTTACCTTGCTTGCTGTCCCATCCGGTGAACCGTCATCCACTACCAAGATATCGACCTTGGGGGCCTTTACTAAAATCTCGTCCAATGCAGCCTGAATCATCTCAACCTCATTGTAAGTCGGGAGAATGACTAGGGGTTTCTGTATGCCTTGAGTAGACAAATGCTTGGGTGATTCTCGTAAAATAAAGTTCTTCTTGGCCACTTGTTCTGGATCTTGGAATGCAAATTTATCCCCTGCCCACCATTCGCGAAAACCCTCCGGGCACTGTTTCGATAGAGCCACCAAAAGCATAATGATTCCGATGATCCAAGAGAGGCATCCGATAAAGGTCATAACCAAATACCAAAGGGGTTTCTTGAAACGAAGTTCGATGTTCTTGTCTGCAGATTCCACCCTTACCCCCAATAAAGCGCCTGCAACCCGAGTGGTTGGTTTCTCTACTCCGTCAATAAAAGCTCTCCAATCCGGATGCCATGCTTCCGTCATAGCCAACCACCCCTCATCATGGCCGAGAGGAAGCATAAGTTTTATGTGACCAAAATCATCCGCCCGTGGAAGTGCGATTGGAATCGGCAAGAAAGGACGACCCGTTCGGTCCCGATATTCAGGGGTTAATTGAACTTCTTCCCCACCACTCGAAATACCAGCTAATCCAATGGAATTGGTTTCTTTCTGGGAAGTCTCGACACCGAGGAAATTGAGGCCTGAAAGCTGCAACATAGCCGGCGAAGATAAATAGCTTTGGGAGGGGTAACTCACAAAGTCATGGGCCAAAAATGCTGGAAATAGACTGCCCCGATTTTCAAGTATAGTGATGTTATTACTCTCAAAGACCAGTGGGAAGACTTGCCGGTAAACTTCAATCATTTGGGGCGAGATGGATGGATCGGATTTGTCGATGAGCAAATATGCCACGCCAGCTAAATTGAGATATTTTTGGAATAGGTCCATCGATCCCTGAGATGCCACCTCAAAATGGCGTACCCACTTGAGCTGAAAATGCCTGAGAAGAGCTTCCGTGGACAATCCCCTCATCGTTTTCTCTGGGATGGTCAGATAGAAATAGCGGCTACTTATGGCATGGACTCTACCCTGACGGGGAGCACTTTTAAGGAATTCTGCGGCGCGTTCAAAGTCCTGTAGTGCATTTGGCTCTAGCCCACCCTTGCCGAAGGCCTGATAGACTGGAAGTAAGTGAGCTAAGTAGACGACCAAGACCACTGAAAACAGTAAAGGTTGCCACTGCTTCCCTTCTGATTGTGGTCGGGTCAGTAAAGGCACCGCTACCAAGGCGGTTGCGGCCACAAAGCAGGCATACCCAGCCGTGCTCCAAAAGGATTCAGGAGCTCGAACATCACCCAAAAACGGAAGTTTCGCCAAAAAAAGAAAAATCGGAAAAAAAGCGAAGAGCAGCAAGCCAAGGACGGGTACGACGCGCCCTCCCCTTGAAATTCCCCGCATAACCATCCAAACAATCCAAAGCATCCACAAAAGCAGGAACCATATCAACGGTAAGCCGTAGTCCTTCATGCCTTGGCAGGAAGACAATAGGTACAAGTGACCCCCAAAAATCCCGCGGGGACCAGAGGCAACCCACATGGTTAAAACCCAGCAGGACAATAAGGCCAAAAACCAACGGCCCTCCAGTGTTTCCCTCCAATTGGCTAATCGGGGAAGCCCCAAACCCAGTGATATTCCAATCAAAGGTATGGCCCCGATAAAGAAATATTGAGCATCTCCTTCAAAGTCAGGTCCAGCTGAAGCCAAAAAGAATTTTGACAGATCCACCCAAGACAAGGCCGTCTTGAACGAGTAATGCTTCTGCCACCCATCCAAAGGATCAAAAGCAAACAGAGCTGCAAGTCGGGACTCGTGAAAGGCTGGTAAAAGAATGGTTAGCCCGGCCAAGGATGCAACCAGTCCAGCTCCTAAATAGGAAAGAAAAATCTGGAATCTGGGTGCTTTTGACTGAATCAGACAAAATCCAGCCCAGACCAAGAGCATGGGCAGAATAGTCACCGCCATTTTTGTGTAACTCAGGGAAAGACCCGCGGCCGATAAGCCCAGGAGGACAACTTCCCTCGGGGAAGATGTTTGGGTCAAAATCCAAAGCCCCCTTAGAAGTAACGGAACAAAAACAAAAGCCAGCGAAACCCCCACATGCTCGTACATGACGGCGCGCACGATGATGGAAGGCATAGTCACATAGAGAAAACCTCCCAAGGCAGCTGCCTTTTTATTGGGGGTAAGAGTTCGAAGAAAAAAGTACATACTTACCCCGGAAAGGCCTGCAAAAAGGAGCGCTGCGATCTTAATTCCACCTAAATCACCCACCAACGGGGATACCAGTAACTGGATAAAACCCACTAACCAAATGGACAAAAAGCTGACGTTGAGGAGGGCCTCACTTCTCCCCAGAAGATACTGCGGCGTCCATCCATCCCAAAATCCATGGAAATAATCTTTGAGGACACCCGGGTCTCCCACCATTTGCTCAGCAGAGGGGCCTTTGATGATCCAAGCCAAACCGGCCAAAATTAAAAAGGCCACACCACCACACAGCCAAGCAAGCAGCTCCCCTCTGGGAAGCTGGACAAAAGTTCTTAGGGTTCTCGCCTTAGCCCTGCCACGCATAAGCCACTAACCTATACGGACTTAAAAATTAATGCGCTCTTTTTCTACGACTAGAGGGCGATTCAAAACCTGAGTATGAATCGCTCCTATATACTCGCCAAGGATCCCGATGAAAAAAAGCTGCACCGAGGCAAAGAAAAATAAGCCAATCACCATGGGAGCTGTTCCGATTGCGAAGTTTTGCCAGAAAAGGATTTTGTAGATCAGGTAGCCCACCGCTACAAGCAAACTCAATGCTGCAGCTAGGAAACCCAGCATCGTCGCCAGACGGAGCGGAACTTTTGAGAAATTGGTAATGCCCAACATCGCCAGGTCATAAAGCGTATAGAAATTGTTCTTCGTGAAACCCCGCTTTCTCAAAGGTTGTCGATAGAGAACCCTTTGCACAGGAAGACCAATTTCAGCAATCAATCCACGAAAGTAGGGATAAGGGTCCCCCAGCTTCTTGCAGTAGTCGATAATGGTCCGGTCGTACAATCCAAATCCCGTAAAGTTCTGAATTGTCCTTGTATCAGCCAGCTTCTCAACCAGCCCATAATAAAGACGCCGTACAGCAAAAAAGAGCGGTGACTCGGAGCTTGAATCCTTGATTCCAACAACCGCTTTGGCTCCTTGCCCCCATTGCTTAATAAAATCTGGAATCAGTTCCGGCGGTTCTTGGAGATCGGAGGCCAGATAAATGACAGCATCTCCGGAGGCCTGTAATATCCCGTGGTAAGGGGAACGAACATGTCCGAAGTTACGCGCATTCAGGATAACCTTTAAACGCAGGTTCTTCGAAGCCAGCTTTCGCAGAATCTCCTGAGTCCCATCAGTCGATGCATTGTCGATAACGATCTGCTCGAAGTCGTACTGTGACTGGGAATCCATAATTTTAGCAACGCGATCCACCAACTCCTCCACATTCCCCGCTTCATTAAAGGAACCCGAAACGATGGAGATTTTTTTCACGAGGATAGTAGGAGTGTTTTTTGCCCTGACTTACATCTGGCCATAATATGAGTGAGGTCCATGCTTGCGAGAATAATGTTTATTATGAAGAGTTTTAGAGATTTTGAGGGTTTTTGGGTTAATCTTCAAAGCCTGAAGAGCAATATGCGCACAATATTCCAATGCCTGTGCGTTTTCAATTGCAGCCCTCCAGTTTGCCCCCCAAGTGAATGGGCCATGGCTATGTAAAAGAACAGCCGGAATAGTCATGGAGTCTTTTGAATTAAAGGTCTCTAGAATCACTTTGCCGGTATTTTTCTCATACGTGGATTTTATCTCCTTATCCGTTAATCTACGCGTTACGGGCACATCACCCGCAAAGTAGTCAGCATGCGTTGTCCCCAAGCATTTTAATGCGACTCCAGCTTGTGCAAATGCGGTTGCGACCGGAGAATGCGTGTGCACCACACTATTTGCATGCAGAAAATGTTTTAAAATAGCAAGGTGCGTGGGCGTGTCCGACGAGGGCCTTAAGCTGCCCCTGATGATTTTCCCGTTGAAATCTACCACAACTATATCGGATTCATTCAATTCAGAGTAAGCAACTCCGCTTGGTTTTATCGCCATCACTTGTAGCGAGCGATCCACAACGCTCACATTGCCGAAGGAGAACTTTACAAGACCTGTCGAGTGGAGCTTTTTGTTTGCCAAATAAGCCTCCCTTTGAAGTTTTTTATATCTTGGAGTCATATTCATTATGATAATTTTCTCGGGTTTTCTTAAATACAATTAGGACTGCTTTAATTTAATATCCATGTTTTCATAAAGGCAAACTAGCTCATTTGTCCACCCAAGTCGTTCCAGAATATGTCGCTTTATTTCTTTCTCCGCTGTTTGCGAGGAAATAAGTATAGCCGCCCCTGTATTATCAAATTCTTGGGGAGACATGATTGGGAATCTATGAATAGATTTACCATGATACCTCGAGTTTGAATCCAGTATCGCTAAGATATTCGCTTTTGATAGCTCTGAGGTGAGTAAGAGTCTCAATGTATGAGTTCCGGCTCCCCAAACCACGAGGGGCTTTTGTTCTTTGATAAGGTTTAGAATTACCGAGTGGATCTTCTCCGCCATGATTCTCGACTGAGCTATATACTTTCCCATCCTGATTGCAGTTTCCTCATCTTTTTTGATTTTATGCACCTTCCCTCTTAATGAAAAAAGGCCGGCAATTGCAGGCTCCACAGATTGGGAGCTCAAATATCGTGTGATTCTTTGCACGAAAACAGTTGTTAACCCATGACGGGCCAAAAGATTAGACAGCGACTGTGGCGAAAAGAAATTCACATGCTCCATGCTAAAGAACTGATATGGGGCACTGAACCAATCGTCGTAACGGCTTGCGTCGGGCACTTCCAGATAGAGCATCCCGCTGGGAGCGAGCATTCGCTTGAGTTGATGGAGCGAAGTATCGACATCGGCAAGGTGCTCAAGGACTCCGGTCATTATAACCATGTCGGCGCTCTCAGGATGTGCGGCAAGTCCATTGATAGTGGATTCAGCCACATCAATTCCATAAAGTCGCATTGCCGCCTCACAACAGGCCCTTGAGGGATCATATCCCTTAAGGTTGGTGAACCCTCTCTTCTTGAACTCGGCAAGCAAAGCACCCGTTGCACATCCTACATCGACAATCAGATCTCCTGATTTCACACGCGGGCCAGCAAGATCAACAACCTCTGTAAACCGGGCAGCATCCACATCGCTAACCTTCCCGTCACGATAGGCGTGTTCGTACTTCGACATCTGTGCGTAATAGCGGTCGAATTCCGTCTGCGCCGGGATATCATCTGCAAACCCAGCACCACAGGAGCTGCACACGGCGACATCATACCCTGACATTAATCCTCCATCGGAGTAACTGGCAAATTCCTGTCGGAAGAGGACTTCATGATTCTTGCTTAGGCAAACAGGGCAAGGGCGATGCGGAAAATTACCCACAAGATTATGCCTCAAGAGGAGTTGCTAGTCTGTTTTGGGGTACTGCATAGAGGATATAGTCCCACCCACCTGCAGCATGAGACCTAAAGAAAAACGCATAACCTTTTTTTATGCTATTAATGAGATAGAGTATTCTCCAAAGATGATCAATTTGGTGATAAACAGAAACTGCTAATATTGGCGATTGATTCTTGATAATATCAGATGCGCTTTCAAGCGCATCAAGTTCAGCGCCTTCAATATCCATTTTAATAAATGTTACTCCCCTTTTGCCAAGCAGATCATCAAGCCTGCGACACTTCGCTTTAATATGCCCGCTCAGACTTATTCGAGCCTGCTCTGTTCCTGATCCATCAAAACTAATTTCGCCGTTGTAACTGCCTGCGGCAATCGGAAACGTAGTTATTTTTGAACGTAGCTTTTCATCGAACGTGCTAATTAACTTTTGGAGTCTTGTAAAGTTTTGAGGGTCAGGTTCTAGCGCAATAAATTCTCTAAACTCAAAAGGAGGCGATTCGAGCACTAACTTTAGAGTATCTCCAGTGTATGCACCGGCATCAACGAAGACTTCTTCTTTGTTCGCCTTCAAGAATTCATTTCTGAATTGGATGCATTTGTCTATAGGGCCAGGGATAATGCCTAATTCTCCTGAGAATCGTGATTTAATGTTGTTAAAAAAGCTTGATCGACTTTCACTGTCTTTGATCAATAGCATCATATGCATTATCTCTTCTCGAGCTGCCAGTATTTTAGAAGGACGATCAAGGCTAAAGTAGGGAAGAAATTGACCGTGATATTTCCAGTATAGCGGTAAAAACGAGACAACCGTGCATGGACCGTAGGATTGTAACTGCTCCTCTACTTGATCAAAGGGGTGCCCCAATGTGTCATTCCAGATTGTGACCACAAAGGCAGCATTTGCGCCGAATTCGTTGACTGCCTTCTCTGGAGAAAGGACCTTCAATCCCTCGATATCACTGCCCCAGATTACCGAATTGTTGTCACAGAATGCCAATGGCTCGATCCCAACTTCACGAAGCCCCTTCAGTGTTCTACGTCCAAGCTTGCCTGTTCCAAAAAGAATGAGCCGATTTTTGAAGGACTTCGTTAGTTTGTCGTGTGCCGTTCGTTCCCTTTCTGCAACTGATTCGGGGCTCTCATTCAGGAGCACCTGAAACTCGTAAATAAGCTCGTCTTTCTTCATCTCCAGATTTTTCACTGCGTTGATTAGTCGGCAACCAGATTGGCCAATCCACTCAGCGTGGATTCAAGGGTTTCCCTTGAGTCGTTCCACGGTCTGGGAATCGTCACCGTCGAGATACCCATCTTTCTCATGGAACGGATTGTCTCCGGATTATCTTCCACAACGATGTCGACTTTGGCGAAGGTGCGGAGGAAGTCGGACTTGCTGGATACTCCATGATCATGATCCCCTTCTCTACGGGAGGGGACAATATTGAAGGAGCGGACCCACTTTCCGAAATGGGAAAAGACCCACTCGGCCGAAAGATGGGCTGCAATCAGAGGCACCGAAGTGACAACGAAGTGTTCAGCCTTACGTCCGTGGAGCCTGAACCAGTCAATCATTTCTGGAATTGGTTTCAATTCTCGAAAGGAGTCGTTGCGAAAGGCATCGAGGGATTCCAAATACTTCCGCTTGTCGACTCCCAATAACTCATGGGGAGGGTTAACGGTAATACCTAGATAATCAACAGGACATTGGGGATGTAGCGGGATCCATCGCGACCTGAACCACTCACCCATGAGATCATTGAGAACATCGTCCACGTCCCACATGATCGCCTTCATTGGATTTTTTCGAAATCCGACAACGGCGAGACAATCATGTTTTTCAAAAACTCTTTACGATCCAGAAATGGAGCCATGTCCTCTAGTGGCTTTGAAACCAATTTCCCATCCTCTCCAATGAAGCTTTTTACCTTTGGAGCGGTTACTTCCTCAGGGTCGATCATGACCTCGGTGATGAACGGGCCCTTGGTCTCGAAAGCCCCCTTGATTTTATCTCCAATCTCTCCATTGAGTGAGATCCTGTTATTAGAGATCCCATAAGCATCGGCGATTTTCCGAACATCTGGCAGTGTGAGGCCACTGGAAGCATCGCTTGCCACAAGTCTTCCTTGGAAATAATTGCGATGAGTCACTCGCATTGAGGCATAGCCCTGGTTATTAAGAATAAAATATTTGATTGGTAAGCCGAGCCGGTGAACGGTCTCAAGCTCCTGAATGTTCATTTGGAATCCACCATCCCCGTTTACATTGACCGTCCTCTTTCCCCCGGATGCAATGCATGCCCCGATTGTATGGGGAATACCGAACCCCATAGCACCGATCCCCGGGCTATTGAGAACACGCTGCCCTTTCTTCACCTTGAATGACTGAAGGCAGACATCGGAACAGGCCCCAGAGCTTCCGGGAACAAGAAGATCGTCGGAGGACATCATCTCGGAAAGTTTTTCCACAAGGACGTAGCTATTGGCGTACTCCTTCTGATTACGATATTCCTCGGTGACAACCGGGTAATTCGACTTCCAGTTTTTGCATCGGCTAACCCATTCGCTCCAATTAGGTCTTTGATATTCCCCAAGGGATTCATGCAGCCCCTTCCAAAATTCACCGGCATCCACGTGGATGGGTAGCTCAACTGGGAAATTGAACTTAGCAAGTTCCAGTGCATCAATATCCACGATGAC
>Ga0214921_10011783_pt1 | contig 10565 bp, 10 predicted proteins | sample LL1505_MetaG_FD_177992 | JGI IMG/M metagenome (GOLD analysis project Ga0214921, IMG submission 177992) | Freshwater microbial communities from Lake Lanier, Atlanta, Georgia, United States - LL-1505 | ecosystem: Environmental > Aquatic > Freshwater > Lake | place: USA: Georgia | collected...
CCGTCGTCGCCCTGCGGGTCGTCGGCCAGGCCGGCATGGGCGCGCGCCACCTGGGCCACCTTCTGGTGGTAGTGGGTGAGGCGCTCGCTGTATTCCTCGTCGCCCAGTTCGTGCATCAGCTTGGTGGAGCCCACCAGGTCGACCGACAGGATGCTGACCTGGCGCACGTCGTCGTCGGGCCCGGCGGCGGCTTTGTCAGCGGGTGCCGCCGGCGCGGCCTGGAACACCGCGTCGCCGTGCAGCCAGGCGTCGCCCCCGGCTTCACCCGCGCGGCGTGCGGCCTGGCGTGCGGCCTGGGCGGCGCGGGCGATGCAGGCGCCATCGGCCAGGGCCTGGGCCAGGGCGCTGCGTGCGGCCCGGGCGTGGGCGGGCAAGGCCATGGCCGGCTGGCCGGCGCGGCCGGCGGCGGCGGCGCAGGCGTTGTCGTCCAGCAGCTGCAGGGCCGTGGCGGGGCCGGCGTCGGCCGCGCCCGCCTTGCCATCGGCCGCCACCAGCACCTGGCGGCTGGTGAGGAAGCGGTCGTCCAGCGCCTGGCCATCAACCACGGCCAGCTCCCAGGGCAGATCGGCCAGGCTGGCATCGACCAGCAGCAACAGCGGGCCGCCGCCGGCCCGGGCCAGCACTGCCTGCAGCGCTGGCGGCAGCAGGGCCTGGGCCAGCGCCAAGCCAAAGGCGCCTGCGTCGGCCGCCTGCTGCCAGGCGGCACCGCGCCAGGCATCCAAGCCGCCTGGCGGTGCGGGCTGCAGGTCGTGCAGCGCCAGGCCGGGGCGGCCCGATGCCAGGAACACCAGCCCGCCACCGGCGGCCCGCACCACGCCCAGGCGCAGCGGCACGGCTTGCTCAGCGCTTTGCATGGCGGCGCGCCCGGCTGCTGTGGCGGGGCGGGCGTGTGGTGGCGGGTGTGCGGGGTGCAATCATCATCGGCGCAGGCGGGCTGGGTGGCGGCCTGGTTGGGGACTGGGTGCGCCCACAGTGCCTGGCCGCTACCGGGTGGCTCAGGCCGCATTGTCCGGGCAGACCATGCTGCGCGGTGGCCCCTTCCTTGCACCGCCGCGCAGCGGCCACTGCGCGCTGCGCAGCTGCACTGGCAGGCCACGGCGCTTCAGGGCGTTGTCCAAGCAGCAACCGGCCACAACTTGACCACCGGACCCCGCAGCGGCGAGCGACAGCCGCCATGCCGATCGCTATATTGGGTGCTTTCCAGCCTGATCCGCACCTTGGCGGTGCAACACCCGTGTCCCATGGCGACCCGACGCAACCCCCAGAACCAGCCGGCCGGTCAGGCCCTGCACAGTCTGCTGCGCCAGGCCAACCGCCGGGCCACGCTGGAGTTGCGGCGCATGGCCGGCACCGAGGGCCTGCCGGTGGAGTTCTGGCGGTTGCTTGAGGTGCTGGCCGACGAGCAGGGCCGGTCGATGTCGGCGCTGGCCGAGCAGGCCGGCATGCAGCTGTCGGCCACCTGCAAGCTGGTCGACCGGATGACGGAAGCCGCCTTGATCCAGCGCGCAGTCGACCCGCAGGACCAGCGGCGCGTCATCCTGCACATCTCCGACCTCGGGCTGCTGAAGGTGGCGGCGCTGCGCGGAGACATGCGCGCCCACCAGGACCGCCTGCGCGACAGCTTCGGGCCCGAGCACGAGGCACAGCTGCGCGCGCTGCTCAGCGCCTTCATCCAGGCCCATCGGTGAGCGTGCGCAGCGGGCGGATGCCCAGGCCGCAGGCCTCGCCCAGGTAGATCGGGCTGCGGCCGGCGTCGTAGGTGCCGCGCCGCGTGTCGCGTGCGCCGGGCAGCAGCGGCCCGCGCCGGCCCTGGGCCTGGCGCTGCAGGTGGGCGAATCCCTCGTAGACCGACTGCGAGGCGGAATTCAATGCCGGCGCACGGTCGCCGAAGCGGGTGCGGTAGCGCTCCTTGAAGGCCTGGTTGGCGTCGGAATCCAGCGCATCGAAATAGCCGGCGGCGACGAACAGGCCTTCGGAGTTCGCAGCGCCCACGCCGAGCACGGTGTTCTCCTCCACGCAGGTCGACAGCCGCAGCACGCGGCCGCCAAGCCCGGCGCGCTCGAAGGCACGGCAGAAGTGCACCGCGTCGGCCGTCAGCAGCGACAGCAGCAGCACCTGTGCGCGGCTGGCGATGAGCTCGTCGATGACCGCGTCGTAGTTGCGTTCGCCCAGCGGCACATAGCGCTCGCGCACCACCTCGGCACCACCGGCCTGGATCGCCGGCGCTGCGAGCGCGTGGGTGCGCCGCGGCCAGCTGTAGTCGTTGCCCAGCAGGTACCAGCGGCGCGGCCGGTAGCGCCCCGCCAGCCAGGCGATGGCCGGCAGCAGCTGTCGCTCGGGCGTCTCGCCGATGGCATGCACCCAGGCGGGCAGGCCAGAACCCTCGTACATCGGCGTGTAGATGAGCGGCACCCGGGCATCGACCACATCGGCGATCTGCCGGCACACCGCGGTGTTGCTCAGCGCCACCAGCGCATCGACCTCGCCGTCATCGACCAGGTCGCGCACGGCCGCGGCCAGCCCGGGGGTTGACTCGCTCGTGTTCAGCAGCGTCAGCCGCACTTCGCGGCCGTCGAGGCCGCCCTGGGCGTTCCAGGTGTCGCGCGCCAGCGCCGCGCAGGCCAGTGCGCAGGGTCCGAGCAGCCCCATCGCGCCCGAGGTGGGCACGAGAACGCCGACATGGAACGGACCACGCCGGTGCTGGCGCGACCGCAGCAGCAGCCTGCGCCCGAACACATCGCTCGGCTTCAACATGACCATCCGGTGCCCTTGCCTGCGCCGTGGCGGCCAGCCGCCCGGCCAGCCCCGGCACGCGGCGCGCGGCCGAGCTTAGCGCCTGCCTGGCCCGGGAACCGCCTTGCAAGAACACTGTTGACGGCGGCGGCGGGCGCGGCGTAGCATGGTCCGAAATACTTGCCTGGGAAAGTGATTGTCACCATGTCCATGCGCACATCCACCGACACCTCACTGGTCGAAGCCGCCGCGAAACTCGCGGACATGGCGCTCGACCCGGCGCGAGCAGCACAACTCGTGCCAGCGATGGACGGCTTCTATGCCTTGATGGATGTGCTGCACAGCACCGAGCTGGGCGAGACGCCCCCGGCCATCGCCTTCCACGCCAGCTGGGCAGGGCGCTGACATGGCCAGCCTGCTCGACCTGTCAATGCGCGAGGCGGCTGCCGCCGTCCGCAAGAAGGAGGTTTCGCCGGTGGAACTGGCCCGGCTTTCCCTGGAGCGCATCGCGGCCGACGAGCCGCGCATCAACGCCTTCGCCCGCCTGACCGAGGCCCGCGCCATGGCCGCCGCGCGGCAGGCCGAGCGCGAGATCCTGGCCGGCCACTGGCGCGGTGAGCTGCACGGCGTGCCCGTGGCGGTGAAAGACCTGTACGACATGGCCGGCCTGCCGGCGACCTGCAGCTCCAAGGTGCGGCACGACCACATCGCCGCAGCCGACTCCGCCTGCGTGCAGCGGCTGGAGCAGGCCGGCGCCTGCATCGTCGGCATGACCCACACCCATGAGTTCGCCTACGGCATTGCCACGCCCACCACCGGCAATCCCTGGAACACCGCCCACATCCCCGGCGGCTCGTCGGGTGGATCGGGCGCCACGTTGGCCGCGCGCGGCTGCTTCATGGCCATGGGCACCGACACCGGCGGCTCGATCCGCATTCCGGCCGCCGTCTGCGGCACGGTGGGCCTCAAGCCCACCTACGGCCGGGTCAGCCGCGTCGGCATCGCCTCGCTGAGCTGGTCGCTGGACCACGCCGGGCCGCTGGCACGCACTGTCGGCGACTGCGCCGTCACCCTCGGCGCCCTGGCCGGCCATGACCCGCGCGACCCCGGCAGCGCCGACGTGCCGGTGGCCGACTACACCGCCGAGCTGGAGCTGGGTGTGCGGGGCCTGCGCATCGGCGTGCCGCGCAACTTCTTCTTCGAGCATGTCGAGCCCGAGGTGGCGGCCAATGTGCGCGCCGCGCTGGCGCTGCTCGAAAGCCAGGGTGCCGAGCTGGTCGAGGTGACGATTCCGATGGCCGACATGATCTCGGCCATCGAGTTCGGCCTGTGCATGCCCGAGGCCTCGGCCTACCACCGCACGATGCTGCGCGAGCGTGCCCACCTCTATGAGCCGGACGTGCGCACCTTCCTCGAGGCCGGCATGCTGATCCCGGCGGTCGACTACATCGCCGCCCTGCGCCAGCGCACGCTGATGCAGGCCGCCTGGGCCACGATGTTCGACGGGCTGGACGCGCTGATCGGCCCGGCAGTGGCGGCGGTGGCCATGCGGCGCGACCAGCCCACCATCACCTGGCCCGACGGGCTGGAGGAGACCGCGTCGTCGGTCTATGTGCGGCTGTCGGCGCCGGCCAATGTCACCGGCACGCCGTCGGTGTCGGTCCCCTGCGGCTTTGGCCAGGGCGGCCTGCCCACCGCCTTCCAGGTGATGGGCCGGCCCTTCGGCGAGGCCCGCATCTTGCGTATTGCCCGTGCCTATGAACGTGCCACCGACTGGCACACCCACCAGCCGCAGCGCTGAGACCTTCCATGAGCCCCCTGCCTGCCGAAAGCCCGGTCCGCGTCGCCTGCATCCAGATGGAGCCGCGCGTCGGCGCGCTGCACGACAACATCGCCGACAGCGTGGCGCGCATCGACGCCGCGGCCGCCCAGGGCGCCAAGCTGATGGTGCTGCCCGAGCTCACATCGTCAGGCTATGTCTTTGCCACCCGCGACGAGGCCTTCGCCCTGGCCGAGGAGATTCCGCACGGCCCCGCCTGCACCGCGTGGATGGCCGCGGCCAAGCGGCATGGCGCCTGGATCGTGGCCGGCCTGGCCGAGCGTGTCGGCGCGCGGCTGTACAACGCGGCGGTGCTGGTCGGCCCGGACGGCCACATCGGCACCTTCCGCAAGATGCACCTGTGGGCGGCCGAGAACCTGTTCTTCGAGCCGGGTGACCTGGGGTTTCCGGTGTATGCCACACCCATCGGTCGCATCGGCATGCTGATCTGCTACGACGGCTGGTTCCCCGAGGCCTGGCGGCTGTGCGCGCTGCAGGGCGCCGACATCGTCTGCGTGCCCACCAACTGGGTGCCGATCCCGGGGCAAGACCCGGCCCAGCCGGCGATGGCCAATGTGCTGGCCATGGGCGCGGCCCATGTCAATTCGCTGTTCGTCGCCTGCGCCGACCGTGTCGGCACCGAGCGGGGCCAGCCCTTCCTCGGCAGTTCGCTGATCTGCGCCCACACCGGCTGGCCGGTGGCCGGGCCGGCCAGCCGCACCGAGCCCGAGACGCTGATCGCCGACCTGAACCTGTCGCTGGCGCGGCGTGCGCGCAACTGGAACGACTTCAACCAGATCCTGCGCGACCGCCGCACCGACCACTACGACGCGATGCTCGGCACGGACGTCAAGCCCGGCTGGTACTGAAACGCCCCACTGCACCGCGCGCCCGCTCCCCTCCCCATGCTCGACATCGTCCGCTTCGCCTTCGACATCCTCGCCTTCACCGCGGTGATGGTGCTGATCGTGCTCGGCCTGGGCGTCATCGCCAGCATGATGGGCATCTTCAACTTCGCCCACGGCGAGCTGGTGCTGCTGGGCGCCTACACCGTGTTCGCCGTCAGCGAGGCGGGGCTGAACATCTGGGTCGGCATCGTGGCCGCGCCCATCGTCGTCGGCCTGTTCGGCGTGGTGCTCGAACGCACCATCATCCGCCGCTTCTACGCGTCGCCCATCATCGCGATGCTGGGCACCTATGCGATCGGGCTGATCATCCGCGAGATCGTGCGTGGCCTGCTGGGCGGCCACTACCGCTCGGTGGCCGAGCCGCTGCCCGGCTCGTGGTCGATGCTGGGGCTGGATTTCTCGATCTGGCGCACGGTGATCATCGTCACCACGGGGGCCGTCATCGCCGGCAGCTGGCTGTTCCTGGTGCGCACCTCGTTCGGCCTGCGCATCCGCGGTTCACTCGAGAACGCGATGCTGGCGCGCGCCTGCGGCATCTCGACGAACACCCTTTACACCGCCACCTTCGCCTTTGGCGCGGCGCTGGCCGGCCTGGCCGGCGCGCTGGTGGTGCCTCTCTACCAACTGTCGGCCGACATGGGCCTGCGCTTTCTCGTGCAGGGCTTTTTGTCGGTGATGCTGGGCGGCGTCGGTACCTTTGAAGGTCCGGCGCTGGGTGCAGCGGCCATCGGCGCGATGGCCGCCGGCCTGCCATGGGCCGTGCCGCCCGTGCTGGCCGATCCGCTGGTGTTTCTCATCGCGCTGGTCATTGTCAAGTTACGCCCACAGGGCTTCATCGCAGGAGCAAGAAAATGAGCCAAGACAAGTTCAACGACGCCTCCAACCAACCGGCGCGGCCTGACCGCCGCCGCCTCGTCACCCGGTCGGCCGCGCTCGCGCTGGCCGGCTGGACGGCGGGCGGGCCGGGCAGCTGGTTCCTGCCGGCTGCCTGGGGTCAGGGCAAGAACGCCATCAAGCTGGGCATCGCCACCGACATCACCGGTGCGATCGCGCCGTCGGGCAACTCCAACTGGCAGGTGGCGCAGCTGGCGGTCGAGCAGATCAACGCTGCCGGTGGCATGGCCGGCCGGCCGGTGGAGCTGTTCCTGGAGGACACCGCCTCCGACCCGAAGGCGGCCGTGGCCAATGTGCGCAAGCTGATCCAGCGCGACAAGGTCGATGTGGTGCTCGGCGGCATCACCTCGGCCATGCGCCAGGCGATCAAGGACCCGATCGTCAACCGTGGCAAGACGCTCTACATCTACCCGCAGCTGTATGAAGGCCAGGAGTGCACCAAGCACCTGTTCAACACCGGCCCCACGCCGGCGCAGCAGATCGACGAGCTGATCCCCTACCTGATCAAGACGGTGGGCAAGAAGCGCTTTGCGATGCCATCGGCCAACTATGTGTGGCCGCAGCTGCTGAACAAGTACGCCCGCAAGGTGATCGAGGCCAACGGCGGCGAAGTGGTGTTCGAGGAGTACTACCCGCTCGACCAGGCCGAATATTCGTCGACCATCAACAAGATCCGCGACGGCAAGGTCGATTGCGTGTTCAACACCATCATCCCGCCAGGGCTGCAGCCGTTCATGAAGCAGCTCTATGAATCGGGCTTCACGCAGCGCGGCGGGGCGCAGGCATGCGTCTACTTCGACGAGAACTCGCTGAACTACGTGCCGGCGCGCGAGCTGGAAGGCGTTTATTCCTGCCTGGACTTCTTCCACACCGTGGACGACCCGTTCAGCAAGGAACTGCTGGCCGCCTATGCCAAGAAGTTCCCCGGCACCAAGTACCTGTTCACCGCGGGCAGCGCGGCCACTGGCATGTACCGCGGCATCCGCCTGTACGAGGCGGCGGTCAAGGCCACCAAGGGCGACACCAACCGCGAGACGGTGTCGGCCGCGCTGGACAAGGCCAAGATCGACAAGGGCCCGGGCGGCGGCGCCGAGATGGTGCCGGGCAAGATGCACGCGAAGATGAACATGTACGTGGCGCAGTGCAAGAAGGTGGACGGCGACAAGCTGCGCTGGGACATCATCTCCAAGCACGGCATGGTCGACCCCAAGGAGTGCTGATCCAGTGCTGATCCGGCATTGACCGACCGCACGGCGGCGCGCACAACCGCGCCGCCGTGCACCGGTCCACCCCGACACCACCGCCATGCCGACCTCGCCCCCATCCCCGGCGCCAAGCGCCCGCCCCGCGCGCATCCTGCCGGTCATCGAGACGGTGGTCTTCGCCGTCGCGCTGGCCACGCCGCTGTTGCTGACCACCCAGCCCGAGCTGATCACGCTGGCCACCAACGTGCTGATCCTGTCGCTGCTGGCGATCAGTTTCGACCTGTGCTGGGGCTACTCCGGCATCATGAGCTTCGGCCAGGCGCTGTTCTTCGGCGTGGCGGGCTATGCGATCGCGCTGATCGGGCGCGACCTGGAATTCAGCCAGGGCTGGGGCACGTTGCCCATCGCCATGGGCGTGGGGCTGCTGCTGTCGTTTGCCTTCGCAGCCTTCCTGTTGCTGGGGCGGCGCACGCCGACGGTGATCTTCGTTTCGCTGGGCACGCTGACGGGGGCCTATGCCGCCGAGCGGCTGGTCTCGGGCTGGCAGTACGTGGGCGCGGGCAACGGCCTGTCGTCGGTCAAGCTGCTGCAGTGGGGGGCGATCGAGATGGTCGAGGGCCCGGCCTTCTACTACATGGTGCTGGCCATCCTGGGCCTGTGCTACGGGGCGTCGCGCTACATCGTGCGCTCGCAGTTCGGCCTGGTGCTGGCCGGCATGCGGCAGAACGAGGAGCGGCTGGCCTTCTTTGGCTACCGCACGCAGGTCTTCAAGGCGCTGATCTTTTCCTTCGCCGGGGTGCTGGCGGGGCTGGCGGGCGCGCTGTATTCCTACCACCAGGGCTTCATCGGCCCGGGCAACATGGGGCCGGGGCTGTCGACCACGGCGGTGCTGTATGCGCTGTTTGGCGGCAGCGGCACGCTGATCGGGCCGGTGATCGGCGCCTTCCTGATCGAGACCATCAGCTATGTGCTGGCCGACCAGGACGCGATCAAGCAGTACTGGCCAGTGATCCTGGGCGTGGTGCTGCTTGTGGTGGTGGTGTTCAAGCCCACCGGCATCCTCGGCTTCTTCGTCTCGCCGCGCGAGCGCATCGGCTCGTTCGGCGGCCGCAAAGGCCGGCGATGAGTGACCTGCTGGAAGTCCGCGGCGTCACCAAGCGCTTTGGCACGCTGCAGGCGCTGGGTGGCGTCGATGTCACCGTGCGTGCCGGCACCTTCCACGGCCTGATCGGGCCGAACGGCTCGGGCAAGAGCACGCTGCTCAAGGCGATTGCCGGCGCCCACCTGCCCACCAGCGGCACGGTGCACTTCGGCGGCACCGACATCACCAACGCCACGCCCTACGAGCGCGCGCGCCTGGGGCTGAGCCTGAAGTTCCAGATCACCGCCGTGCTGCCCGAACTGTCGGTCTACGACAACGTGCTGCTGGCGCTGCAGGCCGAGCAGGGCGTGTGGGCGCTGATCCGCTCGCGCAGCCGCCACAAGATGCGCGACGAGGTGATGCACGCGCTGGAGCGCTTCCGCCTGGCCGACCGTGCCGATGAACTGGCCGGCGCGCTGTCGCACGGCGAGCAGCAATGGCTGGAGATCGCGATGGCGCTGGCGCCCAAGCCCCAGCTGCTGTTGCTCGACGAGCCCACCGGCGGCATGAGCCCCGAAGAGCGCCGGGTGACCGGCGAGCTGCTGATGCCGATCAAGTCCACCTGTTCGTTGGTGATCGTCGAGCACGACCTCGACTTCATCCGCGACATCTGCGATGTGTTGACGGTGCTGGACCAGGGCAAGGTGCTGGATTCGGGCACGGTCGACGAGATCCAGCAGTCCGAGAAGGTCCAACAGGTTTACACCACGCGTGTCTGACATGTCCGCCCCCCTTCTGAAAGTCACCGACCTGTGCGCCGGCTATGGCCGCAGCCAGGTCTTGTTCGGCCTGTCGCTGGAAGTGCCGGCGCAGGGTGCGGTCTGCGTGCTGGGCCGCAATGGCGCGGGCAAGACCACGCTGCTGAAGGCGCTGGCCGGCGATCTGCCCACCATGTCGGGCACGATCGAGTTCGATGGCCGGTCGATCACGGCGGTGCCCATGGAGCAGCGTGCACGCATCGGCGTGGGCTATGTGCCCCAGGAGAACGCCGCGTTTTCCAACCTCAGCGTGCGCGAGAACCTGCAGCTCGGCGCCATCCGCCAGAAGGACGGCAGCGGCATCGACGAGGTGCTGGCGGTCTTTCCGAAGCTGGGCGCGCGGCTGAACCAGGCCGCGGGCACGCTGTCGGGCGGTGAGCGCAAGATGTTGGCCATCGGCCGCGCCATGCTCGGCCGGCCCAAGCTGCTGATGCTCGACGAGCCGACCGAAGGCGTGTGGATCGGGGTCATCGAGGAGATCGCCGAGCAGCTGCAGAAGCTGGCCACCACGATGGCGGTGGTGCTGGTGGAGCAGCACATCGAGCTGGCCATGCGCGTGGCCAAGACGGCGCATGTGATGGAGCGCGGCCGCGTGGCGCTGGACGGCCCGGTGGCACAGGTCAGGGACGACCCGCGGCTGTTGCGTTACCTGGCGCCTTGAGTCGGCGCTTGGCGGGTCGCACCTTGCGCGATTGCAGCGTGAGGAGACGGCCGGCGCCACCGGCGGCGCACATGGTGGCCGCCATCCAGTCGGCTCAGGTCTGCCCGGGCTCGTTGCGTACCTCTTCCAGCCGAGCGATCATGAAGTCGGCCGCTGCCGTGATGTGGGCCCGCGCCAGCGCCTCTGCCCGGTCGGCATCGCCGGCGGTCACGGCCTTCAGCAACTGGTCATGCTCCTCCCACACATCGCGCGGCTTGTGGTCGCGGATCAGCACCTGACCCATCACGCGCTGCATGTAGGTCAGGTGCGGCGCCAGGGCCGGCACGATCAGCGAATTGCCTGACAACTCATGCATGAAGGCATGGAACTTCATGTCGGCCGCGATCATGCGCGGCACCTGGCCGCTGGCCACGGCCTTGCGACCGGCCTCGATCAGGGCCGCGCCC
>Ga0214921_10011784_pt1 | contig 10564 bp, 11 predicted proteins | sample LL1505_MetaG_FD_177992 | JGI IMG/M metagenome (GOLD analysis project Ga0214921, IMG submission 177992) | Freshwater microbial communities from Lake Lanier, Atlanta, Georgia, United States - LL-1505 | ecosystem: Environmental > Aquatic > Freshwater > Lake | place: USA: Georgia | collected...
CAGCAACTCGTCTCGCAACCGCCCATTGAAGCTCTCGTTCATACCGTTCTGTTGCGGCTTGCCCGGAGCGATGTAGTGCCAGCCAACGCCGGTCTCGTCGGCCCAACTCAGGATGGCGTTTGATGTGTACTCGGTGCCATTATCACTGACGATCGTGTCTGGGCGACCGCGCTGAGCGATGATGAGGTCCAACTCGCGAGCTACCCGGCTGCCTGACAGCGAGGTATCGGCGACTAGGGCCAGACACTCGCGTGTACAGTTTTCGATCACCGTGAGAATGCGGAAGCGCCGTCCATCCGTCATTTGGTCGGACACGAAGTCTAGGCTCCAGCGCTGATTGACCTTCAGCGGCGTCTCAATGGGCCGACGGGTCCCTACGGCACGCTTGCGACCGCCGCGACGGCGCACGGTTAGTCATTCCTCGCGGTAAATCCTCTGGACCCGCTTTTTGTTCACAATCTCTCCCTATCTACGCAGAAGCACGTGGAGGCGACGATAGCCGAACCGACGACGCTCTTGGGCCAGTGACCTCAGCCGTTCTCTCAGAACAGCATCATCTGGGCGCGTCGCCTGGTAACGGACGCTCGCGCGATCCGTCCCAATCACTCGGCACGCCCGTCGCTGGCTCATCTCGTAGGTCGACTGCAGGTATGCTGCAGCCTCCCGATGGGCGGCGGGCGTCACCATTTTTTTCCAAGCAGATCCTTCAGCGCGACATTGTCGAGCATCGCATCGGCCAGCATCCGCTTAAGTTTGGTGTTCTCGTCTTCAAGAGCCTTTAGACGCCGGGCCTCCGACACGTCCAGCCCGCCATACTTGGCCTTCCACTTGTAGAAGGTCGCCGAGCTCAGACCATGCCTGCGGCATAAATCCAGCACTGAAGCGCCCGACTCCTGCTCCCGCAAAATCCCAATAATCTGCTCTTCCGTAAATCTTGATCGCTTCATTGGTCCGTTCTTTCCTTGGGGCGGACTCTAATCATTTTTGGACGAGTTTCAGGGGGTCACGTCAGAACCCTATCTATGATGCGCACTGTGGTCCTGTCCCATAGGATGTTGAAGCTGGATGGTTGCCAAACCGCTCGCGAAGTGCGCTCTGGTCTGAATAGAAAAATAGCCCACGCGAATTTATTTTATGATTTATAATATCCTTGGCCCTATCCTAAGTGTAAATCTTGCGAACGATGGTACTAAAATGCTATGTTACAGAAATTATAGATGACCTCAAAATTGGAAAAATTGCTCGAAACGACTGTTCCAGTCGCGTTGACAGACCTGCTCAGCGACTGGCTTGGCTATGACGGTCTAGCATCGAAACGCTATTCTGAATGGGATGGGATTTTAAGGGGGCAACTCCGAGGCAACAGTTATCTCGTTGGAGGGACTGTCATATTAAAGATCAGTGCACTTGCAGAGTTCCGCTTCTTGGACAGCGTCCTTCGCTCTCTTACTGGCGACTCGGATACGGCGGTGTTCGAGGATGTCGAACGACTAGACGCTGTGGCTGAACTTTCGAACATGCTGGCAGGTCGTCTATCGGAAAGGTTGCGGGCTAACGGTGTTGAAATGTCGATCCTTCATCCCAACCAAAAAAACGCCCAAGGCCTAGATTTGGAAAGCCAGCCATTTTTGCAAAACTCGAGGTGGACATGGACCTCGGACGATCACCAAATTGAACTCAAGATAGCCTATTAGGCCCAAATTTAAGGGCCCTGGTCAGCTAATGACCCATGAGCTTTGGGGGCGACTTTAGGTCTATCAATCAAGCCCGAGTGAGTTGGACTTGCCGCAAGACCTTGGCGATGAGTTGACTATCTTCAAATGGCTTTACCATAAAATCTCGCACGCCCAGTAAAAGAGTTGACCGAATAAATTCGGGTGAGGAATTTGCCGTCAACATAATGACCTTGGTGTCTTTGATTTTAGGATTGGCTCGAACAAGTTTTAGCATCTCAAAGCCATCCATATTGGGCATATTTTGGTCAAGAATAACGAGGTTGGGTTTGTGTTCCTCAATACACTTTAAACCAATTTCCCCATCTTCGGCCTCAATCACGCGGCATTTGAAGTTTCTTAAAGCTCTGGATACAATCTTGCGTATCAAACTGCTGTCATCAACGGTAAGTATGATTGGCACTGAGTACATGTTTAAACCCTTATTCTACTATATTCAGTAATACCAAACTGAGTGTCGCACCATCTTTTTTTACAACTCGTTATTTGAATCATGAAGGTTCAGCCTCAGCCGCTGAAGCAAATTCGGACGATGTCATCCAGCCTAGGAATGTGTGAAGTCAGACCGTCACATTGCCCGGACACCAACCTTTCATACGGGTAAAAACGGGGTACCTGTAAAGGGACGGATATTTGAAAGCCCTCATGGCGTCAGCAGTAAAATTTTGAATATCTATAAAATTAAATTCACTCTTTAATTGTATATTTGGCTTTAATGCATTTGAAAATAGATAATCATCGATCTATTCAGAAATTAATTTGTTATTTAATAATAATCCGCTAACCCATACGCGGGTAACTAAGGTCCCGAGCTAAGGTCGAACCGAAACAACACCTTTGGTGGTTTAATTATTATATAATCTTAAGATTTAATCGGAAATATTCGAAAGTCGGCGGCATGAGTGCGTAAATGACAACGAACACTGAAGAAACCGCTTCGTTAAATTTTTTACGCGTCGCTGGGCCCCTGGTCGACATCCTCGCGGAAGAATTGGCGTTCATAGCGCCGGATGAGGACACGGGCATACTGGCCGTTAACAGTGTGGCGTCTGACCTCGAAGACTTGGCCGCAACCGTCGGGTTAGGACCATGGTCTGAGGCTATTGAACTATTGCGCCGATGGATCGACGAAATGGTTCAAGGCGAAGGGGTCTTTAACGCGGATCTGATCGGACGCTTGGAACTTTGGCACGCATGGATCAGTGATCTTATTCAGGCCTTAGAGCAGAATCATGAACCGCCAAAACTGCCCGCAGAATGGGGCTCTAATGTCGATCAAAATGATGACTACAGCCTATCAAAAATTGCATATAATGACGCGCTCAGTGACGAAATCCATAACCCTAACGGAACTCAAGGCGTTCAGGTTATTCTCAAAATCGATGAAGACAATGATTTACTGACCGAGTTTCACTTAGAAGCTTTAGATTTACTTGAAGATATTGAGCGCGGTGTTTTAAAACTCGAAGAGAATCCTGACGAAATATCAACAATCGATACCATATTTCGAGCCTTCCACACCTTTAAGGGCGGTGCGGGAATGCTCAGAATCCAGGCTCTGGCCGATGTCGCCCACGAACTTGAGACCCTTTTGGACGCCTTGCGTAAAAAGACCGTGACCGTCAATGAGGGCATTATTGACGTCATTTTGTCGGGTTCCGACTTTCTCACGCGATTTACGACTACGCTGGGTGAGCGCCTTCAGGGCGATCGCTCAGACCCAACGATCTTTGTTGATCCAGGCGATTTGATCTTTCGGGCGAAGCAGGCCTATGCCGGTGAGGTCGTTCCCACCCGTGCCAGCTTGGTGACCCCGCCCATTGTCGAGGTGAAGACCAGCGCGGTTCAACGCGATGAGGCGGTTTTCGAACCGCTAAATAGGGTTGTTCCGTCACCGGTACGCGAGCAGCCGATCCCGAAGGGCGATCCCACTCCAAATGCGCCGGCCGTAAAGAGCAAGACCCCTCGGGTTGATGAGGCGGTCAATCGACTGGATTTCCAGATAAAAAGTAGTGTAAGTGCCGTCAAGGTTGATGCAGAAAAGCTTGATAATCTGGTCAATCTCGTCGGTGAACTCATCATCGCTCAGTTGATGGTTGTGGAATACCCAGACGTCGTCGGCATAAAAAGTCTGGAACTGTCGCGTAATTTACGTCAGCTAAGCCGCGTTACTGGTGAGCTTCAGAAGAACGCTGTATCGTTAAGAATGGTTCCAATCGGAGCTGCCTTTCAAAAGATGAGCCGCCTGGTCCGAGACCTCGCGATAAGTCAGGCGAAGTCGGTCCAGCTGGTTCTTGAAGGTGAAGACGTCGAGCTCGATCGAAACATCGTCGACAAGATTGGCGAGCCCCTGATTCACCTCATTCGCAACGCCGTGGACCACGGAATTGAGCCGCCGAGTAAAAGGCTTGAGGACGGCAAGCCTGAGGTTGGCACGGTTCGCCTTTCCGCAGTCCATAAGCGTGGCGGGATTTCCATTCGAATTGAAGATGACGGCAAGGGCCTAGATGCAGGTCGTATCTATAGAAAAGCCGTTGACCTTGGGATCATTAGTCAGGGCGCGACCCTGACTGAGGCGGAGATTTTCAGTCTGATTTTTGTTGCTGGGATGTCCACTGCAGCGACCGTCACGGATGTATCCGGGCGAGGCGTCGGAATGGATGTGGTGCGCGAGACCATCCAAAATCTGCGCGGCAAAATCGAAATCCAATCCAAGCCCGGTAAGGGGACCTCCTTTACGATCATGCTACCCCTGACATTGGCGATCATCGATGGTCTCCTCGTAGGGTCGGGAAATGATCGATACATCATCCCCACCTTAAGTGTGAGGGAGTCCTTTAGGCCCAAGCAAGACATGCTGAGTTCGGTTCACGGACGCAGCGAGATGGTTCGAGTGAGAGGCCAACAGGTCCCTCTGGTCAGGCTTGATCGCTGCTTGGGTTCTGAGACTGAGCCGGTGCCCGCCACAGAGGGCATCATAATCGTTCTTGAGTCTGGAGATGCGACCAGAGCACTACTGGTTGACCATCTGCTCGGAAAACAAGAAGTCGTTATCAAAAACATCGGTAAAATTTTCGATCAACAGCCCTTGGTTGCTGGAGGCGCCATCCTTGTAGATGGCCGCGTCGGCCTTTTGCTGGATGTTGAGAAGATAATCCATATGAACTTCTGATCTTCTAGTCATGAAACATCTCAAAAAGAACCTATGAGCCATGTCCAACGCTGTCGTCACAACTCAAAATTCTTCGACTAAGGGCCTTGCTGGTCGATATCTAACGTTCACCCTGGGCGGGGACAACTACGGCCTCCCCGTAATGAACGTTAAAGAAATCATCCATATGAGCCCGATAACACCGGTCAGAAGAATGCCGGATTACGTAAAGGGCGTCATCAATCTGCGCGGCGCGGTGATAGCGGTGATTGATCTAAGGCTTAAGTTCGCGATGCCCGCCGCAGACTATAATGATCGCACCTGCGTGATTGTGGTGACTGTACCTGGGGTTGGCGGCGAAAGAGACCTTCTCATGGGGGCAATCGTCGATACGGTTGAAGAGGTCATAATGCTCTCTGATGCGGACATAGGCCCTACCCCCGAATTCGGTGTCCCCTCAGACACCCAGTATATGCTCGGCGTTTCCACGCTGAATGGCAGCGTCAAGACCTTGCTGAACATCGAAAAAATATTCCGCGAGGAGGGTGTTGTCGCCCTTCTTGCCGCCGATCCCACCCCATTCTAATCACCCACGATCAGGATTGAGACATTCAAATGAGCAACATGATGACGATACAATCCCGCATGCTTGTCACAGTCGGCATGATCATTTCGCTGGCGCTCGTCATGATTGGTGGCGTAGTCTATGGCGTGAACCGTATGAACATTGCGGTTGAAAGCGTTGCTTTAAATATTGTTCCCAGTCTAGAAGTCTTGGATAGTATTAAAAAAGATATTTATTTCACAAATAACGCACTTATGCGCAGTAGTGTCGCGATTGATCCGAATGAAATACAGAAGCATAGGTCCAACGCCTTATCCTTTCAAAACAAACTAACTGAAGATGTAAAAAAATACGATCCCTTAGTAGTAGATGATGAGGATCGGCGCCTGTATGAGGAGGTAAGACGAACAGTTTCAGAGTTTGAATTGGCTGTAAAACAGACCAGTTCTTTAGATTCGAGCGGGGCTGAATATGACCGTGCCGTTGAACAGGGCGCAGCAGTAGCCGCCGAGGCAGTGGTGAGCGCAGTGACTGCCAGTTGGAATTATAACATCAAACTTTCAATGGGCGATGCCGCGAGCGCAAAATCGACGGTCTCCAATGTGAACATCGGTTCGATCGCCGGTCTGCTCATCTTGGTCGCCATGTCAGGCGGTCTATTGACGTGGCTCGTGCGGACAACATCGAGCGCGCTGGGTTCGGTCTCCAACAGTTTGGGCAATGGTGCCCGTGACACAGCCTCTGCAGCCAGTCAGGTCGCGTCATCCAGTGAGAACCTGTCGCAAGGTGCCGCCGAACAGGCCTCAGCCATTGAGGAAACCAGCGTATCCTTGGAAGAGATTTCTGCAATGATCCGATCCACAGCGGACAATGCCAGAAAGGCAAAGAGCCTTGCTGGAGCGGCAAGGACTGCAGCGGACAACGGCGCCAACAGTATGGACGAAATGAAAAATGCGATGGCTGCGATCAACCTATCCTCTTCTGAGGTTGCTAAGATCGTAAAAAATATTGACGAAATTGCCTTCCAAACCAACATCTTGGCCCTGAATGCAGCCGTTGAAGCCGCACGGGCTGGGGATGCTGGAGCCGGATTTGCTGTCGTTGCCGATGAGGTTCGCTCTCTTGCTCAACGCAGTGCCGCTGCGGCGAAGGAAACCGCGGACAAGATTGATACGGCTATCGCCAATAGCCGCCGTGGTTCTGAATGCACCGCGACCGTCGGAGCCTCCCTGACGGAAATTCGAAGCAGCGTAGCCGCCGCAGACCAACTGGTCGGTGATATCGCGATTGCAGCATCCGAGCAGGCGACAGGCATTTCGCAAATTACGATTGCCCTCAATCAAATTGAGTCCATCTCACAGTCCAACACGGCCACAGCCGAACAGAGTGCGGCGGCTGCCGGTCAGCTCGACTCTCAAGCGTCAACCATGCGCGACCTTGTTCGTAAACTTGATGGCTTGCTCGGCCGTAAGTCGAGCAGCCATTTTGATAGCCTGTCTGGTGCCGCCTTCAATCGCCCTAAGCCCGTAAGCAGAGGCGTCGCTGTTGCCCGGCGTCCTCGGAGCGAAGCGTTACAGCGCCCAAGCCTGATGCGTCCCGATGCTGCAAATGAAATGATCCCCATGCCCGAACTTCCCAGCGAGGGCCATGACGGCTTTCGTCCATTGTCCAACTGATCCCCTCAGCCTTACCGATGCTAGCAGACGAAACTGAACTCAGCGCGAGCGACTTTAGGCAGCTGTCCGGGTTGATCTATAGATATAGTGGAATTTGCCTTGCGCCGGGTAAGAGACTGATGCTGTCCAATCGCCTTCGGCAGCGGGTTAAATCGGGGGAGTCTGCGTCGCTTAGGGGGTATCTCGCTAGATTTTTCGAAAATCCTAGTGAAGACGCAATCGCTGAATTGGTGGAGTTGGCAACAACCCACCACACGGCGTTTTTTCGCGAAGAGAGCCATTTTGAATATTTAAAGACTGTCGCTCTACCGGCTCTTCGGGCCTCCGGGCCCGATCGTATGAAACCAGTCCGCGTTTGGTCGACAGCGGCGTCATCCGGTGAGGAGCCATACACGCTGGCCATGGTCTTGGCCGATTGGGCCGCAACCCAAGGCCTAGGAACCTGGCGGCTATTGGCATCGGATATTTCACGTCCCATCCTCATGGAGGCGGAGCGCGGCATATATCCAGACCGAAAGGTCCAATCGGTCAGCGAAAATTTTCGGTCCAAATATTTCGAACGCGGGACCGTGGCCTCTGGCGGGGCGTACCGCGTCATAGCATCCTTACGGGCCGCCGTTGAGTTTCGTAGAATCAATCTGTTGGATGCCGACTATCGATTAGCGGAGCTGCAAGATATAATATTTTGCCGTAACGTTATGATATATTTTGATTTACCCACACGCGAAGCTGTCATCGAGCGGTTGGTTCGATGTCTCTCCCCCCGTGGATATTTGGTGATCGGGCATACTGAAAACTTGACGGGAATCGCATCTGCCCTCGTGCGGGTTGGGCCCGGCATATTTCAACGCGCCGATGCAAATCCTCAAGGTTCGGTCGGACCATGACGGATAGCCGCTTCATTCGCGTATTGGTGGTCGATGACTCTGCTATGGCGCGGCGTTGGATCATCGAGGCCCTTTCGAGAGATCCATTCATAGAAGTGGTTGGCGTAGCCGCAGACCCCTATGAGGCCAGAGATCAGATCCCGACTCTAAAGCCAGATGTCATCACGCTCGATCTCGAGATGCCGCGGATGGACGGGCTAAGCTTTCTAAAAATTCTCATGGTGCACTATCCGATCCCTGTGGTGGTTGTGAGTTCGCTCAGCCCCGAAGGTTCGGCGCTGGCCCTCGCAGCGCTGGCAGGGGGCGCCGTAGAGGTCATGGGCAAACCCACCACCAGAACCTCATCCTCTGAAGCTGCAGCTCAATTGACCCGACACGTCCGTGCGGCGGCCATGTCTAAGCGTCTTGAAACCAAATCGACGCAATCACCACTCTTCAAAAGAGAGAACCCCGTCAACGCGGCGCTAGGAAGCGTCATCGTAATGGGGGCCTCGACCGGAGGCGTCGAAGCCTTACGCTACATACTGCCGCGTTTGCCAGAGGGACTCCCTCCGATCCTTGTGGCTCAACATATTCCGGCGGGCTTTTCCCGAAGTATGGCCAAGAGCCTGAACGAGGCTTGCGCCTTTCCTGTACGGGAGGCGGAGCATAATGAAGAGATCACTGGAAATGTCTGTCTGATTGCTCCAGGTGACTATCACCTGTCGTTGACGCCCACCCATCCTGGTTACAAAACGCGACTGACCCAATCTCCCAGGGTTCATCACTGTCGCCCCGCTGTCGATATCCTCTTTCGATCCGTGGCAGAAAATGTTGGCCGTAAGGCATTGGGCGTTCTTCTGACGGGAATGGGGGTCGACGGTGCGCGGGGTCTCTTGAGCTTGCAAGCTTCTGGAGCCCATACCATTGCCCAGAATGAAGAAAGCTGCGTGGTTTTTGGTATGCCCCAAGCGGCTATTCGTTTGGGTGCCGCTGAGCAAATCGTAGCTTTAGCCGATATGCCACAGGCGATAACGCGAGCTATCTCCAAGGGCTGATCGGGTATGGTGCGCACGGCCAAGAGACAATAATTTGAGGGTCCCCTCGGGGTCATCGCGGTTCATCCCAAGGCCTCGAAGCCTTACAGGGTATGAGGTCGCGAAATATGGAGGGACCAATCAGTCTAGGCGGGAAATCGTAGGGACTACTCTGTAAGTTACCAAAGGCGTTGGGATAGGATCGCATTGAAGTCAAACTTGACTGCCCTAATGGGCAAGCACCTTAAAGCTACCCTCGTGGCCCTCGCTTTGTGAACTTTGGTGGCTTTGCTAGCGATCATCCGAGCTGGAGTCATTCTGGTTCAAAGCCGTTATCTATGTGACCTAGGCCATTGATCTCCACCCGCACGCGGTCGTTGGCGCGCAATCCGGCCGGCGGCTTCATGGCCAAGCCAACGCCTCCGGGCGTTCCGGTATAGATGATATCGCCCGGCTTGAGGGTCATAACTTGAGAAAGTTCTGCAAGTTGGGCCCAGACGTCGAACACAAGATGGCGGGTGTTGGATTTCTGTCTAACCTCACCGTTGACGAGGGTGCGCAGATCCAAAGCATGGGGGTCGACAATCTCGTCTGAGGTCGTGATCCATGGACCGAAGGGAGCGTGGGTGTCGAACGACTTACCCAAGACCCACTGGCTACTCCGGTTCTGCCAAGCCCGTTCAGACACATCATTGCCAACGCACCAGCCGAAGACTGCCTCTGGGGCAGCATTGCGTGAAATGTGACGGCCACCTGCGCCCACTACCGCGACCATTTCACCCTCATAGTCGACGAAGGTCGAAGCTTTCGGGATCTGTACCGGGTCAAAGGGACCTGTCACAGCGTTCAACTGTTTGGAAAACCAGATCTGTGACTTGGGGGTCTCTTGGCCAGTCTCGGCGATGTGATCTGCGTAGTTGAGTCCGATGGCCATGATCTTCTCAGGCCTTGGAACGGGTGCCAATAGTCGAACCTGGGCCAATGCTAGGGTCTCGGTCGTGGAACTGGCCAACTGACGGACCTCCCCTTCCAAATCGTCCCAACGCGTGATCAGGTCGATCATGTCTTGGGCCAGTCCTGGCCGCTCGCGGTTGAGGCGCACAATCTGGTCGCCTTCTATGACGGCCCCAATCTCAGATCTGTCTTGGTCGTGCGGTTGGAAGGTCGCGAGGCGCATGGTGGGGGTTCCGTCAAAGGTCGCCCAATCGGGCGGGGTTGGTTTGGGCTTCAAGCGGGCTTGGCGGCCGTCGGAGCATCATTTCTATAGTTTTGGGATCTTGTATCAGCTCTGAGGCGCGATGGTGCGGCCAAAGGTCTGGGGCATATCGGGACCCCATTGGCTTATACGGCCAAGCCCGATCGGGTGGTCACCGGCGGGGACGCTGGCGTCTAATTGGTCGCCGTCGGTCCAGTGCTCGTGAATGTGACCCCAAGGATCGCGCCAATAGTCGAACACTTGGCTGCCCAAGAGGTGCCGACCAATGCCCCATTCCGGTGTCCTGTCCCTAGCCGCTAGGAATGCACGCCCTGCATGAA
>Ga0214921_10011785_pt1 | contig 10563 bp, 10 predicted proteins | sample LL1505_MetaG_FD_177992 | JGI IMG/M metagenome (GOLD analysis project Ga0214921, IMG submission 177992) | Freshwater microbial communities from Lake Lanier, Atlanta, Georgia, United States - LL-1505 | ecosystem: Environmental > Aquatic > Freshwater > Lake | place: USA: Georgia | collected...
TTGCTCCAAACCAGCTGGAGACCCGCGGCCGAGGGGAACAACTGACGCACCTGGGCATCGGTGTGGGCAACGATCTCCTCCAGCTTGCGGGGAATCCAGGGGTCGCCGGGGGTGAGTACGCACTGCAACAGCGAACCAAGGCCCTCGCGGCGGTAGTCGGCGGGGCTGGCCAGGGCCAGGTCAGCGAAGCAGCTGAAATCGGCGTCGGCGGTGTAGAGCAAATTGTTTAGCCCCGACGGTTGGCCCAGATCAGCCCGGGCGGCAGCGGCGGCGGGGCTGTCCCCCAGTTCCGTTACCCAGCCGTCGTAGCGCAGCTGCACGGTGGCCACCGGCACCGCCTCCAATTTGTAGATATCGTCAAACTGGCGGTGCTGGCGCCAAGCCGGGGGCAAGAGCCGTTGGATGCCGGGCACATCACAGGCGGCCAGGTAGGCGTCTGCCTCGATCCGCTGCTCCCCCTCGGGAGTGGCCAAGCTCAGCCCGGTTACTCGGCTCTGGCCGCCAGGCTGGTCTGAGTAGTGCATTTCAGTAACCCGATGGCGCAGATGTAGCCGGGCGCCGCGGCTTTCGATGTAATCAAGAATCGGTTGATGCAGCCAGCGGTGGGGGGAACCCTTGAGCAGATTGAGTTTGGATGCCTCCGTGCGGGTGGCAAACATCAAAAAGATTGTGAGCATGCAGCGGGCTGACATCGCCTCGCAATCAATGAAGCCCAGGGCATAGGAAATCGGATTCCAGAGCCGTTCAATGCTTCTGGGGCTGCCCCCATGGCCCAGGAACCACTGCTGAAAGCTGATCCGATCAAGCTCGCGGATCACTGCCATCGCCCCTTCGTAGTCCACCAGGCCGCGCACGATGGGACTGGTGCCCAGGGCCAGGGCGTTGCGCAGCTTGTCGATCCAGTCGAGCTGGGGGGTGGTGAAGAAGGCCTTGAGGCCATTGAACGGGGCACCCAAGGCAAAGCGGAAATCCAGCTCCCGCAGGTCGCCCCCCTTATTCACAAACAAATGGGTGTGATCTTTGGGCAGCAGGTTTTCAAAGGCACCCACCTTGCGCATTAGCGCAAACAGATTGGTGTAATTGAAGAAAAACACATGCAGGCCCATCTCAATGTGGTTGCCCTGCCCGTCTTCCCAGCTGCCCACCTTGCCACCCACAAAGGGACGGCCGTCGTAGAGATCCACCTGGTGGCCGGCATCGCAGAGATCCACCGCCGCGGAAAGCCCCGCCAGTCCTGCCCCCACGATCGCAACCCGCACCGACACCCCATCAGCAGCCCTGACTCTATGGATGCTGCTTCTACAGCGGCGGGATTGGCAGTCTCCATAGAGTGAATGCAGCAAAGCACCTACCACCCCTAACCATGACCATCAGCACCCCAGGGGCAGCACCAACCGTTGCCGTAGATGGCAAGGGCATCCAGATCAGCGAACCGGCCATGGCCCAGCTGGCAAAACTGCGGCAACAGCAGGGCGAAAACTTCCTCCTGCGGGTGGGGGTGCGCTCCGGCGGCTGCAGCGGCATGAGTTACACGATGGACTTCATCGATCGGGCCGAGATCGCCGCCGATGACGAGACCTACACATACCAACTGGCCGATGGTTCCAGCTTCCAGGTGGTGAGCGATCCGAAGAGCCTGCTCTACATCTATGGCATGCAGCTGGACTTCAGCAGTGCCCTGATCGGTGGCGGTTTCAATTTCAGCAACCCCAACGCCACCCAAACCTGTGGCTGCGGCAGTTCCTTTGCGGTTTAAGCCTGGGGGCAGCGGCGGCGCCCCTGGTTACCCCCCCATGGGAACCTGAGGGTCGGAAATCTTTAGCAATGACCACCCAGCAGGATGCCAACGGGGCCGAAGGCCTATTCAGCCAGGCGCTCCAGCGTTACCAGGCCGGTGAAGCCCCCGAGGCGCTGCTGGCTGATTTTGAGGCGTTCACCCAGCAGGCCCCGAAACAGTCGGCGGGCTGGACCTGCCTGGCCTGGTTGCAGCTGCTTTGCCATAAGCCGGAGGAAGCCCTGCGCTCCGCCCGTTATGCCGTGAAACTCAACCCCCAAGACCCCCAGGGGCGGATCAACCTGTCGTTGGCCCTGCTGGAAACCGGCGGCAAGGGGGTGCGGGAACACATCGATTTGGTGCGCCGGGTGATGGCCCTCTCGCCCGAAATGGGCCGGGAGCTAAATGCTTCCATCGCCGATGGCCTGCAGCGGCGCCCAGGCTGGCCCGCCCTTGAAAAAGTGAAAGCCTGGCTGGCCGATTGAGATGCGGCTGCTGCTGGTGAGCAACGGCCACGGGGAGGACCTCAGCGGTGCGCTGCTGGCCCAGGAATTACAAAGGCGCGGGGCCCAAGTGGCCGCCGTACCGCTGGTGGGGGAAGGCGAGGCCTATCGGGGGGCGGCAATCCCTGTGCTGGGTCACACCCGCAGCTACAGCACCGGTGGCCTCGGCTACACGAGCTTTGCCGGTCGCATGGCCGAACTGCTGCAGGGCCAGGTGCTCTATCTGCTGCGCCGCAGCCTGCGCCTCTGGCGCGAGGCCGGGCGGGCCGATGGGCTGGTGGTGGTGGGCGACGTGATTCCGGTGCTGCTGGCCTGGCTCAGGGGCAAACCGGTGGTCACCTACCTGGTGGCCTACTCCAGCCATTACGAAGGCCGGCTGCGGCTGCCCTGGCCCTGCGGGGCCTGCCTGGCCAGCCGCCGCTTTCGGGCTGTATTCAGCCGCGATGCCCTCAGCGCCAGCGACCTCACCGAACAGCTGGGTCGACCGGTGCAGTTTCTGGGTAACCCCTTCATGGAACAGCTGCTCATTGCCAGCGCAACTGAGCCAGCAAGAGCGCAGTCAGCAGCCAATTCAGCCGGCGATTCAGCGTCGGGGGCCGCAAACCTGGTGCTACTGCCGGGCAGTCGCCTGCCGGAGGCCCTGGAAAACCTCAAGCTGATGCTGCAAATGCTGGAACAGTTGCCGCCCCAGGCCAGCCCATGGCCCATGCGGGCAGCCCTGGTGCGGGAACTCAGCGCTGAAGCCCTAAGGGAACTGGCTCAAGCCCAGGGCTGGCAATGGGTTGGGCAGGCAGCAGAAGGAGCGGCAGGAAATCCGACTGGGGAATATGCGAGCCCAGCCTTGTTCAAAACCGTACGGAGCGTACGGATTGAGAAAGCAGGGCTGCAACTAGAACTCTGCTGGGGCCAATTCAGCCAACTCCTGGCCAGCAGCCAAGTGGTGGTTTCGATGGCGGGCACCGCCACGGAGCAGGCGGTGGGGTTGGGCAAACCAGTGCTGCAGCTGGCGGGCCATGGCCCCCAATTCACCGAAGGGTTTGCCGAAGCCCAGCGCCGGCTTTTGGGGCCTGCGTTGTTTTGCGCCCCGGGGCCCGCCGGCGCCCCAGAAACCCTGGGGGCCTCCGCCAAGCTGTTGCTGGCGTTGATGGCGCCCAACGATCCCCAGCAATGGCAACGGCACCAGCAGCTCTGGCGCCAAGAAGGCGAACGGCGCTTGGGCACTGCCGGGGGCACCGCCCGCTTGGCGGAGGCGATCATCGGGGCGCTGGCCCCTAGCAAGCAGTGGCCATGAACGAAGCCTCGCCCCCCACCCCCACGCTCAGCCGCCAAATCAAAACCTGGCTCGATCGCTTGCTGGTGGCCAATGTGTTTCTGGTGATCCTTGGGGCCCTCTGGTTTGTGGCGGCCGTGGCGTTTGAGGCCCGGCAGCTGCATGCCCCCCTGGCCCTCTTCCAACGGCTCTGGGAGCCGCTGTTCACCCCGGCCATCGGCCTGTTGATGGCCGCCGCCCTGGTTAGCGGGCTGCTCGGCTGGTGGCAGCGGCGAGGGCCCCGACCAGCTCGGGATAGCGAAAGCTGAAACCCTGCTGCTGCAGGTGCTCCGGCAGCACCCGCTGGCCCTCCAACACCACTGAAGCCCCATCCCCCAACAGCAATTGCAGCAGCGGGCCCGGCACCGGCAACAGGCTGGGGCGCCCGAGCACCCGGCCCAGGGCCTGGCTAAAGGCCGCCATCGTGACCGGCTGGGGGGCCGTGGCGTTGTAGATGCCGCCATAGGCCGGATCCTGGAGAGCCGCCGCGATCAGGGCACAGAGGTCGGTGCGGTGGATCCAGCTCATCCACTGGCGGCCAGAACCCACCGGCCCGCCGAAGCCGGCCCGAAAAATCGGCAACATCTTGCCTAGGGCACCGCCCCCAGGGGCCAACACGATGCCGGTGCGCACCAACACCAACCGACAGCTGGCCGGTAGGGCCGCCGCCGCCGCTTCCCAGTCTTGGCAAAGCTGGCCGAGGAAATCGTTGGCCCCAGGGCTGGCCTCCGTGAAGCTGGCCCCACTGCTATTGCCGTAAAAACCCACCGCCGAACCATTCACCAATACCTGGGGCGGGCTGGCGGCGGCGCCGATGGCGGCCACCAAATGGCGGGTGGTGTCGATGCGGCTGGAGCGCAGCAGTTGGCGGTGGGCGGCGGTCCAGCGCTGCTCGGCTATGGGCTCCCCAGCCAGGTTGACCACCCCAGCGGCGGCGGCCAGGGCCGTTGCCAGGGGGGTTCCTGGCAGCCAGCTTTCAGCCGCCGCTGGATTGCAGCGGATCCAAGCCAAGGCGGAGGCCTCCACCCCGGCAAAGCCCGCCGGGGCAGGGCCCCGGCTCACGAGCGTTAACTGATGGCCCGCCGCCTGCAGGCAGGGCACCAGTTCCCGCCCCACCAATCCCGTGCATCCGATCAGCAACAGGCGCATGGGTCCCTCAGGCGGCGTCCGCGGACGTTAAACCCAGCCGCTGGGCAAGCGGCACCAGGCTGAAGCCCTGCACCAATAGGCCCAGCAGCACCACCCCCAGGGCCAGGGGCGGCATGAAATGGCCCCAAGCCTCGGGCCCCTTGGCCTGGGCCGCCGCCTGGATGGCCAGGGCAATGGGCACGGCCCCCCGCAGGCCACAAAAACTGACAAACAGTTTCTCCGCCCCACTGCAACTGCCCGCCAGCAGCGGCGGCACAGTTAGCAACCGGACGATCTGCATGGCCACAAACAACAGCACGATCCAGGGCAGCATCCGCAGCACGTCCTCTGGAGCCACCACCAAACCCATACAGAGAAAGAGCAATAGCTCCGCCAGCTTCATAAACACCTCATGGCCATCCTCCAGCTCCTGGCGCTCCACCTGGGCGTGGTTGCCAATCACCAGGCCACCGATGTAGGCCGCCAGCAAGCCACTGCCCCCCAGCAGGGTGGTGCCCCCCAGTAACACCAGCAGCACCGCCAAACAGATCACCGCCTGGCCCGACTTCAATTCCTTGAGCGAGCGCCGCTCCAGCAGTTGCGCCCCAAAGGTGCCCCCCATGAAACCAATCAAACCGCCCAGAAAAAACTGGCGCACCACCACACTCATCACCGTGATGCCATCGGCATCGGTGCCCATGACCATGGCCAGGGCCACCCCGGCCAGCACCACCGCCATCGGATCGTTAAAGGCAGACTCACATTCGATCAAATCCAGCAATCGCTGGGGCAGTTGACCGGAGAGGGGCCGCAACACCGCCATCACAGCGGAGGCATCGGTGCTGCACACCATGGCCCCCACAAACAGGGCAAAAGGCAAGCCATAGCTAAACGGGGCCGGGAAAACCCGCTCAAGCACAAGGATTACCAGCATCAACATCAAAGCCGTGAGCAGGGATCCCACGGTGGCCAGCCTGAGGCCAGGGCGCACCACGGAACGCATGGCTTGCCAATTGGTGGTGAGCCCCCCGTGGAACAACACCACGGCCACGGCCACCTGGGCCAACTGATCGGCCCGCCCCAGGTCGAGCAATGGGGGCGATTCCCCCGGCAGGGCACTGAGGTTGTTGTCGGTGAGCAAACCAAGCACCAACACCAGCAACACCCCTGGCACCCGGGTGCGGGCGGCCATGCGATCTAGGTAGGCGGAGGTGATCAACAGACCCCCGAACACCGCCAGAAAGATCGCCAGTCCCGAAGACATAAACAGGAACAAGGCTGCCCCTAGCCTGCCTGACAGAAGCCACCGCCACCGCCATGGCCGACACCGCAAACGAAACAGCAAAAAAAGGCGCCCTGGTGCGGGTGAATCGCCAGGCCTACCTAAACAGCCTTGAAGCCAAGGCCAGCGCCCCAGAACCGCCGGCCTATCTGCTGGAGGGCCCCGGCGAAATTTTGGTGATCGCAGGGGATTACGCCCAACTGCGCTTCCGCCAACCGGTGCCCGATGTGTGGCTGCGGCTCGACCAACTGGAGCCCTACGTGGGCAGCTGAGCCTGGAGGCGCTGGCGCCGTTGCAGCGCCTCCCGGATCATTTCACCGCCGTCGTGCAGGTAGCTATCCACATAGCCGGCGGTGTAGCGCTCTAATTCAGCAAAGGCATCCTGAACGCCACTGAGGCAGTGGTAGAGGCTGAGGCCAAAGCCCCGGGCACTAACCGGACAGGGAAGCGAACGGAATAGGGCTTCCGCCCGGTCCAGCTGGGCGCCGCTGCGCTCCAGATAGGCGCAGAACACCGCCATCAGTTCGTCGTCGTAGGGATCGGCCGACAGCTCCCTCAACTGCAAAGCGAAGGGATCAAGCACCTGGCCCAGCAGCCGATCCACCGGCCCGTACACCTGCTGCAGCCAAAGATCGAGGGCCGCATCAGCATCAACGGCCCGGCGGCGGCGGCCACTGCCCTGGGCGGCTGGCGCCCCATGGGCCGCCTGGGTGCGGCTGTCGTAGCGCTGGCGGGCCTCCTGGTCGCGCAGTTGTTCCCAGGCGGCATTGAGGGCAATAATCCAGGTGCCATCCCCAGCGCCGGCATCGGGATGGTGCTGTTTCACCAGGGCTCGATAGGCCGCCTTAATTTCCGCGGTGGAGGCCCCCCGGCTCACCCCAAGTACCCGATAGGGATCCGCCGTGGTCACGGCAGGGCGTCGGTAAACATCGGGGTGCTGAGGTAGCGCTCGCCGAAACTGGCCAGCACCACCACAATCAACTTGCCGGCCAGGGCCGGCCGCTGGCCCAGGCGCAGGGCGGCCACCATGGTGGCGCCACTGCTCACCCCACTGAGCAGGCCCTCCTCCCGGGCGAGGCGCCGGCCCATGGCCATGGCCTCCCCATCGGTTACCTGCAGCACCTCATCAATCAAGTCAGCCTGGTAGTTGTCTGGCACGAACCCGGCGCCTATGCCCTGGATGCGGTGGGGGCCGGCACAGCCACCGCTGAGCACTGGGCTGCCGCTGGGTTCCACGGCAAAGGCCTGGAAACTGGGCTTGCGTTGTTTGAGCGCCTGGGCGCAGCCGGTGATCGTGCCGCCGGTGCCCACGCCAGCCACCAGGGCATCAATGCGGCCATCGGTGTCGGCCCAGAGCTCTTCGGCGGTGGTTTGGGCGTGGATCGCCGGGTTGGCGGGGTTGGCAAATTGCTGCAGCAAATAGGCGTTGGGGAGTTCCTCCACCAACTGGCGGGCGCGGCTGATTGCCCCCTTCATGCCTTCACTGCCGGGGGTGAGTTCCAACTGGGCGCCATAGGCCCGCAACATGGCGCGGCGCTCCTGGCTCATCGTTTCCGGCATGGTGAGGATCAGCTGATAGCCGCGGGCGGCGGCCACCATCGCCAGGGCAATGCCGGTGTTGCCGCTGGTGGGTTCCACCAGCACCGTGCGCCCCGGGCTGATCTGGCCCGCCGCCTCCGCCGAGGTAATCATCGAAACACCGATGCGATCTTTTACCGAGGCGGTGGGATTGAAACTTTCCAGTTTCGCCACGATTTCAGCGCCACAGCCTTCCGCCTGGGGTAAGCGGTTCAAACGCACCAGCGGTGTGTGGCCCACCAGGGCGGTGATATCAGGGGCGATCGCCATCGGCATGGGGTTCGGGCCCAGGGCCCGAGCAATTAATCGCCCCATTGTGACCAACCAGCCAGGCCCCAAGCCCCTGGACCAGGGCTTCAATCACCGACTGCCACACCCCCGCATGCTGCTGGCGGAATAACTGCACTGAGCTGTACCAGGGCATCGACGTGCCCTCCAGTCCGTAGCGCCACTCGGCCACCGCCGGCACCAATACCCAGGCGGGCACCCCGAGGCCACCGGCGATATGCAGGGCCGTTTGTTGCACCGTGATCACCAAATCCAGGGCCGCCGTGAGGGCCGCCGTGGCCTGGAGGTTTTCACCAATCCCCTCGAAATGGTGCAGGCGAATGCCATGGGATCGCTCGAAGTCTTCCAACTCGGCCGGACCGAGGCCGTATTGGAGATTGATCCACCGCACCCCAGGCACCTGCAGGAGCGGCAGCAACTGCCCCAACTCCAGGGAGCGCTGCACCCGGCTGCCAAGGCTGCCGCCCCCCCGCCAGGCGATTCCCACCTTGGCCCCCGGCCCCAGCTGCCCTAGCCGTAGGCGCCAGGCTTGCCGGGCGCTCGGCTCCACCCGCAGGTGGGGGCCATGGCCTTGAAAATCCTCGGCCCTAAGGCGATACACGCCGCCCAAACTGCCGATGCTGAAGGCCAGCTGCCCCTGGTCTAGGTCGGCAGCCTCAAAGCTGCTGGCCACCAGGGCCGTGGGGAATGAATACTGAAACAGCTCTACCAGCCGCGGCGGCAGCAAAAGCCGCACCGATGCCGCCTCGGCCAACAACTCCGGTAACAAGGAGCCAAACATCAGCATGTCGCCGATACCCTGCTCGCCATAGATCAACACATGGCGACCCACAAGGGCCCCAGGCTGCAACTGCCCTAGGCCCCGCAGGGGGAAACCTGGGGGCAGGATCTGGGCCCGGTCACTGCTGAGGTACCGCTGCTCATAGAGGCGCCAACCCTGGGCCCAGGCGCCAGCAGCCAGGTAGTGGCGACCCATGCTCCAGGCCCAATCGGGGGAAACCCGCAGGAATTGAGGGAAGGCTGCCAGCAGCTTTTCAACCTGCTGGGGAAGCACCTGCCCCACCAGGGTCTGCAAAGCCTGGTACTGCACTGCTAAGGGTATGGAGCCATCGGCCAGGCAACGGCGCAATAACTCTTCCGCCGCTGGCTGATCGCCGAGCAACCAACGCTGGCGGCCCTGCCAAAGCAGGGCTGCGGGGCCAAAGTCGCTGCCAGCCTGCCCCAATAAAACCGGATCTTGCAGCTGCCAAGCCAAGGCCCTAACTGCCTCCAGCACCGCCACCCCCTGGGGCCAGCGCCTTAGGAGTTGTGCGGCCCAAGCCTTGGCGGCGGCCCCATCTAGGTCCTCTTGCAACAGTTGCAACCATTCGAGGGCGATGGGTTGCTGGTCGAGAAAAGGTTTCAGGCGCTGGCGGAAGCGGGGCAGGCAGGAACCCTCGCCGCGCCGGCGGGCGCAAGCCAAAGCCAATTGCAACAGGGCCCCGCTGTCGCCGTGATCCGCAGCAACGCGCCCTAGGCAAACTTCCACTTGATCCAGTTTCTCCAGACACAAGTTGCAGTGGGCCAAAGCCAAGCCGAAATCGGCGCTGGGGGGAAACGGCTGCTGGGGGAATTGGGCCAGCAACTGCCGCTCAGCCTCGGCGGCCCGCCCAAGCGCACATTGGTCTTGGGCAAAAGCCAGAAAAGACATCAGGGTCGGGGGAAAATCATAGAAATGACTCAGAAATTGAACTGGGTTTTAACAACACCTCCCCACACATTGCCCCCACCAATTCCATCAGTATTCGCTGTGCTGGAGATAAAAAACGCTCCAGGGGTAATACTCAAAGAATCCTTAAGCTGAAACTGGTACCAGGTTTCCAGGGCAATGGGCATGGACCCATCAGTATTCCAGTTGGAACCATTGCGCACCACTGCGGGCACACCACCAACGGCAAGGCCAGCGCTGTTGCCCTTAACAAAAATATCCTTAAAGCCCAGGGCCAGCATCCAGCTATTCATTACTGCTGCATCGCCAGTCTTTGCCATGTTCACCCCCAACACACTGCTGTCGCCCCTGGCATTCACCACCGCCCGACCATAGGCAGCGGTAAGGCTTAAGCGGTTTGACAACTGACTGGCCAACGTAAAGCCCAGTTGGTGAGAATCATTTAGGATTGGATAGAGGAAAGGAGTGAGCGCTAACTGCGTTCCCACCTGGGCCATCGAATTATTACCCCGTTCATAGGCGTAGTTAGCTGAAAACAACCATTTCTTGTTGGTGCTTTGCCAAGCCAACTGAACTGGCATGCGGAAACGGGTGTCAAATCCCATCCAGCCCAGGGTCATACCATTGCTGGCATCAGGGGCCACAGCATCAGCCTCATTTGCCAAGTAAGCGAGACCCAAACTAAATCCCTTTAGGGGAAATCCACTGGCGCCTAACTGCCCCACGCTAATGCCAGCGCCGGTGCCTGTGTAAGAGGGGAATACGCCAGCTGAACTGGTAAAGAACTCCAATAGGGCACCATTGGGATAAAATGTACCCCTACTGGGCAAAACAGCATCCTGGGGCACCCTGGTACCTAGGGCCGCTACGGCATTGTTGCCAAGCTGGAAGCGGTAGTACAACTTATCAATAAAAACCTCTGCCTTTCCCGCATTAGGCCATTCCACGGTGGCACCATCGTAGGCAAGGGCAGCGGCTGGATCCGCCGCCCGG
>Ga0214921_10011786_pt1 | contig 10563 bp, 10 predicted proteins | sample LL1505_MetaG_FD_177992 | JGI IMG/M metagenome (GOLD analysis project Ga0214921, IMG submission 177992) | Freshwater microbial communities from Lake Lanier, Atlanta, Georgia, United States - LL-1505 | ecosystem: Environmental > Aquatic > Freshwater > Lake | place: USA: Georgia | collected...
GGAAATTGTCTTTCGGTTATGTATCTTCCAGCTAACCTTACAATTACTTCAATTACACCATCCTCGTATGTTACTTTGTGAAAATCTTGATATGACGTTGTTAGGTTTTTTAAAATTTCAATTGTTTCTAACTCTGTTGGTTCCTTTAGGATTATTTTTTGAAATCTTCTAACGAGCGCACTGTCTTTTTCAATGTGTTTTTTAAATTCATCAAAAGTTGTTGCACCAATACATTGTATTTCACCTCTTGCTAATGCTGGTTTAAGAATATTTGCTGCGTCCATAGAACCACTCGCATTTCCTGCACCAACCATGGTATGAAGTTCATCAATAAAAACAATTACGTTCGGTGCTTCAACCAACTCATTTAAAATTGCCTTAATTCTTTCTTCAAATTGACCACGATATTTTGTTCCAGCAACAAGTGATGTTAAATCCAAAGACATAATTCTTTTATCTAAAAGATTTGTTGGGCAATCACCTTTGTGAATCATTAACGCAAGTTTCTCAACTAATGCAGATTTACCGACACCAGCGTCACCAACAATAACTGCGTTGTTTTTCTTTTTACGAGATAGAATTTGTGCAATTCTTTTTACTTCAACGTCCCTACCAACAATAGGGTCAATCTTACCTTCCTCGGCCATCTTAATAAGATCACGAGAGAAGTTATCTAAAATTGGTGTGTTAGAACCCTTTCTAACTTTTTTTGGGTTTGTGGTTGGACCATCTTCAAAAAAATCTACTGACATATGATATAAGTTTAATTCAATACAAACATAACACAAATAATACTAAAAAACAAACGTGAGACAAATTGTCAAAAAGTTTTTAAATATGATGACAAGTTGTCCAAAAATATATGTTGGTAAAGTATTTGTTATTAAAATAAAAAAACATATAACTATGATTACATTATTTAAAGACCCATTTTTTACAGGATTAGATAACAACAGATTCTTATCTACACCTGAAACTAACATCACTAAAAATGAAACTGAATATAAAGTTTCAATATGTGTTCCAGGGTTGACCAAGGAAGACATAAAAATCACAACAAAAGAAGGTATACTAAAGATTTCGTATGAAAAAACCGAAGGTGATAAAACACGTCACTTTATTGGTGGATTCATTAAATCTTATAACATACCTGATGATGTGAGAGAAAAGGACATCTTAGGTAAGGTTGAGAACGGGGTATTAGAATTGGTTTTACCTATAGACAGGAAAAAATCGTTAGAAAGACAAATTTCTTTGAATTAATTTTTTTTTACCGATTTTATTTCTTAAATTAGTAATATAAAATTATACACCATGTCAGTAAAAAAAGAAAAAATCAACGGGAAAATGATTTATGCCTCAATTAAATCAACTAGTCTTAAATCTGCATCTTACGACACTTTAAAAGAAAACTTACGAGTTTTGTTCAACAGTGGAGTTGCTTATGAGTATCAAAATGTACCATCAACAACATTTACCAAATTTAGATTGGCTAAGTCACAAGGAAAGTTCTTTAATCAGAACATTTCAAACAACTTTACTTATAAAAAAGTAAAAAGTATCTAATTAAACTTAAACCCCTCTAAATGAGGGGTTTATTTTTTGATATTTATTATCTATAATATATAAACAATATACTATGGGTATCATATCAGAAAAAATTGAGGGAAAACTTATTACAGTTACTATTCAATCTTCCAACCTTAAAGAATCAACATACAATACAGAAACAGAGGACTTAACCGTCGTTTTTAACAACGGAAGTATTTATGTATACAATAAAGTTCCTTGGCAGAAGTTCACCAAATTTAGGTTAGCTGAATCCCACGGAAAATACTTCAACGAGAATATCGCCAAAAGTCATAAGTATACAAAACAAGGATGAGTTTATTTGAAGAACTAATTGAAGATAAAAAGGGAGATAAGAAAATTATCAAATCTTTTAAATCTAAAGATACCTTATCTAATCAAATTTTTGAGGGGGATAAAGGTAAATTTTTGATGCGTGATGATATTAAAATCGCATTATTAAAAATTTCAGATGACTTTATTGAATCCCTTGGAGTTGAATTTTTCATACATGATATTGTTTTAACTGGTTCATTGGCTAATTACAATTGGTCAAATTTTTCCGATGTTGACCTACATATTGTAATTGATTATAAAGAATCTAAATACAATTCTGAAATTCTTAAAGAGTTTTTTGATGCTAAAAAGAACATTTGGAATGAAAAACATAACATCGTAATTAAAGGGTATGATGTTGAACTATATGTACAAGACGTCAATGAAGAACACGTTTCATCTGGTGTTTATTCTATCTTACATAACAAATGGATTATTGAACCAGAACAAAAGAACCCTAATATTGATGATAGAATGATTCTCCAAAAGGCGGAAGAATATATGAAGAAAATTGATAATATCATTGGGAAAGGGGAGAAGGGTATGGATGTATTAAATGATATTGAGAACATCAGAGCTAAGATTAAATCGTTTAGACAAAGTGGATTAGATTCAGGTGGGGAGTACTCTTACGAGAATCTAACATTCAAATTATTAAGACGAAACGGATACATTGGGAAATTATTAAAACTTAAAATAACACTAACAGATAAAAAATTGTCTGTAGAACAATAACTATACCTATTTTTTTCTATATATCTATGTATTTATAGGATAAGAATAAGTATATCTAACAATTTATAAAATGGCAGAATTAAAACCACTTGGTAGTGAAAAACTTAACTCAGATGAGAAATTAAAAAGGATTCTTGAGTTAACATACTACAACAATAATAAGAAATCATCATCTATGAATGCTGAATTAGTTCAGGAATCAAAAACAGGTGGCGTATATGGTATTGTGAGAGAGAAAGACGCATACTATGTTAAAAGAGGTTTAAATGAGCAATCGCTTGATTATATCGGTGGAATGTTTATGAAAAACAAAAACAAATTTTCATCTTATGGTGATGCTTTTAAGAGACTTGAATTGTTAAAAGGTCAAGACGAATTACAAGAAGCAACAAAGTATGTTTTAAAACAAAACAAACCACAAGAAGAAATGCCAATGCCAGAACCATCTATGGATGCTCCCGAAGCACCTGTGGATGATATGTCAACTCAACCAGCACCCGATGCTGCACCAACAGATGGTGGTTCTGTACCTTCAGAAACACCTCCAACAGATGGTGGAGAAGATATGGGAAAACGTTCAAGTTATATGGCTGAAGCTCAAAAATATGCGGGTAAATTAGGTCAAGAATTAAGAGATTTACATGATAGAATGGAAAGTGACGATATCAAATATATTTTAAATATGATTATTTCGGCGGTTGATTTGGATAAATTATCTGATGAAGATATTGAAGATGTTGCTAAGAAATTTGAAAGAGAGGAAGAAGAAGGTGGAATGGGTTCAGAAGAACCAAGTGCGGAAGTTCCTTCTGAGGAACCGGCAGTAGAACCTGAAGCTGAAATGGGTGAATACGATGCTATGGGTTCATTAGAAGAATTTGTTGAAACCCCAATGGACACAGATGAAATTGATTTATCAAAATACTCAATTAAAGAAACAGGTGACGAATATAACGAAGATAATATTCAAGAACTTGATTTAGATGAAATCAAGAATGAAATCAATAGTAGTATTAGTCAAACTTTACACAAATATTTTAAATAAATGCATCTTATCTATGTCAATGAAATCGGTTCGGATTACAAAGGTCAAAAACAGTACGAATTCGTATTCAGTGAAAGTACCGAAATTGACATGGGAGATTGGTTTGCAATACCTGCATCGTCTGTCTCAAGGTCTAAATCACCTGACGTCGAATATGTTGATGTAGTTGGATTATTAAAAGATACAGATTTACAATTAGAACTTATACAAAACTCCGATTTTTTCGGAGTTATTGATGCCGTAGATGGTGTAATATCATTGGCATGGGAAAAGTTCGATTTTGATAACGAATTTGAAAGATTAACATTTAAATTCGGGGAACCAATTGAATCTGTCACAAAAAAATTAAAAAATAGGAATTATAGTTTATTAAACGAAGAAATTAAAATCAAAGAATTATGAAAAGAGACGTTATAGTTAGTCAGTTAATCAAAGAAGGATTTTCTGAAAAAACATTGGTTAGATTTAGTGATAAACAACTTTCAGATTTACATGAAAGAATTGTTATTGATGCTGACAAATTAAAAACAGATCAAAAATTAAAAGATTTGGCAAATGACCCAAATACTGAGGTTGAGGTTGAAGAGGAATTAAAGGGTAAACAAAAGAACATTGATAAAAACCATAACGGTGAAATTGATGCTGAGGACTTTGCAATTTTAAACAAAGAAAAGAAAGGTGAATCTAAAGAAGATGTAAATGAGGCTGATATGGGTTTAACCGTAAAAGGTTCAAAATCAAGTAGTACCTCTCTATTTGGAGGAACACCTAAAAAATCAAGTTCTCCTAAAAAGAAATCTACCCCTAAGAAAAAGGAAGAAGATGAAACTGAAGAGGGAGAAGTTGATGAATCATTAAATGGTCTTATGCTTGGAGTAATTAAAGATAAATTAAGTAAAGATTTAGGTAGAGAACCTGAGAACCACGAAATTGATAAAGCTCACGAAGATTTTGTCAATAGTTGGAAGAAAGATAATGAATCAAAAGAAAAAAAGAAAAAAGGATATGTAGTTTCAAAACGACCTAGTCCAGATTTTAATGGTTACAATAAGAAAAAAGAAAAGAAAGAAGGTGAAGTAGAAGAGGGAGATTATCACAATGAAAGAAGTGAAAAGGCATTAGAGAAATCTAAAGAAGATTTCCCACAACTTAAAAACATTAAAAAATGTGATGATTGTGGAAAGGTAGAATCTAAATGTAAATGTAAAAAAGAAGATGTTAAAGAAATAAAAAATTGGGTTAAAGGTTTGGTAGAGAACAAAGAATTTCATAGCTTTACGTCTAAAAACGAAATTATGGAACTTATCCAAACTAAACTTAATGAGTCTGAAACAATGACCCACCAATTCGGACCTAAAGTTAAAAAGGGACACAACGGTATTCCTGAGTTTATGTCATATGATGCAATTGTAGATGCTGAACCAAAAACTGCACCATCAAAACCAGCACCATCAACAAAACCTGGTACAAGACCAACTCCAACAAGAAGAGAAGACCCAAGAAAAACTCCTTTTCAACCTGGACCGGGACCAAACCCAAAACCAAAGGCTAAAATGGCTGAAGAAAAAAAAGTTAAAAAATAATGAGAATATCCAAGAAAAATCTCTTATCTTTAATCAAAGAAAATTTGAACGAAATGCCGATGGACTTTGATTCACAAGATAGGCCTGATCAAGGGGTACAAGATAAATTATCATCGGGAGAAACTCCGTTGAAAAAAATACCATTACCACAGACGGGAAATGAACCTAATAAGAACTTCCAAGAACTTTTAGCTTCAGAAAGATATAAACAAGTTGTTGAGAAAATGAGACAATATACCGGTACCAACGCAACTATAAGTGGTATGCAAGGTATGAGTCCATTGATGCAACAAATGATGAGTGCTCACAATCAAATTTTATCGGTTGAACAAAATCATAGAAGAGAATTGGAAATATTAGCTATAGATTTAGTTAAAAAAGAATTAGGTATTCCAGAAGGTTCGGTACAATATGATGCTAGAATTATTGGTATGGGTGAATTTAACCCTGAAGATTTTGGTCATGATGAAGAAGAACAAGGTGGTGAAGAAGAGGGTGGTGAAGAAGAAATGAATTTTGGTAATGAAATTGAAATTGTTAATAATTTGGAAGACCTTAATTTAGAGAAGGCGAAAAGAAGATTTATCAATACAATTATACAAGGGGCATCCAAAAGAGGTCACTATATGTATCATTATGTTGAAGATAGAGTTAGAGAAATTGTGGGTAATGATAGAATCATTGGATTGTACGGTATTATGATGTCAGTAAATGACGCGTTATATTGGCAATTACCTGATGAAACTATGAAATCAATGGGACAGGCAGGGGCAATTGCAGGTAGAGAAGATGTTGATAGACAAACAGACCCACCAACAGTTAAAGCAAGAGCAGTAAACTTTCCAGTTTTAATACATGAATTAATTAAAGGAACATTAGAATTAGTCGCATTACAAGGTAGAAAAAGAGATGAGGAAGGTAATGAAGAAGATTTTACCGACGTTGAAGAAAGTGAAGATACATTGGAAAAAGAAATGTGGGACTTACGTTTAGGACCTGCAATTTGGGATAGAATTAGATCTAAATTTCCTGAAGATGTGTTAACAGATGAAACAAAATCAATTATACAATTAATGGTTTTCCAACATATTTTCAAAAAACCAGCAAAAGAGTTTTTAGTGTTTATGAAGGAAGTTGTTTCTAATTCTGAAAGTGGAAATCGTTTAATGGAAACTTTAGTTCGTGCAATTGAAGAAGATATTAACAATTACGATTACGAACAGACGATGGAGGAATTTGACGAAGATTTAACTAATGTTTCTGATGATACTGATAACAACGAATTAAAAGATTTTATATCAGGAATACCTGGTATTAGTTTATCTAACGATGACGAAGATGATGACGATGATAGTCTCTTTGACGAATTAGGTTTAGATAGACCTACGAAATAATACAAAGGTGGTTTACAATAACCACCTTTTTTTGTATTTATACATATATGAATACCAGAGCAGAACAATTAATGGAGTATGCTAAGATTATTAAAGATACCCCATACGCCCTTAGAACGTATTTACAAACATTTGATAATACACAGAAGAAGTATGTTCCTATGGATTTGTTTGAAGACCAAATTCAATTAATTAACGATTACGAAAATTACAACGAAAACATTACAAGAAAGTATAGACAAGCCGGTGTTACAACAGTTACCGCTGCGTGGTTATCAAAAAAATTACAATTAGCAAAACCCGATAATCCTGAAAGGGTTCTACTTATCGCGAACAAACGTGATACCGCGGTGGAGATGGCTAATAAGGTTAGACATTTCATAGAACAATGGCCTGATTGGATTAATGTTGGGTTCTCACCTGATAAAAACTCGGAAAGTAGATTTAGATTAAATAATGGTTGTGAGGTTAAGGCGGTTGCAACATCAGCGGATGCCCTTCGTGGTTATACACCTACCATACTTGTATTTGATGAGGCGGCATATATTGAAGCGGGAGATGATTTTTGGGCGGCATCTATGGCATCCCTATCAACGGGTGGTAAGATTATTCTTATCTCCACGCCAAATGGTTATGACGCTATCTATTACGGTGTTTACGACCAAGCATTACGCGGAATCAATGATTTCCATATAACCGACTTAAGATGGTTTAAAGACCCTCGTTATACCAAAGATTTACGTTGGGTTAAGTGTCAGGACATCTGTCACTACATGTTGAATAGAGAACAATATAATGATGATGAAGTTGTTCTACACGATTTTGATATGAAAGAGTATAATAAACTAATTGAGGATGGTTATAAACCATTTTCATCTTGGTTTGAATCAATGTCTAAAAAATTCAAATACGATAGACGTAAAATTGCTCAAGAGTTGGAATGTGATTTTTTAGGTTCAGGTGATGGGGTTATACCTACCGATATCCAAGAGAATATAGCAAAGAATATGATTCGTATTCCTAAAGAAAAATACATGCAAGGTACTTTCTGGCAATGGAAAGAACCAATTGAAGGTCATCGTTATATTATGGGTGTGGACGTTAGTAGAGGAGATAGTGAGGATTTTTCATCAATTAATATTATTGATTTTGACGATAGAGAACAAGTTGTTGAATATATTGGTAAAATACCTCCAGATGATTTGGCGAATATAGCATACAAATGGGGTATCTTATATGATGCATTTATTGTAATTGATATCACGGGGGGTATGGGGGTTGCAACATCAAGAAAGTTACAAGAAATGAATTATAAAAGTTTATTCATTGATGGTATTAACACACAGAACATTTGGGAGTATAATAAAAAGGCTTTAGATAAAATACCAGGGATTAGTTTTAACAATAAAAGAACTCAAATCGTTGCCGCCTTTGAAGAACAACTTAGAAAAGGATTTTTAGTAAGGTCTAGTAGATTATTAAATGAACTCAATACGTTTGTTTATCTGAATGGAAGACCTGACCATATGAAAGGAATGCACGATGACTCAATTATGAGTATGTCTATGGCATTATATGCTGGTGATATTTCATTCAATCAATTACAAAAAAATGATTCCAAAAATAAAGCAATGATAGATTCGTGGGTTATGTCCGAAAGAACTTACGAACCCGCTAAAACTCATTATTCTTATGGTTCATCTTTTGACCAAATAGGGGCTATGGGTATGGACACTAACGACATTTATCACAAAGACAACCCAACGAACGTACCTAAAGACGCATATAAAGAACATATGTGGTTATTTGGAAGGAGTAAATAATATTCCAAATACCAAATATTTAGTTTATATTATAAAGAAAAGTATTTATATAGAATGGCAAATCAAAATCCTACCGTCTTTCAGAAACTAACAAGAATGTTTGGTTTTCCGGGTCAAGTTAAAGCTGATCAGGCACCATCATTTAATTTCAACAAAGATGAATTATTAAAAACGGATAGTAAAGAAGATTATGAAAAGGCAATGTTACAGGCTCAACAGAGTCAATACATTGCTGACAAGTGGACAAAATTAGATCAATCTCTTTATAATCAATCGGTTTATTATGAACCGAATAGAATGGCAGCATACTACGACTATGAATCTATGGAGTTTACTCCTGAAGTTTCAGCAGCGTTAGATATATACGCTGAAGAATCAACTACAATGTCAGAGAAGGGTGAAATCCTTACAATATATTCTGAATCAGATAGAATTAAATCAATACTTCAAGATTTATTCCACACAAAAATGGATATCAATACTAACCTACAAATGTGGGCTCGTGGTATGTCTAAGTACGGTGATGATTTTGTTTATTTAAAGATTGACCCTGAAAAAGGTATTGTTGGAGTTCAACAATTACCAAATATTGAAATTGAAAGAATCGAAGGTGCTGGAACAAAAACCGCAGGACCTCATGATATTAAAGTTCCAACACGTGAATTAAGATTTCAATGGAAGAATAAAGATTTAGAATTTCAAGCTTGGGAAGTCGCTCACTTTAGATTATTAGGTGATGATAGAAAACTTCCTTATGGAACTTCTATGTTAGATAAGATTAGAAGAATTTGGAAACAACTTTTACTTGCTGAAGATGCAATGTTAATCTATAGAACATCAAGAGCACCTGAAAGACGTGTGTTTAAAATATTTGTTGGTAATATGGATGATAAAGATATTGAATCTTACGTACAAAAAGTTGCAAATAAATTTAAACGTAGTCCAATATCCGACCCACGTAATGGTCAGGTGGATATGAGATATAATCAAATGGCAGTTGACCAAGATTATTTTGTTCCTGTTCGTGATGCTTCTCAAACAATGCCAATTGAAACTTTACCTGGAGCACAAAACTTAGGTGAAATTGCGGATATCGAATATATCCAAAAGAAAATGTTAGCAGCACTTCGTATTCCTAAAGCATTTTTAGGATTTGAAGAAGTGGTTGGTGATGGAAAGAATCTTGCATTAATGGATATCCGTTTTGCAAGAACAATTAATAAAATACAAAAATCATTAATACAAGAGTTAAATAAAGTTGCATTAATTCATTTATATCTTTTAGGTATGGAAGATGAATTGAATAATTTTACTTTATCATTAACTAACCCGTCAGCACAGTCTGATTTGTTAAGACTAGAGCAGTGGAAGGAAAAGGTAACACTTTACAAAGATGCGACTTCTGACCAGTCTCAAGTTGGTATCTTGCCGGTGTCGCATACATGGGCAAAGAAGAATATTTTAGGATTTAGTGACAGTGAAGTCGTACTTGATTTACAACAACAACGTTTAGAAAGAGCTATAGGTTTTGAATTAACTAACACTCAAAATATTATCAAACGATCAGGTGTGTTCGATGAGGTTGATTCTAAATACGGAATCCCTGAGGAAGAAAGAGAAAAACTTGAAGCTGCGGGTGCGTTAGGTGGTGAAAATCCTGGAGAAGGAGGTGGTATGGATATGGGTGGTGGAGCACCTGAACCAGCACCAGCAGGTGGAGGAGAACCACCATTAAGTGAATCTAAATCAAAGAAATCTAAGATATTAGGTATGTTGGGAGAAGAAAAAGAAGATTTTAGTTCATTATTTGATATGAAACGCGCACAACAGAATATTTATGAGATAGAGAATAAATTGAAGGATATTTTAAATGACTAAAAATGAACAAATTCGGAATAATAAAAAGTAAATTATTAACTAAATTAACTGAATCTTATGCTAATGAAAATAAAGCAGAGATAAAGGATATACTAACCACAATTAAAGAAAACAAAGATTTTAAAGAAATGTATTTGTTCTATGAAGAAATTGAAAACAAATATATTGAAGATAAAGAAACTGCAAAATTATATGTTGAA
>Ga0214921_10011787_pt1 | contig 10563 bp, 10 predicted proteins | sample LL1505_MetaG_FD_177992 | JGI IMG/M metagenome (GOLD analysis project Ga0214921, IMG submission 177992) | Freshwater microbial communities from Lake Lanier, Atlanta, Georgia, United States - LL-1505 | ecosystem: Environmental > Aquatic > Freshwater > Lake | place: USA: Georgia | collected...
CGCAGAAAATTCAAAAAAAGTCTCATGGATTCCTCGCTAGGTTGATGTCGTTGGATGGTGTTGGCAGAAGGACAGGGTGCTCAAGCGGCGGGGAAAGGCTCCGGCATGTCGCCCAGGCCAATCCAGACACTTTTATGCTGCAAAAATTCGCGTAGGGCTTCGATGCCGTTCTCGCGTCCCCAGCCGCTTTGCTTGTAGCCGCCGCAGGGGGACTGGGGCGCCACGCCACGGTAGGTGTTGACGTAGACGGTGCCGGCCTGAATCTGGCGCGACAAACGAAAGGCGCGGCCCATGTCACGTGTCCAGACACCGGCTGCGAGCCCGAGATCACTGTCGTTGGCAAGTTGAATGGCATGAGCTTCGTCCTTGAACCGCATCACAGCAAGGACCGGGCCAAACACTTCTTGGCGGGCGATGAGCATGGACGGCATGACGTCGACCAGCACCGTGGGTGCAAAGTACCAGCCGCCTCCGGGCACCTGTACCGGTTGCCCGCCGGCCACACAACGGGCGCCCTCGCTCAGAGCGACGCTCACGTCGTGCTGAATGCGTTGGAAATGGGGTTCGTTGGCAATCGGGCCAATCTGGGTCGTGGCCGCAAGCGGGTCACCAAACTTGAGCGTTCCGATGGCGGATTGCAGGCGTCCCACAAAGTCGTCATGCAATTCATCCTGCACCAGCAGCCGGGAGCCTGCGACGCAGCTTTGACCATTGGAGACAAAAATGCCAGATATGACGCCGCGAAGAGCCTGCTCAATGTCGGCATCGGCAAACACGACTTGTGCCGATTTGCCCCCAAGCTCCAGGGTGACGCGCTTGAGCAGCTCGCCAGCCCGTGCGGCGATCCTTCGTCCCACCGCACCCGAGCCAGTGAAGCTGATGCGCGAGACCAAAGGGTCGCTGACCAGCGCGTCCCCTACCTCAGCCCCCAGGCCGGTGACCACATTCAGCACGCCAGCGGGCAGGCCAACTGATTCGAAGCTGCGCATCAAGGCCAAGGTTGAGACAGAGGCGTGTTCAGAAGGCTTGATCACCACCGTGTTACCGGCAGCAAGAGCCGGTGCAATCTTCCAGGTGAGAAGGGCCAGCGGCGAGTTCCAGGCGGTGATGGCAGCAACCACCCCATAGGGTTCCCAAACCGTGTAATTGAACATATCGGGTTTGTTCAACGGAATCACGCTGCCCTCAAACTTGTCCGCAAGGCCCGCAAAGTAGTCAAAGTACTCAGGCAACCCTTCGATTTGGGCCCGAACTTCGCTCAAGCGCTTGCCGTTGTCGCGGCACTCAGCCAAAGCCAGGCGTTCAACGTCAGCGGCGATGGCCTGACCGAGCTTTCTGAGCCAAATGCCGCGCTGAGTGGGTCGGAGCGTGGACCAGGGTCCTTCAAAGGCAGCCTTGTGGGCCGCCTGGGTGGCCCGGGCCACGTCTTGGGCATCACACTGCGGTATTCGTGCCCACACTCTTCCGGTGGATGGATCCCAAGAGTCAAAGTAGCGGCCACTGACGGCATCGCACCATTGACCGTTGATCCAGGTCTGGTGGTGGGCAATGCCATCCACAAGTCTGGCGTCGGCAGTCATGCCCTTGCCCCTGTGTGAGGCAGAGCCTTGAGCGCGGCCCTGAACGTGTCACGCGCTTCTGCACTGTGGATGTAGTCGTAACGCTGGGGGTAGCTCGTTGCGCTGCTGAGTACCCGCAGGTCAACCAGTGCGGGGCCGGTGGCGGGGCCCCGGTGAAGCAGCCAGTGGTCCAGGGCCTCGGGCTCCGAAATCTGATGGGCGTCGGCAATACCCGCAGCCCTGGCCATGGCGGCAAAATCAATGGCATGAGCCACCGGCAATGACGCACGGCCGTTAGCCTCATAACTGCCGTTTTGAAACACAAAATGCGTCAAGTTTTTGGGTTTGGCACCGGCCAGTGTCACCAGCGAACCCAGGTTCATCAGCAAGCTACCGTCACCGTCAAGCACCCAGACCTCTTGGTCTGGTTGGCCCAGTGCCAGCCCGAGTGCGTGTGAGCCAGCCTGACCCATAGCACCAACTGCCACATAGTTCAACGCATCGGGTCGAATGGCCATCCACTCAAAACAAGTGGTGTAGACACTCACCACCAATTGCCCTGTATAGCGGCCCGCCAGCGTACGCAAGAACTCATCCCGTGGCCTGGTGGCGTTCATTGTGGATTCCTTCCAAAAAGAATGGCCAGCGGTTGACTGCGTTCGTAGGCCTCGTCGATGGCCTGCATGCAAGAAGGAATATCGGCGTCGGACGACATCACGAGATGACGTATGCCTAAAACGTCCAGCATGGGTGTGATGATGCGCACGCCGTAGCGCGCCGACTGCTGGGGCGGCACGTCGGGCTCTTTGCCAAGCAAGCCGATCATCATGCAGACCGGGTTGCGGTAATCGACGGCGATGGCACGCAAGGCATTGGCCGAATCCATCAGACCGGTTTGCTGCATCAGCAAGACCGATCGCTTGGCACAAAACGACAAGGCCGCGCAGACGGACACACCCTCATCCTCCTTGCAGACTCTGACCAGGCGCAAGTCGGGGTCATTGGCAATCGGGCGAAGCAGGCCCTCGCTGGTGCAGATGTCGGGTACCGACAGGACGAACTCGACGCGCGCCTGTTTGAGTGCTTGGATGATGGCGCTGCCATGCAACGCTTGGGTTGGTGTGAGGTGAGTCATTTGGAGTGCAGCAGTGTTTCCATGCCGACCAGTCGTTGTGCTGCCATGACCAGCAGCACGGCAAACCCTGCCGCCAGTGAGGCACTGGCCAAGCTGCTGGGGTTGAAGTCCTGCTCTAGGGCGTGGAACAGTTCCACCGGAAATGTGGTGGTGTCTGCGGAGGCCAGGAAAACCGCCACTGGCACGTCGACAAATGACACGATGAAAGCGTAGAGCGCGCCGGTAAAGATGCCAGGCGCAATCACGGGCAGCGTGACCCGCCACAGGGTTCGCCACGGGCCGGCACCGAGCGCTTGCGCGGCCTCTTCGAGTCTGGGGTTGAACCGCAACAGTACCGTGCTCACACTGCCAATGACAAACGGGGTTGCCAAAAACAGATGACCAAGAAAAAGGCCCAGGTTGGTGCCTTGCAAGTAGAAGTTGGTGGCATCGCCAAAGCGGTAGTACAACTGCAAAAACGCTATGCCGCAAACCACGTGCGGTATCTGCAGCGGTGCCTTGAGGATGATCGACATCAGTGTCTTGCCCCGAAAACGGCCGCGGACCAAGCCCAGCGCAGCGGGCACGCCGATCAGCGATGCCGCCAATGCGACGGCCAGCCCCAGGACAAAGCTGACGCCCAGAGCATGCAGCTGAGACGCTGGTATGCGGGCATACCACTGCAGTGTTAGACGCTCAGGTGGAAACTGGATGTAGGACACGATGACCGTGTCATTGGCTGGCGCGCTAAAAGAACCCCCGATCACCACCACCAGCGGTGCCAGCAAGACAGTGAAGATAAACACAAAGTAGGCGACTGTGAGCAGTCGCCAGCCACCGAGTGCAGATCGAAATGCCGCGGACCTCATGCCATCACGCCCTGTGCATGACGCAGGCGCCGCAACACCATCACCGAGGCCAGGTTCAAGATGACGACAAAGGCCAGCAGCAGTGCCGCCAACGCCGCTGCCATGCCATATTTCACGTCCAACAACATGGTGCGCTGGATCAGCACCGGCAGCGTGATCACGCGCCCGCCGCCCAGCAGAGCCGCCGAAGTGAATGCGCCCATGCTGGTGTTGAAGATGGTCAGGAAACCCACGACCAGACCTGGCAGGCACAGCGGCAGCAAAACTTTTCTGAAAACCCGCAGGCGTGAGGCGCCATGGATGGCGGCGGCTTCCTCCAGGGAGACCGGGATGGTCCGCACAATGCCATACATTAGCATCACCGAAAAACCGAAGGAGGCGTACACCAGGCCCAGCACCACACCGGCCGAGGTTCCAATCAGAGTGAACGGCTGTTGGATCAGACCCAAACCCATGAGCATTTGGTTGATCAGGCCATCACCACGGAAAAGTATCAACAGACCAAAGATCTGAATCACCGTGGTAATGAAAGAGGTCAGGACAATGAGGCTGAGCAACAGGGTCGCCCAGCGTGACTGCAGCCTTGCGAGGGTCTTGGCAATCGGGAAGCCCAAGATCACACACAGACCGGCCACGGCCGCCGAGATCCATGTTGTGAGCCAGAGGGTTCGCAGATAAAAAGGATCGGTGGCAATTCGACGGAAATTGGCAAAACTCCAGTCGCTGGCGATCTTTCCAAACGGCAGGTCGATGTAAATACTTTGCTTCAAGAACACAAACTGCGAGCCCAGCAGCAGCAGGCCGCTGACCAGCAGGGGCAGAGCCAGCAGTTGTCCCCATCGGATGGACTCGCTGCGATCCATGGTTTCAGCCAACGGTTTTGAACTCGAAAATTTTTCCGTGGTCTGGGTTGACTTCGTTCGGGTCGGCAGTGTTCAGCGGGGCCAGCAGGGCCGTGATGGCTGCCCGCCGCTCAGCATCTGGCAGTAGCTGGGTGTCCATGTAGGCTTGCGCGACTTTTTGACAGACCTCGCGGATCAGTTGCCGGTCGTCGCCTCCATTGGCGGGGATGCGCAGAATCGTGTCGCCACCGGTGGTGGGGATCGTTCCGCTGCTCAGCGGCTCAAGCGCTTGCGGCTCGATACCCTGGGCCAAATCATCGATTTCTTTCTTGAGCCGACGGCGCAAGAGCGCAATCCCGCGATCGGTGCTGCCCAGATGCTCACTGGCATGGCTGGTCACCGGCCCCAGGCTGCACCAGGCGTCCCAATCCCCGGGAGAGTCTTGCCGTACTTCATAGGGTGCCTCATTGCTTTGGCCGTAGAAATCTGTTTTGCCCACGCCTACGTCGTCAGGGCGGCCTTGATGGTGGGGGTCGTCACGGTCATTGAAATGCCGCCAAGCGATGACCGCCGTGTTGGTGTCGTCAATGGGGGTAACCCAGCGCGTGAGGCCAGGACGGCCGAAGTAACGGACATGGCTCACGTTCTCGAAGATAGCGCCATTTTGAGAAAAATTGGGCACCAGATGGTCGTGCATACGGATCCAGACGAAGTCACCCACCCGTCGCGCATTGGTGTAGAAAAATCCGTGTGGCGTGTCGTAGTACTCAATAATCGGCAAGGTTGCAAACACCTCGCTGAACTGAGGGCCTGATACGCGGGTGTGCAAAAAAGCCACGTGAAAGGGGTCCATCGAGTTTTCACTGACCTGTTGCCAATTGCAGGGCGAATGGATCAGGTAGGGCTTCATCTGGTTGTCTGGCATCACCATGGCGTCCATCACGGGGAATGCTGGTTTGATGGCGGGTGGGCCCATGTAGGTGAAGATGACCCCTTGGAACTCCACCACGGGGTAGGCGCCCTGGCAATATTTGTGCCTATGGGGGCTCTCAGGTGGTTCGCCCGGGGTTTCAAGGATGGTCCCATCATTGCCGAACAGCCAGCCGTGGTAGCAGCACCGTATGCCGTGTTCGGCAATGATGCCAAATTCGAGTGATGCACCGCGATGGGCGCAGTGTTTGTGCACCAGGCCCAGTTCCCCCGACAGGTCACGGTAGAGCACCAGGTCTTCGCCCAACACCCGCACCACTTTGGGGCGGTGGTCCAGCTGTGATGACAGCAGAAATGGGTGCCAGTAGCGACGCATGTATTCGCCGCAGGGTGTTCCCGGGCCCACCCTGGCGGTGAGATCTTCCACTGGTCGGTCCTTTGGCAGGTGGTAGCCCGCAAATTTCATCGCGTGCAGCGTATCGCTGGGTTTGTCCATGGCAGTGCCTTGTCTCTAGGAGGCACCACACAATGTGGTGAAACCTCGTCCCGCTCGATTTTGATCAGATTCCTCAGTCCTGTCGATCGCGCCACCTTCGGCATTAATAAAGCCGGTGGCGATCCATTAGGGCGACTGATCAGGCGCTGGCCTGATCTGACGACGGCTTGGTGTCGAACCGGGCCACTCGGATCGCAGGGTACAGTTCGGGAAAGGTCTCTTGGAGTTCGCCTTCAATCCACTCGCTCAACACCTCCGACGATAGGCGCGCGAGCCTGTGTACCAGGCTGTCGAATTCGCCCCGGCGCGCGACGATGCACAGTCTTCTGTACGGAGTCTCACCAGGAAAAGGCGCCACACGGATCAGGCGGCGCTGACGACCAGAGACCAGCACGGACAGCGGGTTACCGATGCTCCAGCCAACGCCGGCGGCAACGCTGGCCATAAGTTTTTCTGTCGTGTCGACCGATATCCGGCGTGAGGGTATGACGTTGAGCCGGTGACAATGGGCTTCAATCTGCGCACCGATGTACGACTGTGTGTGGTACCGCACCATCGGGTAGGCCCGCGCCAGGCTTGCCAGATCTGACGTCTCGACGTCCCAGCGCACATCTTTGGGGAGCAAGAGCACAAAGGGCTCGCGAAGCAACTCATACCGTATCAACTGGGGCTCCTTGTCGAACGAATCGTTGGCAAACACAATGTCCAGGCGCTTGGCCAGCAGCCCTTCGCCCAAGCGCGGGGTGACGTCCGACGAGATGTTGAGGTTCACCGCCTCAGACATCATGCTGCCGATGAGAGAAGGTCCGACGGCGGAGGCAAAGGAGTCGACCATGCCGATGCGCAGATGGCTCACCTTAGCCATGCTCTGCTCTCGCACCAGTGACCTCATGGTCTTGACGTCCTCCAGCAACTGCGTTGCAAGGCGTCGCATCAATTCGCCGGAGGGCGTCAGTGTCACATGTCGAGAGGCGCGGTCGATCAGAATCACGCCAAGCTCTTCCTCCAGTTGTCGGATCGCCTGGGAAATGGCTGACTGCGTTTTTTCGAGTCGCTTGCCGGCCATCGTGAAGCTGCTGGTCTCGGCAACCGCCAGAAACGCTTCGATATTGTGCAAGTTCATGGCTCAAGGTCCTTAAGAACTGACCCCCGTGTGGGCGTCTTGGCGGCGGCTGACTGATGGCAGCGGGATGGGTGGCGCACAGCTATTCAGTCAATCAGCGCAACCGATTTCACCTGCGCCCACACCGGCATGGACGGTGCCAGGGCCAATGCGTCGACCGCCTTTTGGGTGATCCGCGCCAACAGGACCACATCGCCGCACCGCAGCCTGACCAGGGCCTGCGACGGGTGAACATCGGTGCCAATCGATTCAATCTGGCAGGCCAACTGGTTTTGTATGCTGGTCTGGCGGGGCTCCGCCGTGGCAATGCTGACATCGCGAGCCAGTATGCGCAGCCGCACCGCGCGCCCCAAAGGTAAACCCGGATCACGAATCCAGACACTGCCGCCGTTGAAGGACACCTGCGCCAGGTGCCATGGCGTACTGGCCTGCGTCACATGGCCGCTCAGCAGGGCGCCCATGTCCTCGCCACCCAGCGCCGGGTCGGTCAGCCCCGGCAGCACCACATCCACCGGGCCTGACACCTTGATGCGCCCGCGCTCGAGCACCACCAACTGGTCGGCCAGACGCGCCACCTCCTCCACCGAGTGGGTGACGTACAGCATCGGCGTTTTGAGTTCGTTGCGGATGCGCTCCAGCCAGGGCAAGATGTCGCGCCGGCGCGGCAGGTCTAACGAGGCCAGAGGCTCGTCCAGCAGTAGCAAGCGCGGACGGGTGGCGATGGCCCGGGCAATCGCCACCCGCTGCCGCTCGCCGCCTGAGAGCGCCTGTGGTCGCCGTTGCAACAGCGTGCCGATGCCCAACAAGTCAATCGCCTCATCCAGCGCTTTGCGCCCTTGGGCGGCGGCCGTGCGGCGCAGGCCATACGCCAGGTTGGCGCCCACGGTCAAATGTTCGAACAGGCTGGCCTCCTGAAACACGTAGCCCAGTGATCGCCGCCAGGTGGGCAAAAAGACCCCTGCAGCATCGTCTTGCCAGGTTTGGCCAGCAATCCGGATCAGACAGTTATTGCCTTTGTCCAGGCCCGCGACGCAGCGCAGAACGCTGGTTTTGCCAGAGCCCGATGCGCCAAACAGGGCGGTAATGCCCTGAGTGGGCAGGTCCAGATCGACCGACAGGTCAAACTCTGCCCGTTGCAGTCGCACACGGATGCGATGGTCAGGGCTGTTCACAGCGGTAGCCGGTTGCGCCTGCGGTTGAGCCGGGCCAAGCACAACAGCACCCCGAATGAAAAAACCACCATGGTGCCAGCCAGCCAGTGGGCCTGGTTGTACTCCATGGCTTCAACGTGCCCGTAGATTTGCGTCGAGACGACCCGGGTCTGGCCGGGAATATTGCCGCCAATCATCAGGACGACACCAAATTCCCCCACCGTGTGGGCAAAAGACAAAATGGCTGCCGTCAACACACCGGGCTTGGCCAGTGGCAACGCCACCGTCAAAAATGCGTCCATCGGGCTGGCCCGCAGGGTGGCTGCCACCTCCATCGGCCTGGTGCCCAGGGCCTCGAAAGCGTGTTGCATGGGTTGCACCGCAAAGGGCAGCGAGAAAAAGACCGAGCCGATCAGCAGGCCTGTGAACGTGAACGACAGCGTGCCGACCCCCAGCGCCTGCGTGACCTGACCCACGGCGCCCTGGGGGCCCATGAGCACCAGCAGGTAGAAGCCCAGTACGGTCGGGGGCAGCACCAATGGCAGGCTGACCAGGGCGCTGACGGGGGCCCGCCACGTGGAGCCGGTGTGGGCCAGCCACCAGGCCAGGGGCATGGTCAGCAGCAGCAGGATGACTGTGGTCAAACTGGCCAATTGCAGGGTTAAAAGAATGGCCTGCAGAGCGTCCTGGCTGAAGGGCGTGGTGATCAAGGTTGGTCGCGCGGGGCTGGCTTGGTCTGATGGTCTGGCATTACCTGAATGAGCGTAGCACAGCCCGGGGTCTGCGCTGGCGATGCTTCGGGTAAACCATGGGCCGGGCGGGCGGGGTGCTGCGCGGCTTTCGCTTTAACATTCCTGGCTTGACTACTGCGGTGGTCGCGAACCTTACCCAGGAGACACCCTTATGCCAAAGCCAACCCCTTTCACGCGGCGCCAGGCGCTCAGTTCATTGGGTGCACTGCTTGCAACAACAGCCTGGGCCACCCAAGCGGGCCTGGCCCAGGCCCAATCTGACCGGCCTGTGCGACTGATCCTGCCAAACGCCACCGGGTCCGGCGTCGATGCCATCAGCCGGGCCGCACAACCGGCGCTGACCAAGGCCCTCGGTGCCAATGTGGTCGTCGAGAACCAGCCGGGCGCCGGCGGCGTTGTTGGCCTGCAAACGCTGGCCAGGGCTGCGCCGGATGGCTACACGCTGTCTGTCGTGTCCAACAACGTGGTGATCTTTCCGAGCGTGCTCAAGGTGTTGCCGTTTGACATGCCGGGTGATTTCACTCCCATCGCTATGCTGGGCAGCACGCCGGTGGTGTTGGTGGTCAACCCGCAGAAAGTGGCGGCCACCAACAGCCGCGAATTCGTGGCCCTGCTCAAAAGCCGCCCCGGCGAGCTCAACTTTGCCTCGGGCGGCACGGGCACCATCCTGCATCTGGCGGCAGAAATGTTTCTGGACGAAGCCAAGGTGTCGGCCCGGCACATCCCGTACAAAGGCGTGGGGCCGATGGTGACCGACCTGATCGGCGGCCAGGTGGAGTTTGGCACCGTGGCCCTGCCCAGCGTGCAGCAGCACATCAAGAGCGGTGCCTTGCGCGCCATCGGCATGTGCGGGGCCCAGCGCACCGCCGCTGCGCCAGATATCCCCACCTTTGTCGAACAGGGCCTGCCGGGCTATGTGGTGGAGGCCTGGTTTGCTCTGATCGGTCCGAAGGGCTTGAGCCCGACCAGCGTCAAGCGCATCCACGAGGCTGTGGTGGCCACCTTCAATGACCCGGCGGTCAAAGACACCATGGCCAAGCAGGGCAACACCATCCAGATCAGCAGCTCGGAGCAGGCGTACGCCATGTTCCGTTCCGAGATGGCCAAGTACGCCGGCTTGGTCAAAAAAGCCAAACTTGAGCCCGAGTGAGGGCAACAGGGTGCAAAAAAAGGTGCAATGAACTCATCGCTTGGCGGGCGCAATATAGATTGAGAGGAATGAGTGGAAAACTCTGAAGCCAATGCAACCGCCGCGGCGCAACCAAGCTCTGTCGTCATCGTGGGGGGAGGGCCGGTTGGCCTGGGCCTTGCTGTCGAGCTCGGACAGCGCGGCATCCCCTGCGTGCTTGTCGAGGCGCATGAACAGCCGCAACCAATTCCAAAGGGCCAGAACCTCACGCAGCGCACCATGGAGCACTTCCATTTCTGGAGCGCCGAACCGGCCCTGCGTGCCGCCAGGGTCATTCCGCCGGAGTACGGCATCGGCGGGCTAACGGCCTATGGCACCTTGCTGGGCACCTACACCTACGACTGGCTTCAGCGCGATCTGGTCAAGCCCTACTATTTCCAGGCCAACGAACGCCTGCCGCAGTACGCTACCGAGCGGGTACTGCGCCAGCGCATTGCGGCGTTGCCCCAGGTTCATACCATGTTCGGGTGGAAGGTGGACATCGTGGCGCAGGACGCCGCGGGCGTGCGCGTGGAGATCTCTCAGCGCCAGGGGCCGC
>Ga0214921_10011788_pt1 | contig 10562 bp, 5 predicted proteins | sample LL1505_MetaG_FD_177992 | JGI IMG/M metagenome (GOLD analysis project Ga0214921, IMG submission 177992) | Freshwater microbial communities from Lake Lanier, Atlanta, Georgia, United States - LL-1505 | ecosystem: Environmental > Aquatic > Freshwater > Lake | place: USA: Georgia | collected 2015-05-28
CTACATTTTTAAACCAAACAATGCAACAGATGTTTGATGCGTTATTATACCCATATCAAGTACCAGCATTTACATCATTCGCTAGAACTAACTTAACAACAGTTTATGAAGTTGGGCAACCAATTCCAATTGGTTCTCAAACATTTACTTGGGCCACATCAAATTCAACAAATGTAAGTGCGAACACGATAACTATAGAGCAGTTATCACCAAGTACAACAACATTGGTTAGTGGTTCGGTAAATGACGGAACGCAACCTGTAACATTATCAATTAATATTTCAAGTTCAACGGCTACTGTTACAGCACTTGATTTGTATAAAATCACAGCAACTAATAGTCAAGGTACAACATTTACAAGAAATATAACAGCTTTTTGGAGAAATAGGTGGTATTATGGCAAGTCACCTAATACTAGCATAACCGCAGCACAAGCAAGTGGTCTTACTAATACTGCTTTGGTTGCTAATGTTACAAATAGTTATGTTACTTGGCCGTCAACAGCAAGCCCACAATATGGTTATTTAGTAATACCAGATAGTATTAGCCAACCAAGCAATTTAAGAGATTCAACAACTGGTTGTTTTGGTAGTAATATACCATATTCTTTAACTGGAACATTAACGTTTAATAACGTATACGGTATTTCAACAACATATAATGTTTACAGAACAACAAATGCTTTTGCAGGTTCATTAAATGCGTGGTTGTGCGCTTAAAAAATAAAAAATAAAAAAAGAAATATATGGCAAATATAGCGGGTGGCGTAAAAATAACTGGATTTATATCACCAACAGATACTGCAGATACTTATGCAGTTATTGACCCAGTTTATGGTGTTGATAGTTTAAGAAATGTTGATGATATTGCTGCTAGAGACGCAATAACTTCTGAAAGAAGAAGAGCGGGAATGATTGTTGGTGTTAAAAATGGTGCATTTAATGATTATTATGTATTAAATAGTGGCAATACAACATGGAGTCAAATACAAATGGTTACAGGATTAACTTGGGACCTTGGGAGTTATGATTTGACATTAAATACATTTGGTGGTGGGATAACAAAAAATCTTAGCTCGTTGGCTTCAGACGTGACCGTTACAGGTGGTACTTATAATTCTTTAAACGGTATTGTTACGTTTTCATCAAGCACAACAAATACCCGTACTGGTCTATATTATGCTGGTAGTTGGAGTGCTTTATCCGCTTATTCTGCTAGTACAGTTGTTACATATAGTGGCAATAGTTTAGATTACTACTCAATCGCAAATGTTAGTGCAAACCCAACACCGCCTAGTGGGGATACGGCTAATTGGAGACCAATTAGTTCTCGTGGTGTATTTATTGTTACTGGATTTACTGCAGGTTATACAAATATATATACAACAGCTGCAACATATAATCAAACAACCGCTTCAATTGCACTAGATTTTACTGACCCAAGTAAAAATTTAAGTATTACAGGTGTGACAACACTGTATGGTAAAGATGATTCAATAAAATCAAATAGGCGTGTTGACTTAAACCAAAAAACTTTAAATTTTAGTTCATCAACAGCGCCAAATAGTTTAACAATTAGTACTGGTGGAACTGTTGGTATTGGTGTTTTATCAACAGGTACCACAAAATTACACGTTTCAGCCGCTACTGACCCAATTAGAATTGAGGGTATAGGTGGCTCTTCCGATTCAGATGTTTTAACAATTGATATTAGTGGTGTTGTACATACAATATCTGTTGCTTCACTTACTTCAACTGTTGCTTCATCAATTAGTACATTGTATACTAGCAATGGTGCTTTAAACGGTAATAGGGTTGTTGATTTAAATCAAAAAACATTAAACTTTAGTTCTTCGACAATACCAAATGCTTTAACAATTAGTACTGGTGGAACTGTTGGTATTGGTGTTTTATCAGGAACCAATGCATTGCATGTATCAGCAACAACAAACCCAGTAAAAATAGAGGGATTAACTGCTGTATCAGCAACAACAAAATTGGTTGCAACTAACGCTAATAATGAGTTGGTTAACTTTAGTGGTACTAACCAATCAATACCTTTTTTTAGTACCGCTGGTGTTATAACACATTCACCAACATTTACATATTCAAATAGTACAACTAGAACATTGCAAATTGATGATGATGAATTGTCTAGGGGTTCGCAAATAACATTAGGTGGTGGTAGAGGTAATATAATAACAACCTCTTCGGTTAATAGTGGGTTAATATTTCAAGCAGGGACATCTAACCCATTTGACCAAACAAAATCAATAACATTGAAGAATGGTGCTACAAACTATGTATCGTTCACCACTAGCGGTGTTATTGGTGGTAATTCGGCTCACACGGCAACATTTACTTCAACTGTATCTATAAATAATGTTAGTATTACAACCTCTAATTGGGGTCTTAGTGGTATAGCTACTAGGGTATTAGCAAATAATTACACAGACTCAACAACAGCAACTACGACGGATGGTGAAACAGTTGCTAGTAGTTTTGCAATTCCAACATTTACAGCTTTAACTGGTAAAACGTATAGTGCTTTAACAAACGTTTATATTGCAGGTGCACCAATTGCAGGTACAAATGTAACAGGTTTAACCTCTTATGCATTAAAAGTTAATGCAGGTACAACATATTTTGGTGGTAATGTTACATTGTCTGGTATTTCTAGTGCTGATACAGCTACTCAGGTATTAACAAGAGAATCTAACGGAAATGTTTCATTTAAAAACATTAGTGATATAGGTGGTGGTAATTTTACAGCTGATACATTTGTCACAGGGTTTACGTTATCATCAAATACAATAACCTTAACTCAAAATAGAACAGACGGATATTCTGCGTTTACAATAAGCCTATCTGCGTATACAGGTTCGTCGTCTGCTTCAGGTGCTTATCTTCCATTAAGTGGTGGAACAGTAAGTGGTGGTACGGTATTTACTAGTGGTTTAACTGCAAATACATTAACATTATCTGGTATTTCTAGTGGTACTACAGCTCCTCAGTTATTAACAAGAGAATCTAACGGAAGTGTTTCGTTTAAGAGCATTACTGATATAACTGGTGGTAATGTTCTTGGTAATATTGGTGCAACACTTTATTGGTACGATGAAAATAATACACCACCTGCTGTTATTCCAGTAGCTACAGGTACTGGTTCTATAGCTTTTGGTAATGGAGCTAAAGCTTTAGCTAGCAGTATGTTTGTATTTGGTTTAAGCGCTGGTACATCAGCCACTAACGCTAGTGGTTCAACATTTATTGGTGATAGAAGTGGTTTTGGTGCAACTTTTGCCGATAATTCTTTATTTATCGGTGACCAAGCTGGTTATCAATCCAGTAACGCTAATAATTCAACATTTATTGGTGTTGGTGCTGGTTCTAATGCTAGTAGCGCTAGTAATTCAACATTTATTGGTACACAAAGTGGATTAGGTGGTACTAGCGCAAATAACTCAATAATGATTGGTAGTCAGGCGGGTTATGGTGCAACATCTGCTAATAATTCTCAATTTTTTGGTGTTAGCGCTGGTAAAGGTGCTACTGGTGCAACCTATTCATTCTTTGCAGGCTCTGGTGCTGGTTGGAGTGCTAGCTCTGTTACTAGTTCGACTTTTATAGGTAAAAATGCTGGTAGTGGTGCAACTGCTGCTAGTTATTCAACATTTATTGGTGAAGATGCTGGTAGTGGGGCTAATAATACATCTAATTCATTATTTGTTGGTCAAGACGCTGGATTTTCCGCACCAGCATCTAGTGGTTCAATTTTTATTGCCCAAGAAGCTGGTTATCAAGCTAGCGGCACAACAGATTCTATTTTTATGGGTTATCAGGCTGGTTATCAAGCTAGTGGTAATTCAGATAGTATTTTTATTGGTAAACAAGCTGGTTATAGAACATTTAATAAACAAGATAATATTTTTATAGGCAATCAGGCTGGTTATAGAATTAATGATAACAACTCAGTTGCTGTTGGTGCTCGTGCTGGTTATCAATCTACTGGTTCATCTAATTCTGTTTTTATTGGATATTATGCTGGTAATCTAACAACTCTTTCAAATAATAATTTATCTAGTGTTGTTTTTATAGGTCCTTCTGCTGGTTCAAATGCAAGCGGTGCCACTCAAAGTGTTTTTATTGGTCAGTCAGCTGGTAGTTTTGGTAGAAATGCTGGTAATTCAACTTTTATTGGTGCTGGTGCTGGTAATCTAGCAACAAATGCAAGTGGTTCAGTAATTATTGGAAATAATGCGGGACAAATAGCTAGTGGTGCTAGTTCTTCAGTTTTTATTGGTGCTGGTGCTGGTGATACTGCTATAAATGCAAGTAGTTCAGTTATGATTGGTAATAGTACTGGCTTGTCAGCTCTTAGTGCTAATCAGTCAATAATGATTGGTTATAACGCTGGTTATCTAGCAACTGGTGCTAGCGAATCAATATTAATTGGTGGTCAAGCTGGATATGCAACAAGCAATACGTTAAGTATTGGTAGTAATAATATTATTATTGGTGGAAATATTACACTTTCAGCTGGTTCAACAAATCGTATTAATATTGGTGGTATAATATTTGGTACGGGTGTTTATAATGGGGCTTTAACCACAGCAGCAACAACAACAGGTGCTATAAGTATTGGTGTTGTTGTACCAAATTCTTCAGCAATACTTGATTTGACATCGACATCTAAAGGATTTTTACCACCTAGAATGACAGCAACACAAGCTAGCGCTGTGTCTTCACCAGCTGAGGGGTTAATGATATATGTGACAAGTACGAATGGCACATTTACAAGTGTTGGTTGGTGGGGTTATGGTGGTAGTCCAGTTCAATGGAGACAAATAGGATAATATTTAAATATTTATAATTAAAAATATGGAATTTTTTATAAACAAAGGCGCAACTTTACCAATATTAAAACTTGAATTGATTCAAGATGGAAGAAATGACTTCAGAAAATTTTTTGAACAAGTTCAAAATTCAATAATATATTTTAGCATGTCTGATGTTACAACAGGTGTTAAAAGAATCGGTAGAAAAATAGCTGGTACTCAACTGGTAATACCTGTTGATTGTGTTGGTGAAGAATATTATCTAGTTTATCAGTTTTCTGAAAGGGATACTGAAAAGGCTGGAAGATATGTTGGTACTTTTACGATAGAATTTTTAGATGGTAGTGGAACGTTGGTTGTTCCAATTAGAGAAGAATTATTTATAAATGTCTTAGAAGGGAGCATAAAAAAATAAAATATGAAATTATTTTATATTGGTTTAACAGCCTCGTCATATAAATCGTCTGCATCTACTGAAGGACAATTAAAATTTGTTTTTAATTCAACAGGTAATTCGTTAAACTTTTTTGTTCAGGGTTCTTCTAATTTTACAATGACTGTAAATTGGGGTGATGGTTCTCAAAACGCATATTTAAATTCTGATAACTATACACCATCGCACACATATTCAATTAATGGTAATTATACAGCATCAACAGCTATTAACAACCCAATTTTAATTAACAATTTGGATATATCTTCAGGGTATGGTAATAATAGATTAAGGGATATAATTGGTTTAGAAAATTTAAGTGGTTTAACTTATTTAAATTTAAGCGGTAACTTAATCAATAATTTTGATAGTAGAATTTCAACATTACCTAGTTCGGTTCAAACGTTGGATTTATCGTATAATAGTGTAACAGCATTTACACCGACTAGTTTGCCACAAGGGCTGACTGATTTATATTTAAATAATAATTTATTGACAGGGTTTACACCAACAATTCCTTTTCCTTTGGGTATTTCAAATCTTTATTTGAATAATAATTTAATCACAAATTATGACCCATCATTACCAATACCAAGTATTCAAACATTAAATTTAAGTTATAATTCAATAACTAATTTTACGCCATATCAACCATTACCTAGCAGATTGCAGGTATTAGATTTAAGTTATAATTCAATATCAACATTTAATCCATGGTCGTTAGGTAATCCATTTCCTAATTTTATTTCGTATATATATTTGAACGATAATTCGTTGCCTAGTAGTGGTATAACTAACACATTAATTAAATTGAGTGCAACTACGTATTGGCAAAATCCAAATACAATAACATTATTTAATCAAACAGGTAATGGTTGTTTATCTGCAAATACATTAGGATATAGCGCATATACAAGTCTGGTTTCAAGTGGATGGACTATAGATGTGGCTAATTGTTAAATAAAAAATTAAAAAAAAATAAAAAAAATGAAAAAAGTATTATTAGTATTAACGTTAAGTTTATTAACAATTTTTGGTTTTAGTCAAACAGCGCCAACGGTTACAACTAATGCGATAAGTCGTATTGAGGCACTTAGAGCGGAAGGTGGTGGTAATGTAACAAGTGATGGGGGTTCTCCAGTAACAAAAAGAGGTGTTGTTTGGAGTACTTCTCCAAATCCAAAATTAAGCCCTTATGTTAAATATTATAGACTAGGTTATCCTTCTACAGGTACTGGTTCTTATGTTAATCATTTTGTTGCCGTTATACCACCGAATTATCCAGATGGTGGTGGTGGAATTATGCCATTATTACCATCAACAACTTATTATATCAGAGCATTTGCTATAAATGCTGTTGATACTTCGTATGGTAATGAACTTACATTTACAACACTTGCTGCTGGCCCAAATAAAAAATACTATTTTAGTACTTCAGGTAACGATGATAATGATGGTTTATCACCAAGTACACCTAAAAAAACGTTGATTGCTCTTCAAAATATGACATCAAGTCCAAATGTTACTTTCTTGCCTGGTGATTCAATACTGTTTAAAAGAGGTGACATGTTTGCAAACGGATATGATGGTACCCTTGGTTATTTTGATTTTGTGAGTTTCTCATATATTGATAGGCCGTATGACGATTTTACCGCGCCTAGTGGAACACCTGAAAAACCGATTGTGTTTTCAAGCTATGGTGACAAATCTTTGCCATTACCTAATTTTGTGTTTCCAACAGCTGAGTTCCCATATAAAGGGGGTCCAGCGCATTGGGTTACAGAGTTTGCTGGAGTTAGTAATATAATAATAGACGGACTACAATTTAATGATACCCGTTTTACTGTTGCTGATAAAAAAAATCCAGCGTATAGTTTAGGTGGAATGTTAATGGGTGAATACCAAGACACTAAAGTTAATGGTACCGATACAATTTGGGGTACTAACAGAGATTATGGTGATAGAAAAGGTAGTGTTTTTAATTTTACGGTTCAAAACTGTTATTTTAGTAATATGTCGTTTGGTATTGGTTCAGTAAGCGCTTTTAATAGTAAGATTACTAAAAATGTATTTACCAACCTTAAAAGTACTGTTGATACGTTTGGGATTAATGATGTATTAGCTGGTGCAATAGAAGCTTTAAATGGTAAAAATTTAGAAATTAGTTATAATTATTTTAAGGGTGCTTGGGCCAAATCAGGTAGAAATTCATCAACACAAGGAATGGGCGGAATAACTTTAGATGTGTTTAATTTACAGGATTCAAAAATTGTTTATAACAAAGTAATTGACTGTAGTAGTTTTATTGAAGCGGGAAGTATAGATAATGATGATATTACTTCGGGTATGTATAATGATACAATTGCATTTAATATTATAATTAATTCATTAGACGTTATTAGTTTACATTTACCTTGTAGTGATGTTTTTGTCGCAGCACAATATAATATAAGAATTTGGAATAATATAGTTGTAGAAAACGACAAAAGTAGATTTTCAGGTAACGGATTTGGTAGTGACGTATATGGTGATGGTCAAGATTTCAAATTTTGGTTTTGGGGTGCAAATTTTTTAACAAATGGATATAATAACCCAACAGGTACCTTTACATCAGGTTCAAATCAAATAACTAATTTAACAACTACTCAAGGTATACAAATTGGTTCAACAGTATATGGTCCCGAAAAAGCGGTACCGTCATATTTTTCAGGTGGTGATAGGGAATTTGCAACAGTCACTAATATAGTTGGTAACACCTTAACAATAGATAAATTACCGCAGAGAACACAAGATAGTGTGGAATTCTTAGTATTCCCTCCGTTATCAACTAAGGGTGTTAGATGGAGTCAGCCACCAAATCCATCATCAAGTGGTTATTACGGGTCATTTGATAATAACGTAAACAATGAAAGATTATTTGCGTTCTTTTCGGGTCCAGCGTGTTATGGTAATAATTACGATACACTTATTGATATGAGAAATAATATTATTTGGGGTACAACAGGATTGCAATTGATTTATCCTGATAGTAGAGTTACAAATGCTAATGGAACAAGAATAAAAAGAAGTAACAATATCTATTATGTAAATGGTGGGTTTTCACATACATTTCCAGCAGGTCAAGGAACAAGTTTTAATAATGTTTCTAGACTCGGAGATGGCGCAAGTTTAAATTCAGGAGAAGTACTTTATACTGGTTCACAACAAATATTTAAAAATACAACGTCACCAAATCCTGAAAATTGGGATTTTACATTAGTGCCTGGGAGTTATGGTATTGGTAATGGTTCATTAATTAGTGGAATCAAAAAAGATTTTGCTGGTGCGCCTTTAACTGGTACAATGGATATTGGAATATACAAATATTCAGCAACGCCAAATGTCATATTGGTATCATCAACAAACACAACATGTAAAACTAGAAATGATGGAACGATAACTTTAAGTGGTTCGGGCGGAACAGCGCCTTATACATATAAAGTTGGTACTTCAGCATTTACAACAACAACAGGTTATACAGGGTTAAAAGCTGGAACGTATGTATGTACTATTAAAGATTCAAAAGGATTGGTTTCATCAATTAATGTTACAATTAAGGGTAGCAGCGTTGTTGTTTGCCCATAATAATATATTTATTATTAAAGAAATAAAAAATGATAGATTTAATAAAAAAAATGCTTGATGAAGCATTAATACTTAAGGCTGATAAAGATAAAAATATGTTGGTAGTTCAGTCAAATGAGGCTGACGCAAAAAAAGCATCACAAGAAACATTTAGAAATAAAGAAACACTTAAAGCTTCTGGTTTTAAATGGGGTCCAAGTGCTAACTATCCCGCACCAGTTTGGGTGACAGATATGGATAATTTTGAAAACGCTAAAAAAGTTTTGTCTGATATTAATAAGTCAGGTGAATTTATTGATAAGCTTGAAAACTTAGAAGAATTTGTTTCCAATTCAGAAGATTTTAAAGGCAAAGGAAATCTTATGGATAAAATCAACATGTATGTTCAAGATTTAGCAAATGCTACGGATGAAAAAGCAATGACTGCTGAGATTAAAAGATATCTTACATTTTTTGCTGGGTTTAGAGGTCATAGTTTTTATAACACATTACTTATATGGATTCAAAAACCAGACGCAAAAAAAGTTGCTGGTTTTAGACAATGGGAAAAGAAATTTAGAAGGGTTAAAAAAGGGGCAAAAGGAATTATGATATTTGCACCTGTTATGTCAAAAACAGCAAAAGACGATACTCAAGTTAATGATACACAATTAGATAACGAAGTTAAAAAAGGTATGCCAGTTAGGTTTATGCCTGTATACGTATTTGATATTTCTGATACAGAAGCAATTGATGAAAGAGGTGATGTTCCTGAAACACCAAAATGGTTTCAAGATAGTGAACCAACCGAAAGAACAAAAGAGCTATATAAATACTTATCAGAAATTCTTGATGTTATGGGTGTTAAATTAACTAAGGGTGACGCAAAGGCTGGTGAGAAAGGTTATTCTGCTGGTAATCATATTAATATGTCATCTGAAGTTGAGGGGGCTGGTGAAGTATCAACACTTATACATGAATTAGCACACGAATTAATGCATTGGAAAAAATCCTCGATATATTATCAAGGTGATGAGGTTAAATATGATAGTGCAATTAAAGAACTACAAGCAGAAAGTGTTGCATATATTGTAATGAAACATTATGGGTTACCAGTTACACATCAAACAACATATCTAGCGTTATGGAAAGCTAATAAAGAAAAAATTTTAGCAAACATAAAAGTTATTTCTGATGTTGCTAAATTTATCATTGATGAAATTGATAAGGTAGCTGCACAAGATTCATCTGAAAAAAATGATGTTGACGAGGGATTTGATTTGTATCTTTAAAAAATATTTCGTATATTTGTTGAGCCCTACATAAGGGCTCAAATTTTTTTATCCCAAATAATTTGTTTTGGTGTAATATCCTTTGTATATTTGTAAAAATATTTTATAATGAGTGATAATAAAAATAAGGTAGACCCTGAAGTTATTGAGAATTTTTTACATGGTAGTAACCCTAAAAAATACGTTGTAAGTATCGAGGCCAGTTATAATCAGCCATTTGTACACCTTATTATAAACGACCCTGATGAGGGTAAAAAAATTGAGAAGCATAAGTTCCAACCTTTTTTATGGTTTAAACATGATGTTACGGAAATAATGTATGAGGGCAAGAGAAGTAAAATTATCGCGGCTAGAGAAAAGCACAATATAAAGATAAAAGCCCTTAGAACACACCACG
>Ga0214921_10011789_pt1 | contig 10562 bp, 7 predicted proteins | sample LL1505_MetaG_FD_177992 | JGI IMG/M metagenome (GOLD analysis project Ga0214921, IMG submission 177992) | Freshwater microbial communities from Lake Lanier, Atlanta, Georgia, United States - LL-1505 | ecosystem: Environmental > Aquatic > Freshwater > Lake | place: USA: Georgia | collected 2015-05-28
CTGCACAGTACCCAGAGTATTACGATTTGATTCTAGGCCGTAACCAATACGCTCTATCTTCTCCTTATATCTCAATGGTCAAGTATCACGACAAGGATCAGGACCTACTGTACTTACCAGAACGTAAGAACTTAGTTCTATCACGTACACCAAACATTTTAGGCAAAGCTATGGCCTCTGTCGTAATGCGTTCTTCCCTTGACGGTGAAGCACGTGGACAGTTTGATGATGTTCTATCAGTACAACTTGCTCGTGCTCGCTTTGCAGTACTACAGATTCAAGCAGCAGAAAAGTCTATCCAAGCACCTATTGCTATCCCACAGGATGTGCAAGAGTTGGCTCTTGGTCCAGATTCAATTATGCGTTCTGCAAACCCACAAGGCATTCGTCGTGTTCCACTAGAACTACCACCTGGAGTCTTTACAGAGTCTGGCGTACTAGAGCGTGAACTACGCCTTGGTGCTCGTTACCCAGAATCTCGTTCAGGTAACATTGACGCATCAGTTGTTACAGGCCGTGGTGTGCAGGCATTACAGGCTGGCTTTGATACACAGATCAAGGCAGCACAAGCACAGTTTGCTCGTATGTTCCAAGAGCTTATCTCTATTTGCTTTGAAGCAGATGAGAAAGTATTTGGTGGAATTGTAAAGACCATCAAGGGAACAGATGATGGAACACCTTACGTTCTTAAATACACACCATCTCGTGACATCAAGGGTGAGTATGGCGTAGATGTACGTTACGGAATTATGTCTGGTATGGACCCTAACCGTGCCATCATTGCTTTACTACAAATGCGTTCAGACAAGTTAGTCTCTCGTGACTATGTACGTCGTGAGATTCCAATGGACTTGAATGTTACGCAGGAGGAACAACGTGTTGATATTGAAGAGATGCGCGATTCTTTGCGTGTTGCTGTTGCACAGTATGCTCAGGCGATACCAGCCCTTGCAGCGCAAGGTCAAGATCCTAGTGAGATCATTACCCGTATCGCATCTGTTATCCAAGGTCGTCAAAAGGGTCAGTCACTAGAAGCAGTAATTGAAAAAGCATTTACACCAGAACCAGCTCCAGCCCAGCAGATGCCACCAATGGCTCCAGGTATGGAACAACAACTTCCAGCAGCAGGTGCGGCTCCCGCCCCTGCCTCGCAGCAACCTCCACAAAATCAAGGCGGTATGGCCCCTGCTGCTGGTCAAAAACCCGATATAGCCCAACTACTCGCTGGTATCAGCGGCGCAGCATAATCAGAGGAGGTGTAAATATGAATAAAGGATCTCGTGCAGCAGCACCAGTTTCAAAGCCAGTTGAAGGCAAGAAAGATACCTCTAAGCCAGCAGGTGGCAAGGTATTCTTCGGAATGACTCCAGCAGGAAAGCGTGGAAACGCAGTAAAAAAGGGATAATAACTTTTAATGGAAGGTGTACTGGGCGATGAAAGATGACAATTATGTTCCTCGTCCAGTACGCTTTCTTGATTTTGTAGTTGTCGGTGTAGGTTTCTTACACAACATTGCTTCATCTTTTGAAACACTTACAGGTGAACTAATGGAACTATCTATTTACCATTCAAATCATATTACTCAGACCAATAGGGCTTGGGAAGATATGTCAGCAGACTTAGAAAAATTAGAGGAGGACCAACAGTGAGTATGTTAAATCCACTGGCAGGACCAGCAGGTCCAGGTAAGTACTCTACACGTACCGATAATTTGCAAATGGGATCTACTGCATATGGTGAAGGCGTTGATACACAGGCTATTAAGTCTGGCGCTCCGCTTTCTAAAACACCAGATACACGCCCTGCTCGCGCAGGTGATGTGCGTGAAGCAGCCGCACAAGCACCAGTAACAGCATTATATGCACCAACACAACGTCCTAATGAACCAGTTACTCAAGGTATTGCAGTAGGACCAGGTGCAGGACCAGAAGCGTTAATGATGCAATCACAATTTGCACAAACAAAGATTTCTGACACTCTTGCTCAAATGCTTCCTTATGACCAAACTGGAGAAATAGGAATTCTTTACCAGCAGGCTTTGTCACGAGGTATGTAATTGGCAAACCCAAACATTAAAACGGCAGCTTTGCAAGCAGGTCTTAATCCTCAGCAGCAAACACAGATTGATGGTTTATCTAAACTATTAGATTCACACCGTAACCTTCTTGCTATGCCTGCACCTCAAGCACAAGCTTCTTTTTCTCAACTTACTCCAGACCAACAGAACGCACACGTTGCAATGTTTGGTGGAGATACAAAGCCAAACCAAGGTTGGTTGGGGAACTCACTGCACTATATGTCTAATGCGGTAAAGACAACTATTGCAGCACCTTTCAAGGCACTTAACGAAGTATCAGATTTTATGACTCGCTTGTACCGTACTGGTGCTATCGCAGTTGACCAAGGTGTAGATCTTGGCAAAGCATTTGAAATTGCAAATGATAAGGGCGATAAAGTATTTAGCCCAGATCGCATCTCTAATGCTAAGACTAAATATGGTAATGATATAATCAATGTTGCTATGAAGGTAGCAGAAGGTGTATCACGTTCAGAAATTCTTGCATCTGGAACAGAAGCAGAAAAGAAAATTGTATCAAGCACTGAAAATAATTTGTTATTTCAAGATGCACTAGATGCAGTTCAAGCTGCAAAATATTCACCAGGTCGTCAATTAGCAAACCTATTACTTCCAGGAAATTTAGAAGGTTCAGGACTTCTCTATAAGGGAATCTCTGGCGTAGGCGATGCTGCTTATCGCATATTTGCAGACCCAACTCTTGCATTAGGTAAGGCTAAAAAATCCTACGATGCAGGTAACTTTGCTTTGTTTACAATTTTGGGTAAGGCTCCAGGAACTTATGGTCGCTCTATCCTACGTACAGCAGCCGATACCCAGCAAGTAGAACGTGTATTCCAAGACGGCAAAGTTGTTAACTTCTTTAATGTATATGGAACTGAACTAGATAAACTAGCAGCAGCACGCAAAGCGAATGATCCTAGAGCAGCTGTAGAAGCATCAACCAACCTTAAGCGTATTGCTCCAGAATTTGGTCCAGCAGCTGTAGATGAATTTATCCGTGCTGGTGTTAAGAACGCAGATACTGCTAAGAACTATCTTGCTAATGCAGAAGATTTACGTTTTATTTTACAAGGCCAGGCATCACGCAAAACACCTTTAATTCCTAAATTAGATGCTACTCGTAAGGCACGCATTGCTGTGCTTACTACTGGTGACAAGATTCTTGATATTAACAAAACAGGTCGTGCTCTGGTAGATGCAGCCTATGGCGCAGATGAAATTCAATATGGTGATATTGCTACTGGTTTGTTTACCAATGCAGAAAAGATTGCACAGCTAGAACGTGGCGTTGGAAAAATTAAACAAGATGGTTCATACCGTCTTAGTCTTAATCAAATCAATGGCAAGTTAGATCGTTTTGCTAAAAAATTTACAGTCATTCCATACTTCAAAAATGGCTACTTTGATGTTAATTCGCCAGATGCAGCAGATCAGGTATATCGTCTAGCGCGTATGACTAACACTCGTTATCATTCACAGATTCTTAAAGAAGCATTTTCTGCAGGTGACGAAGGCCAGAAGCGTCAAGTATTTCTTGGCATCTGGAATACTTATGCTGAGATTCGTCAAATTTCAAAAGGTCAAGCAGGGCTTGATTATCTTGCAGTTCAAAATGGAAAGATTCCACAACAATACGCATCCAACCGTATTGTAAAAGAATTTGATGAAGCTGGCAATGAGATTGGTACTAAGGTAGAAAACCCTGCAGTATTTAATGGTCAAGCAATGGCTATTGATGACACACAGTTATCATCAGGTATTGCAGTTCCTTCTTTATACCAGATGGATATTTTAGCATCACGTCAAACTTTATTTGCAAAGATGTTTGGACCTAACTATAAGAACTGGGCAAACAAGTTAACAAATGCTTGGTCATTTGGAACTATTGCTGGACCTAGAATGGTTGTTCGTAACGCAGCAGAAGATTTAATGATTCATTTAGCAGTAGGTGATTCAGCCTGGGGCTTGGTAAAGGGACGTTTGCTTAATACTAAATTGCAAATTGCCGCAGGCAATGGTGATCTTGGCTTTATTAACAAGGTGCTTCGCAAGTCTGATATTGCAGATGGACAAACTGCTATGAAAGCAGCCCTTGAAGCAGGCGATATAAACGCTGCTCGTACAGTTATGGCAGATGCTATTACTAAATCAAGCCTTGGTGCTAAGTTAGACCAGCGCAGTGCAGACTTGCTAGCCCGTTATATCAAGCACGGTGATATTGACAATCTGCTTGCAGATGTTGCAGAAGGTGGCAAGAACGCTACTCGTGGTTTAGATTCATACTTAAAGATAACAGAAGATGTATCTAAATATGGCAAAGTTGATGCACTAGAAGTTAATGGCAAAGCATATAAAACACAAACTGGATCTTCTTTTGTAACTGAGAATCCAGTATTGAGCACAGAGTCTCGCGTAGGTTGGCTTACTAAATTAGGTATGTTTGGTGCATCAGATCTGCGTCGTCAAACTATTCTTAATATGTCAGACAACATCCCTCGTGATATGGCTATTACAAATATTCGTAAATATATTGAGGACCTACCTGAAAAAGCACGTGGTCGTTTTGATCTCTACAAAGCAGGTGGTGATGTGCAACAACACGCCGCAGCCTTGTATGATGACACACGTCTTTATTTCTCAAAGCGAGATGGTTCTCTTAACCAGGACCTTATTAACAAAGTTCGCTTCTATGATGAAGCAGGAAACTTACGTGTTTCTACAAAGAAACTAACTCTTGATGATCTTCCAGGTCAAGATCAATTACATCTTGCACCAGAGTCCATTTCGATTCCTCGTATGATTCCAGTATCAGATACACCAAACTTTGCTTCTGATATTATGGAGTGGGGTTGGGAAAAGATGGGCGAAGCTAATGCACGCTTCTCACGTCACCCAATGGTAATTGACTCAATTATCACTATCCAAAAGGATATGGAAGATTCTGGTTACTGGAACCACTATATGAGCAAGGTAACTGCTGGTAAGACTGGTGCTGAACTAACAGCAGCAACAGATATGGCAGAAAAGCATCTATTATCTATTGTAGAAGATATGGCCAAGACTCGTGTTCTTGGTTATGTAGATAATCCTGCAGTACGTAGCCAATTGGCTATGAGTGTTGCTAACTTTGCTCGCTTTTATCGTGCAACAGAAGACTTTTATCGCCGTATGGTACGAACAGTACGCTATAATCCAGAGTCATTGACACGTGCAAGCCTTACATATGAGGGTATTTCACACTCTGGCTTTGTACAAACAGATGATAACGGTGACCAGTACTTCTTCTATCCAGGATTAGAGCCTGTATACAAGGTAATGAACAAGGCTATGAAGGTATTTGGCGTACAAGATGCGTTCCAAGTACCAATGCCAGTTCAATTTGGTGCATCATTAAAGATGATTACACCTTCTATGAACCCAGATTCATTATTTCCTACTTTTGCTGGTCCATTAGCTTCACTTCCAATCAAAATGATTGGCAATGTAATACCACAGGTTAAAGATCTTGAACAATACTTAACAGGTTCCTATGGTGTAGACCAACCAATGATTAGCGCAGTTCTTCCAGCACACGCTAATCGTTTATTACAAGCATTAAATAAGGATGAGCGTTCATCTCAATACGCATCTGCTTTTCGTAAAGGCATAACATATCTTGAAGCAACAGGTCACGGATTAAAAGTAAAAATTGATCCAAAAACTGGAGAAGAAATTGCACCAACAGCTGGTGAAATTGCTGCATACCAAGATAAAGTTCAAGCCTCAACATTAACTGTTCTTGGTCTTCGTTTCTTATTTGGATTCATAGCACCTGCTTCTCCATCTATCAAGTTAAAAAGTGATATGTCAAAGTGGGTTCGCGACAATGGAGAAACTTCATATAAGCAAACCTTTAATAAACTTGTAGAACGTTATGGTTCTATTGATAAAGCAACCCAAGAGTGGATTCGTTTGTTTCCAGATCAAATGCCTTATACAGTATCTGAATCTGAAAGTAAAACAGTTGCTCAAGTTCGTGCAGTTGGATCTGCTGGTAATTGGGTTAAAGATAACTCTGCGCTATTGGCTCAGTACCCACAAGGTGCCCCATTTCTTATTCCACAAGCTGGTTCATTTGACTTCAACGCATACAAATTACTGTTCTCAGAAAACCTAAAGCAGAACAAGACATTGACAGACTTTGTTCGTCAAGCATCTAGTGCTAAAGATGTGCAGACTTATTATGCACAGAAGGATCAGTTCGACGCACAGCTTGCTATGACTTACTCAACTGATGCTAAGCGTGCATTGCGTGACCAATGGCAACTATGGTCAGATCAGTTCAAGGGTGCTCGTCCATTACTACAGGAGCAACTGGGTCAGGGAGGCCAAAAGGCTATTGATCGTGTTCGTGCTGTAGAAGATCTACGCAAGATGTTAGATGATAATACAGTTAAGGCACAGCCAGAGACTCGCAAACTGCTCAAGCAAATGATGGATCAGTACGACCAGTACAAGTATACCCGCGATACGCTAACAAGCAATAGCGGAGTTCAGCAAGATTACAAGGATATGTTGAAGCAAAATGTAAAAGCATCATTGCAGAAGTTAGCATCACAAGATGTTAACGCTCAGTCAGCTTATGACATTCTCTTCTCAAGATTGATCGGAGACTAAGTGGCAAATACAGCAGACCAAGCACGTCAAGGTGCTATGGAGTCTTGGCAAAATCAGATCATCAAGTCTGGTTCAACAATCTCTGCAACAACCGCATCTGGCGTAAACGCTGTTACAACTAATCCTATTGCTGTAGAACTTTACAATATGACAGATGCTCAGCGTATGCAGATTGCACAAAGTCTGAAGAACGCTGGATATAGGGTACCTTCAACTGGTAAGTTTAATGATACATTAGTTGCTCAATGGTCAAACGTTACTATGGCTGCAAAGATGCAGGCACAAAGCATTGGTCAGCCATTTGATGGAAACTATCTTACAGGTTATTTGCAACAGCAACAGATTGCTAATGCTGCAACAGGGACTGGTACTGGATCTCAAGACTTCCAACGTAAGACTATTTATGATCCAACCCAGGCAGCAGCAATTATCAATACTGTTTACTCAGATCTATTAGGCCGTCAGGCTTCTCAAAAAGAATTAGATAAATATACCAAGTCTTTGCAAAAGGCTCAAGCATCAAATCCACTTAAGTATACAAATACTGAAGGTGCTGGATACACACAACAAGGTGGAATTGATCCACAGCAATTTTTAATCCAACAAATTTCTGGAACCGACGAAGCAAAGGCTAATCAAGTAATGGGATATTACGGTGCATTTAAGAATCTGATTGGTGTACGATAATGCCACTTGACATAAATAAAATTATTGCAGATGCTGAGGTTGCTCGTGCTGCTGCACGTGCTTCAGCCAATTCTGCTGCTACAGATGCAGCAAAAAATAAAGCAGAAGCAGAAGTTGCAGCATTATCCAATAAACAACTTGAATATGCAGATAGCTTAAAGCCAACTCTTGTAGATTACGAAGCAAGACTTAGAATTTTTGCTAACAAAATTGCTCGTGGTGATAAGTTGTCAGCAATAGAACAAAAAGATTTTAATAAATTGCAAGCAGATTACAAGTCTGTTAGCAAAACAGTTGATGCTGCTATCAAAAAAGCAAATGATATTATCGTAGAAGCACGTCGTGGCAAATCAGCAACAAGTGTTGCTGAAGCACCTGTAGCACCTACGACCAGTACTGCAACTGCTGCAGGACCAGATGCGGCACGTTTAGGCAAATCACCAGTTGCTGGAACATCTACTGTGGATACTGGCGCAAAGAAAACTCCGCTTCCAAGTTCGGGTGGAAAGACTAAACCAAAACCATCTACTGATAGCAGCACAGTTTTTACTGAACCTATGACTATCGCAGGTCAAGTATCAACAATACCTACTGCAACTAAAATGGGTATTGATGATATCTTCTCAAAAGCTGCATCAGAGTTTGGTGCTATTGATACAATCTTTAAGACTATTCCTGAACTATCAACTTTAATGACTCAAGCTGTTACTGAGAAGTGGACTGCTGCTCGTTGGTCTAGTGAACTACAAAACACTAACTGGTTTAAGTCAAATGCTACAGATCTACAACAACGTGGATTCTATAAGCGTCAGTACACAGATCTCATAAACGCTATTCCAGCAGGTGCTACAGATCGTCAAGCACAGATTGATGCACTAGATGGTAGTACAACTTATGGTCGTGGACTTGCATCTATTAAGCGTCTTATCCAGGCAGAAGCAATTGCAGAAGGCGCTGTTATTGAAGACTCAGCACTTGGCACATTGGCTCAAGATATTTATGACCACGCTTTGGAAAAAGATACTCTTGCTATTAAAAATTATGTTAAAGCTCAGATTAAATATCAGCCAGGAAAGATTCTCTCTGGTAAAGCTGGAACAGATTTAGCATCACTTAAGCAAACTGCATCAGCAAATGGTCTTGATATTGATAAAGCATTTGGTTCAAGCCTACAAGGATGGTTACAAAAATTAGCAGGTGGTGAATCTGTTGAGACTTACAAAAACATTATTCGTCAAGCAGCCAAAGCTGGGTTACCAGAACGAGTAGGAAGTCTTCTTGATAATGGAGTAGATCTTGAAACAATCTACACACCATACAAAAACATCCTTGCTACTACTCTTGAGATTAACCCAGCATCTATTACCTTGAATGATCCAACATTGCGTTCAGCTATTGGTGCTGATAAAGAGATGTCTCTATATGATTACCAGCGTCAACTTCGCCAAGACCCACGCTGGCAGTATACAAATAATGCTCGTTCAGAAACTTCAAGTGCGGTTATGAAAGTCCTTCAAGACTTTGGATTTAAGGGGTAGGCAATGGCATACACACCAGATGATGATCGTTATTATACAGAAAAAATAGGAACAACTGGAAAGACTCAAGCACAACTTGATGCTATTGCAGGTGCTGAAAGCACATCTAAACTTATCAATCAAGTATCTCCAACAAAGAAAGCAACTGTAGACCCTACAACTGGAAAAGTTGCTATTACATCAAAGGCACCAGTAACTCCTGTTGGAGGAAATACATACACAGCAACTGATGGAACTAAATTTACAGATGCTCAAGCATATGCCACTTATCAAGCAGGACTTAACAAAATAAATTCTGATAAAGCATTATTAGAAGCTCAGACAAAAGCAACAGCTGAAGCAGTTACAGCAAATCGTCAATCTGCCTATGATTTATTATTACAACAGTTTAGCCAATATGGACTTAGTGCTTTAGTTACACCATTGAAAGATCTTATTACTTCAAATATATCACCATCTGAGTTTGCTCTTCGCTTAACTGAAACAGATGCTTACAAGAAGCGTTTTGCTGCAAACCAAGTACGAATCAATCAAGGTTTGCGTGCTTTAAGTCCAGCAGAATATGTTGGCTTAGAGGACCAGTACCAGAACATTATGCGTAACTATGGACTACCATCTTCTTACTACACCAAAGATTCAATGGGCACACAGCAAGGTTTTGAAAAATTTATTGGCAATGATGTATCTGCAGCAGAGTTAGAAGATCGTGTAGTAACTGCACAGTCTCGTGTTCTTAATTCTAACCCAGAAGTTCTTTCAGCACTCAAATCATATTATCCAGATATTACCAATGGCGATATCTTGGCTTATACGCTTGATCCAGCTAAGGGTCTAAATGATATTAAGCGCAAGGTGACTGCTGCTGAGATTGGTGGCGCTGCGCTACAAGCAGGACTGCAAACTGGTATGACACGTGCTGAAGAATTAGGTGCTGCTGGAATTAACAAGGCACAAGCACAGCAAGGATTCCAAACAATCGGTGGTGGATTACAGCGTGGTTCACAACTTGCATCTATCTATGGAGAAAACCCATACACTCAGACAACAGCAGAACAAGAAGTCTTTGGACTTGCTGGACAGGCTGAAGCAGCTAAGCAACGCAAGAAATTAACTGGACTAGAGAAGGCCACGTTTAGTGGTCAATCTGGAATCTCATCTGGAGCATTAGCACGAGATCGTGCTGGCGCTTACTAAATAAATAAGCCTGCCACTAGAACGACTGGCCTAGTGGAGCGACAACAAGACCAGGAGTAGGAGCCATACCGTTTCCCCAAACGAATATGAGGCCTATGCCAAATCAACTAATAGGGAGAAGGACCACTATGTCCAATTACGACTACGAGGATGACGACGACTTCACAACAGAAGAAACGTCTAACGATCTAGTAAAGCAACTACGCAAAGCATCTAAAGCAAAAGACAAAGAACTAAATGAGCTTAAGGCTCAGTTCGAGTCTTTGAATAAGGCGCAGCGTGAACGAGCAATAAAGGATGCCCTCGCTAGTCGCGGGGTAAACAGCAAAATTGCTTCATTTATCCCACAGGATATAGACCCAACTGAAGAGTCTGTATCTAAATGGCTTGAAGACTATGCCGATGTA
>Ga0214921_10011791_pt1 | contig 10561 bp, 10 predicted proteins | sample LL1505_MetaG_FD_177992 | JGI IMG/M metagenome (GOLD analysis project Ga0214921, IMG submission 177992) | Freshwater microbial communities from Lake Lanier, Atlanta, Georgia, United States - LL-1505 | ecosystem: Environmental > Aquatic > Freshwater > Lake | place: USA: Georgia | collected...
GTTTATTCTTTATAAAAATTTTTTTTATTATATTTTTTTGTTCTAATATAACTTTAATATTTTTAATTGCTAAGGATTTACTAAAAATATTTTCCTCACTCTCATTGTTAATAGCGTTGATAATTGCTCTTTTTTTACCGTTTATTTGAATTACAATATCGAAGTGATCTTTTTTTATAAGAGTATTTTCAATTTTAGGCCACTCTTGTGAACTTAAATTGTTTTCTTTTGTAATTTTTTCCCAGCATTCATTTGCGATGTAAGGAATGAAGGCAGATATAATAATTAAATATTTTTTATAAATATTAATAATATCATCATAATTTAAAATTTTTTTTTCAATTTCTTCATTAAGATAATTTAAAAAAATATAAAGTTTAGCAACAGCAACGTTAATATGAAATTTTTCTATACATTCAGTGATTTCTTTTATTAGGATATTAGTTTTAACTAAGAAATTACTATTAGTACCCTCTTTTTCTTTTTTATAAATCTTAATTTTTTCACAAACACGCCAGATTTTCTGTATATATTTGAATGCACCTTGGATACCACTGTCACTCCATTGAATATCTCGATCAGGAGGACTATCGGATAATATAAACCACCTTACAGCGTCTGCTCCATAAACTTTAATAATATCATCGGGATTAATAATATTTTTTTTTGACTTGGACATGGCCTGACTGTCCCCTTTTAAAACTTTTTCTTTATTATCTAAAAAATAGAATCCATCTTTTTCAGTAACTTCTTTTGGGAAAACCCATTTCCCTTTTTCTGTTTTAAAGGTTGGGTGACATACCATTCCTTGGGTAAAAAGATTTTTAAAAGGCTCTGAAACTTTTAAGTTAAATTCATCTTGAAGTGCTAAAGTAAAAAATCTTGAATATAAAAGATGAAGTATGGCATGTTCAACACCACCAATATACTGATCAACTGGCATCCAATAATTAGCTTCGTCTATATTAAAAGGTTTCTCTTTTTCTTGTGGCGAACAGAAACGAAGAAAATACCAAGATGAATCCACAAATGTATCAAGGGTATCAGTTTCACGAATAGCTTTCATTCCAGTTTCTGGACATTTTGTATATTTCCATGTGGGATGATTTTCTAATGGATTACCTGGTTTACTAAAATCTATATTTTTAGGAAGTTCTATAGGTAAATCTTTTTCTGGAACTAAAATAACCTTTCCATCCTCTCTATACATAATTGGAATCGGGCATCCCCAATATCTCTGTCTAGATATCCCCCAATCTTTAAGTCGATAAATAATTTTAGAATTTCCAATTCCTTTACTCTCTATTTTTTCAATCACATATTTTTTTGCATCTTCATTACTTAGATTATTAAGAAAGTCTGAATTAATAATATAGCCGTCGTCAGTGTATGCATGATCATTAATTTTGATAGATTTAGACTTATTAGGGCTTACAACCGGAATTATTTCTAGATTATACTTTTTAGCAAATTCTAAATCTCTCTGATCATGGGCTGGACAACCAAATATAGCTCCAGTTCCATAATCCATAAGGATAAAATTAGCAACAAAAATTGGGATTTTTTTATTTAAAAAAGGATGTGATGCAAAAAATGGAGTTTTAAAACCTAATTTTTCATTTTTTGATAAAGATGATTCTGTGCCAATATTCTTTAATGCAAGCTCTTTAAAATCTTGAAAATTTTTTTCATTTTTAAAATATTCAGTAAAAGGGTGATCTGGAGCAATAGCAATAAACGAAGCTCCAAATATTGTGTCTGGTCGTGTTGTAAAAATTTTAATTTTAGTATTTTTAAAATCTGAAACAAAATCAATCTCGCAACCTGTAGATTTTCCAATCCAGTTTTTTTGCATTAAACTAACTTTTTCTGGCCAACCTTTTAAATCATCAAGTGATTTTAATAATTGATCAGAATATTTTGTAATATTTAAGAACCATTGATTTAACTCTTTTTTTTCAACGGTCGCTCCAGATCTCCAACCTTTACCATCAATCACCTGTTCATTGGCAAGAACCGTATTATCGATAGGATCCCAATTGACATAACTTTTTTTTTTATAAGCAATTCCTTTTTTAAAAAGAATAGAAAATAATGTTTGCTGATGTTTATAGTATGACTTGTCACAGGTGGATAACTCTTTGTCCCAATCAATAGAAAGACCAAGACGCTTTAATTGAGATTTCATTGTAGAAATATTTTTTAAAGTCCAATCCTGTGGGTGCAAATTATTTTGTATAGCAGCATTTTCAGCCGGAAGACCAAATGCATCCCATCCCATTGGATGCAAAACATTATAACCATTTAACCTTTTGAAATTAGCAATTACATCACCTAAAGTATAATTTCTAACATGGCCCATATGAATATTGCCTGATGGGTAAGGAAACATTTCTAAACAGAAAAATTTTTTGTCCTTATCTTTTTTAGTTTTAAAGATTTTATTTTTTTCAAAAAAATCTTGCCATTTTTTTTCTATAGGCGCAGGATTATAATTATCCATTCCTCACAAATTTAGGTTTATTAATTTTTTTGATTAGATTTGTTTTCTTCAATTTTCATTGTTCTTGCGGCAAGTAGTATTTTTTCTTTAATCTCTGTGGGTAGATTATTGTTTAACTTTTCAGTTATGCACTTATTATTTTGATCACAGGTTTTTTTATGAGAAATAATTTGTATTGATTCTGATCTTAATTCATTGCTTAAAAATCTAACTGTAATTTTAATTTGTTCATTAGAAGAATCGCTCGAATACCAATCATAAACGATTATCCCTCCCGAATAATCTGCATTTGCTAAAGGTAAAAAATCTAAACTCTTTAAAGTCGCTCTCCATAAGACATTTGATGTTGAAAATTCAAATGTAGTTCCTGATGATTTTTTATTGTTAATATCTCCAAAGATTCCCTGACCTTTATCTGCAAATTGCTTTGCTTTAGTTTGTGGATTTGGTTCAATTATAACCTTTTCGCCAGTAGTTGGATCAATTTTATCTGCACAATTTGATATAAATAATAGTAAAAATATTAATAAAAGTTTTTTTTGAAGCATAAAATTATTGGTTATTATTATACTAATAAAAATCAAATAAAATTGAGATTATTTGACATATAAAGTGTTGTAAATATACAACAATTTTTGTTTTTTTGTCATAAAATTCAGAAGTTTTTAGAGTTTATGTAATAAATTCAATAATAATTACAAATTATGTAATTCTAAATTTAGTTTTAGAGTTATTTTAATAAAAACTAACAATAAAGGTAAAAAATGAAAAACACACTTAAACTAACTACAGCCCTTGTTGGCTCTATGTTAACTTTAGGAGTTAGCTCTGCTGTTGCTCAAACAACTGTTAGCGGTAATCTTGGTTTGTCGTACTTTGCTACTACAAATTCATCGACTGCTAATCAAGCGCAAACTTTTAGAGGATTTGGTAAAGAGTCACAAATCAACATTTCTAATAAAGGAAAACTTAGCAACGGTATGGATTATGTTGCTGGATTTTCTATTGAAATGGATGGTGCTGACATATCAAACACTACAGCAGTTACAGGTGCTGATATTCAAGCTCAACAATCAGAAAACGTTTACATAGATTTAATCTCTGGAAACACTACAATTACTTTTGGTGCTGATCACATTCAAAACCCTGATGTTCACTTAGCGAACATTGTTGGATTTGGATACATTGGTGCTGACGGTGTTAATGGTGTTGCTGGAACACATCCTACGCATCATTCAGCATATAGCTCATATGGTGCAGGAATAATTCAAAACGTTCCAGGCGTTGGAGCTGTATCATTCTATTACGTTCCAAATAGAGCTTCTGGTCAATCTGTTAACGATATCGGTAACGGTATGACAAAAGCTAAAACTGGAGATGGTGAATCTGCAAAAGAAATTACTTTTAGAGGTAATTTAGGCGTTACAGGCTTAGACGTACTTCTTACAAAAACTTACGCAGACTCTCAATTAGCTGGTTATGATAATGGTGGAAAAACTATTGGTGTTAGATATAACTTTGGTTCTTTCACTGTAGCCGCTCAAGACATAACTAAAGAGGGTGATTCAACTCCTTTAACAACAACAAAAGGTAGATCTTATGGTGCTGCATATGCAATTAATAAAGATTTATCTGTTGGTTATACTTATGGTAAAGCTGAAAAAACTGGCTCAACTGTAGATGAGATCGTTCATATGGTTGCAGTAGGATACAATTTAGGACCAGTATCTTTACAAGCTCAATATAAAGATGTTGGCAACCATGCAAACAATGCCGCAGCTGATGGTAGTGTATTTGGAGTTTATTTAGGAACTAAGTTTTAATTAGTTAGTTACTTAAATTAATCAAAATTTAAAAAGCCCGCTTACTAGAAATAGTAAGTGGGCTTTTTTTTTGATTGTTTTCTTTCATTAAAGAAACAAAGGCTGCCGCTGAGCTCCTTGTCATATTTAATTTTTTAAGATTATTTAAATTTACACCACCTAAAGCACAAATTTTTTTAGCCCAGTTCATAGAAATTAAGTTAAATTTACACACATTTAAGATCCTATTTTGTGAGTATTTTTTGTTATAAAATAATGGAGATAGCATAATCACATCGCAATTTTGATTTTTTTTTAAAAAATATTCAAACTGATTATGAGCTGATCCAATAATTTTAAAATTTTTTTTTTTTAAAAATATATTTATAATTTTTTTGAATGAACTAGATAAAAATATACCATCCGCTTTATATGTTTCTACTAATTTAAAATTGTCGCTAATAAAAAACGGAATCTTATTTTTTTTGCAAAATTTTCTTATCCTAGTGATATTTGTTATATTTGTGTTGTCAATTGAATTTGATTTATAAATAAAAGATAATTTCTTAAAATTTTTAATATTTTTTATTATAATTTCATCTAAAGTATCTATAAAAAAATAAAACTTAATATCAGTATTAGTAAATATCATATGGGAGTTATACAAAATTTTTTAAGGATTAAAAATCAGATTTCTATTCTAAATTCTAAAACTAAATTAATTGCCGTAAGCAAAGGACAAAGTCTAGACAGAATAAAATTATTAATTGATTCTGGGCATTTAGATTTTGGCGAAAATAAAGTTCAAGAAGCCATTCTTAAATGGTCGGATATAGTAAGTAATAATAAGAACATTAATCTTCATTTAATTGGAGGCTTACAATCTAATAAAGCAAAGGACGCTTTCAAGATTTTTAATTATATTCATTCTTTAGATAGTGAAAAATTAGCTAGAATTTTTTCTGATTTAGAAAAAAATAATTTAAAAAAGATTAAGTATTTTATACAAGTTAATATTGGCAATGAAATTCAAAAAAAAGGTCTTAATATTTCGCTTGTTTCTGACTTTGTTCAATATTGTAAGAATGATCTAAAATTAAATATTTTAGGATTAATGTGCATACCTCCGGTTAATAATTCTCCTGAATCTTTTTTCTTAAAATTAAAAAAATTGAATGAGGATAATTATTTAAAAGATTTAAGTATGGGCATGTCTGATGATTTTGAAATAGCAGCAAAGTTAGGGTCTACCTATGTAAGAGTTGGGACTGCAATATTTGGAAAAAGGTCTAATTAATTTTAATTTTTGTATTTTTTTTAATTTTAGAAATAATCTTAAGTAAATCTTCCTTTTTTAAAGCTATGCATCCTTTTGTTTTTTTGTATGAGTCTTTTCCAATGTGCATAAAAATAGCGCTACCTTTATTTTTTATAATTGGATTTGTATTATAGTTTAGTACCGCTATTAAATCATAGAGATTGTCGTTTCTATATAGTTTTTCGTGACTTAGCTTAGTCGGTAATTTTATTTGTTTGTTATAAAAATCACTATTAGGATCATCGCACCAACCCATATTCTTTTTTATCTTAATTTTTTTAATTAAAGTTTTGATTTTTCTAATTTTATCTGGTCTGTAATATATTTTTATTATTTTAAATGTTCCTTTAGGGGTTATGTTATCGCCTTCTATTATCTTTTTCTTAACCCCCCCTTTTCCCAATGCACAACGGAATTTAAGGTTTTTATATTTTAAATATCCAGATTTTTTCACAATAATCATATTAAATGTATTATATATTCATTTATGAATAATATTCATCTTCATATTATTGGATCAAAATATTTTCCCGCTCTATTAAATGAATTAGCTTTTAATTACACAATTACTTCTGATGTTAACTTAAAACATACGCATAAAGATCTACTAATTAGAATTGTTTTCGTAGAAAAATTAAAATCAATAGAAATTAATAAATATTTTAATGAAAATGTTCCTACTATTTTTTTATTAAATAATAGAGACTTTTTGTTAAAAAATAAGTTAAGATTGTTAGAATTTCATGTATCACTTTTTATTCCTATAGAGATTTTATCTTTTAGAGAAATAATAAATATTTTAGTCACTAAATATAATTTTTTTAAAAAATCCAAAATTATTATTAATGGTTATGAAATAGATTCAAATCAAAGAATTATTATAAAAAATGGAATTAAAACTAAGCTTACAGAAAAAGAATTGGAGTTAATTTTGGCATTAAATCAAAATAAAGGTCTCGAAAAATCTTTTTTGATACGTAATGTATGGAAACGTAGTTCAGATTTAGAAAGCCACGCTTTTGAGACTCATTTGCATAGACTAAGAAAAAAAATAAATAAATTTTTTAAAGATAAAAAATTTATCATTGAAAAAAATTCTTTATATTATTTATCTAGGTAATTATTGACTATTCTAGTCTTGCCCCAATTTTCTGAATAATTTTTGATGCTGTAATTGAACCTGTTGTTAGGCATTTTTTTATATCAGATTTTTCCAAATATTCTTTTAAGAATCCAGCAGCAAATAAATCGCCAGCTCCAGTTAAGTCTAGCACCTTATTGACTTTAACGCTCTCGCAATTAATAATTTCATTATTTTTAATAGCTAAGCTTCCTTTATCGCTTCTTGTAATAGCTATTAGTTTATCAAACTCTTTTAATTGATTTATAGAATCTAATAGGTTTTTTTTACCTGTTAATTCATTTATTTCATTTTCGTTCCCGATTAAGATATCCAAATCATTTTTGAGTAAATTATAAAAATCCTGTTTGTGTCTTGTAACGCAAAAAATATCAGACAAGCTCATTGCTATCTTAATTTTGTTTTGTTTTGCTATATTTATTGCGTGTTTAAACATTTTTTCACTATCTCCTTTATCCCATAGATATCCTTCTAAAAAAATTAATTCATGACCTAAAATAATATTTTTAGAAATATCATCAGCCGAAAGATGTGATGATATACCAAGATAAGTACACATAGTTCTTTCTGAGTCAGGAGTAATTAAAACAATAGATGCTCCTGTTGGCAAAGACTCATTTTTTTTTATGTAAGGAAAATTTATATTTATATCTTCTAGGCTTTTTTTATATAAATCTCCGAATTTGTCAGAGTTAACTTTTCCAATAAATGAAGGGCTTCCTTTAAGATAAGAAATTCCTGCCATAGTATTTGCTACAGATCCTCCCGCGACTACTTTTTCAATCTTGATATTCTTATGGAGATTTTCAAACTCAGATTTATTTATTAGCCTCATGGAGCCTTTAATAAGATTATTTTTTATTAAGAATTCATCATCTACTCTTGCAAGAACATCAACTATGGCATTCCCTATACCTAATATTTTTTTATTCATGTTTTTCTTTGTATAGACAAATTTTATTAATTACACATTTTTTGCATAAAGGATTTCTAGCTTTACAAATGTATCTTCCATGCAAAAGTATTAAATGATGCGCGTTTTTTATATGTTTTTTAGGCAGTATATTTAGCAATTGATTTTCAACTTTTTCAGGATTTTTACCATTAGAAAGCCCAGTTCTGTTAGCAACTCTAAAAACATGAGTGTCCACTGCAATAGTCGCTTTGTTAAAAGCAGCATTCAAAACTACATTAGCTGTCTTTCTTCCAACGCCAGGAAGAGACATTAGATCCTCAAATTTATTTGGGACCTTGCTATGGTGTTTTTCTAATAATATTTTTGATAAGTTATATATATTTTTAGCTTTATTATTAAAAAGTCCTATGCTTTTTATAAGATTTTTTATCTTGTTAATTCCTAAGCTTACAAAATGTTTTGGAGTATAATATTTTTTATATATATTTTTAGTGACATTATTTACATTCACATCAGTGCATTGAGCCGAAAGCACTACAGAAGTAAGCAAAGTAAATTTATTTCTATATTTTAAAGATGTTGAGGGATTCTTTATTGATTTGTTTAGTAATTGAATTAGCTTAAAAGCTTTATTCTGGTTTAAAAGCATTAAAAATTTTTATAAAAAATTATTTTAAACCAAGCATATCCTGCATATTAAATAGGCCCTTATTTTTTTTGCTTATCCAAACAGCGGCATTTAATGCTCCATCAGCAAATAGATTTCTTGAAAAGGCGTTATGCTTTAATTCTATGCTTTCTATATTGTTGTTAAAATTTACAGAATGTTTGCCAATAGTATTGCCTTTACGTGTAATAAAAAAATTAACTTTATTTTTTTGAAGTTTTCCTGACTTATTTAGAAATATTTTTCCTTTGATAGATTCTAAATTTTTATTTTTTCCCTTTGATACTGCATTTGCTAACATTAATGCTGTGCCAGATGGGTAATCAATTTTTTTTTTGTGATGGTTGTCACTAATTCCGATTTGATAGTCATTAGGTATTTTTTTTGAAAAAATATTAACAATATGTTCTAAAAGATTAATGCCCAAACTCATATTACCAGATTTAAATATGGCAATTTTTTTAGAATAATTTTTAATTAAATTATTTTGTTTTTTAGTAAAACCTGTTGTTCCAATCACAATTTTTTTTTTAAATCTTTTAGCATATTCTAAAATTTCAATAGAAGCTTTAGGTCTTGAAAAATCAATAATAACATCTGTTTTTTTAAAGGCATTAATGTTATTTTTTTGTATTTTAATTTTATGTGATGCTTTTCCAGATTTTAAATCAGTTAAGCTAAATAATTTTAGATTTTTTTTTTTGTATATTCTTTTAATTAGAATTTTTCCCATTCTACCAAGGGCTCCAGTGATTGTAATGTTAATTTTTTTCATTAATTACCACTCCAAAATTTTTTAGCTTTATTAATAAAATTTTTTATTTCTGAATTATTATTTGAATCTTCTAAAGATTTAAATTTTTCCAGCAAGTCTTTTTGTTCTTTTGTTAGAGACTCGGGAATTATTACATTTGTCTCGAGATATAAGTCTCCGTAATCATCACTTCTTATAATGGGCATGCCTTTACCTTTAAGTCTAAATTGTTTTCCCGATTGAGTTCCTGCTGGAATTTTAACTTTTGATTTTCCACTATCGATGGTCGGGACTTCTATTTCTGCTCCAAGAGCAGCATCAGTCATTGATATAGGTAATTTGTAATATAGATTGTCTTCAGATCTTTGAAAAATTTTATGTTTTGCAACCGTTATAAATACATAAAGATCTCCATTAGATCCTCCTCTGTAACCTGCATCTCCTTTTCCAGATAATCTTATTTGTGTTCCGTCATCAACTCCTTTAGGAATTTGTATAGACAGATTTTTTTTTGTTTTAGTAGCGCCAGATCCTTTACAATCTTTACAAGGATTAGAAAGCATTTCACCTTCACCTCCGCAATCAGGACATGTTTGTTGTAGAGTAAAAAAACCTTGCTGTGTTCTTACTTTCCCATGTCCATTGCAAGTTGAACATTTTTTTGGTTTAGAACCTGGTTCCGCTCCAGTTCCAGAACATTTTTCACATTTTTCATTTGAAGATAAATTGATGGTCTGTTTTTTTCCAAGGTAGGCTTCTTCTAAAGTTATTTCTAAATTAATTTTTAAATCAGATCCTCGATTAGATCTTGATTTTTTAGAACCTCTTCCGCTTCGACCTGAGCCCATAAAGTCGCCAAAAAAATCATCAAAGATGTCAGAGAATGCACCAGACTCAAAACCCCCAAAATCAAAACCTCCTGCTCCACCAGAACCACCTTCAAACGCAGAATGTCCAAATTGGTCATAGGAAGATTTTTTCTTTGGATCAGATAAAACTTGATAGGCCTCTGATGCTTCTTTGAATTTTGCTTCTGCAGTTTTGTCTCCCTGATTTCTGTCAGGGTGGTATTTCATTGCAAGAGACCTGTATGCTTTTTTTATTTCTTCAGGAGTTGCTTTTTTGGTTACACCAAGAATATCATAATAGTCTTTTTTGGACATAATGACTTAGCTTAGGGCGAAACCAGTTGTAAATGGATTAGCCGTTTTTTTTGTTATCGTCTTTTACTTCTTCAAATTCGGCATCAACCACATCTTTTTTATCATCAGGTTTAGCGTCTGTTTTTGAAGCACCAGCAGTATCTTGCTGAGCTTTATATATAGCCTCACCTAATTTCATAGAAGAAGTCATTAATTGCTGAGTTTTAGTTTTAATATCTTCTGTCTTATCAGATTTAATAGCTTCTTTTAAATCTTCCATATCTTTTTCAATTGCTTTTTTATCAGCTTCTGAAATTT
>Ga0214921_10011792_pt1 | contig 10561 bp, 19 predicted proteins | sample LL1505_MetaG_FD_177992 | JGI IMG/M metagenome (GOLD analysis project Ga0214921, IMG submission 177992) | Freshwater microbial communities from Lake Lanier, Atlanta, Georgia, United States - LL-1505 | ecosystem: Environmental > Aquatic > Freshwater > Lake | place: USA: Georgia | collected...
TAATAGATCAGTTGGATGTGAATCAAGAAACTCTATAAACTCCTTAGCTTTACTATCCTTAGTTCCTAAGTGTAAGTCTGAAACTATGATTGCTTTATATTTCATATATGAATTACTATTTCAGTTAGTAGAATTAGAAATGCTGTAGTTCCTACTACTAATGTTTCAAATTTGTAAAATAAATTAATTTGTTTTTTCATTATTTTGTTTGTATTTAAGTCCTTTAATTAGATATGATACTGTGTAATTAATTACTTAATGGTGCTTTGATTGCTGGGTGTGACTGATAGTTTTCTAGTTGAAAATTAACTTCTCCATTTATTGCTTCTTCAAATCCTTTATGTTCTAGATTCGCTAAGAATATAGGATTCATTTTCAATGTAGGTAATTCAAATTCCTCTCTACTACATTGTTCCTTGGCTTGTTCAATATGGTTTTTATATAAATGAACATCACCTAAGTTACCAATCAAGTCATCAGGAACCATATTAACTTCTCTAGCTATAATTTCAAGTAGTAATCCATAAGATGCTATGTTGAATGGTAGACCAAGGAATGTATCTACTGAGCGTTGATTCCACATTAAAGAGATTGCTCTGGTTGGTATGTTCCTAGTTGTTAGCTTAGATTCTAACCAATCATCGTTCTGAACTTCTATACCATCTGTATAACTTCTTTCGTAGATTTTCTTTCTTTCTTCCGTACTCAACTCTCTCGTATAAACTTGAAATCCATAATGACATGGTGGAAGTACAGCATGCTGAATATATGTTGGGTTCCAGGCATTAACCATTAATCTCCTACTGTCAGGATTTGTTTTTAAATCCTTAATTAAGTTTTTAATCTGATCTATCTTTACACCTGTATCTTCATCCCAGTCTCTCCACATTTGTCCATAAATCGGTCCTAATTCACCCCACTTCTCTGCATATATCTCATAGTCCTTAATACTTTTAATGAAGGTGTCCATATCATCATAATCAGTAAGTTGCTCTGATTCGCAATGTTTCACATAATTCTTATATGCATCACCATTCCAAATGTTACATCCATTATCAACAAGGTATTTGATATTTGTATCACCACGTAAGAACCATAGTAGTTCTGTTACGATTGACTTCCAAGCCATCTTCTTTGTTGTTAGGAGTGGGAAGCCATCCTGCATGTTATGTCTTAGTACCATACCAAATGCTGATAGTACTTCGCCATTTCTGGTTTGCTTTGTTACTCCGTGACCTAATAGATGCCTGAGTATTAATTTATATTCTTCGTCTAATGTATTTATCCTCATTTCCAAAATAATTGTGTTAATATAATTAGTAGTCCTAAAAATAAACAGATACCTGTTTTTAATGTGAATGGTTCCTTAAATAATAGCGTTGACATTACTGCAAATACAATAACCCCTAATCCAAAACCAAGTAAACGTGATGGCCATATTTCACCATCAAATGCATCTACAAAATGCTTTACTGATTTTAGAAACATAAATGAGATAGGTATTCCCATCAATACAGTAAACCACATATTATCTTTTAATATGTCATATTTCAGACGTCCTTGTAGTTGTAAAAATGTAGTTACTTGAGCCAAAACTCCCCACAATATCCCCCATACTATATTCATTTAAAATAATTTTTAATATACGACAATGCATATTGCATTTCGCTTGTTAGTAATGAAAGTAGGTTAGTGTGTGAATTATGATCACCACAAATACCTAACATATGTAAAATTGTATCCATAATTAAAAATTTTCTTCTGTATGATTTTTATCTTCATCCCAATCTAGAAAATCTCCTCCCTCATAGTCAGGATCATTTTCTTTCATGTTATCTATTCCATTAACCCATAGTATTCCTACTATAACGGATATAACTGCTGATAATATTATTGCTATCATACTAAATTTGCTTTTTCTGGGTTATTATTTATGTAAGCTTGTTTAACTGTGTTGTATAAGCATAATAAATCACCTTCACACTCTTCCATATACGAATATAATTCCTCTTCTGTGACCCTAAAAGTAGTTTTGAAATCCTTTATTAATGCCTTCATTATATTGGCTTCATCCTTAGCGTAATCTTCATTTAAACGTCTATAACGTTCCATACATAACCCTCTTTGCTCATGTTGGTCTTCAGGATTCTTAATAGTAGATAATTTTTCTTCCATCAACTCTAATTCATACTTAGTTTGATAGAAATAATCACTTACATCATAATCACCATTTTTGATTTTATCATATAATGGCTTATATGGATGTAATGTTTCGCGCATTTTAAATCTGCGCCACCAATAGAATTGATTGTATTTTGTTGGTGTAAAAGTAGCGATTTTATCTCTAACGTAACTCATATACATTAAAGATAAGACCTTACTTTGCCTAAACCAAATTATATTTTAGCTAATTGGAAGTGCATTCCGTCTTTTCTAGTCCAAGTACCACCCCATTCAAATCCTGTATCTGTAAAACATTTTACAAATCCAGGAGATAATGTAGGAGTCATATTTAACTGATTCCAAGCTGCATTAACATCTATTGCTATACCCCAGCTATGTAAAGACATAGAACTTAGGCCTCTTTTCTTTCTAATATTAAAACAACCATCAAAGGTTTTTAATTCACTTACGTGGCCTGTGTCGATTAAATTCTTAAATGCTTGAGATAGTGGAGATACTATATCCTTATTACAATATAATCTTTTAGGAATAACTCCTACTTCTAAGTTAGTCGGTACATCCCATACTATCATATTAGATTCTTTAGTAGGATCTCCGTATTTTTTTAATGCTTGTGCTGATGTTACCATTAGTCTGTTGTTGTGTCGTCTGTTAAAAAATTAGATAATATTTTTGTTATTACTGATATTACCATTACCCAAGTTGCTAATTTAGGATGATCATTCATTACCGCAAAGGTAGATGCTAAAGTAGCACCTGCTAATATAGAATCAGCAATTTTTCTGATGCCTTTTGGGGTTGGTTGCCAGTAACTTTTCCATGTAAATTTCATAATATTAGTTTTAACGGTTCATATATAAATATAGGATAAAACTAAAAAAGGCAACCATTTCTGGTTGCCTCTTGTTGCGGCGGTTGGATTCGAACCAACGACCCCTAGGTTATGAGCCTAGTGAGCTACCACTGCTCTACGCCACGATGTAGTGGAGGTGATGGGAGTCGAACCCATGTATCCGAAAGAATGATTAGCATCAACGTCTCACATGCTTAGATCTGCAAGCTGATCAGTAGTTGTTTGGGGCTGATCGGTTAAGATCAACAGACCACCACCTAATTTAATCTAACTAGGAAATCTTTTGGTTTTCACCACGGCTCACAATATGTGTCCGGATGCCGTCTCTGTAGCGTACGACTCGCTGCTGTTCTGTTGCAAGGCTCTCAGCTCCCCCGGTTGACTAGGCCGCTAATGCGTACTCGTCAGCTCCGATGAACGCCATAGCGTCTTCGAAGGTCCAATCTGATAATTCAGTATTGTCGTTTATTTGTTTGATCAGAGATTATAGTGGATTAGAACCATACCACTGCATGTAATACTAGCCCTTGCATTCGGAGCAAATCCAAGGCACCCCCATATTTTAAAGAACTTCTTTTTTATTTCTAGATTTTTTATCTATTTGTTTTTTTATATCAGCACATAATTCATATTCCTCAATTGCAATCATATCATCTAAACATTTAGTTAATAGATCTTTGTATTGTGGTCTATCAATTGTAAATATTAATGAACTAGTGTCTTTGAATGTTATGTCAAATATATCTATTTTATCTTTGTTGCGTTTACAAGCACTTAATACACATTTAACCATTTTCATGATTAGTTCTGGATCGCGCTGACGCATCATACTGTAAAATTCCAGTTGATCTTTAAGATATAAATAATGACATGCCATAACTATAAATATTAAGTACAACCTATGGGATTCGAACCCATGATCTTCTCCGTGAAAGGGAGACGACTTAACCGCTCGTCTAAGGCTGCAGTACTGCTGGTTTGTTTGAGCATCGGATCTTCAAAACCAGCAAAATAACGACGCCCCCTTCGTTGTTTATTTTTTCAGATCACCCCACAAGTCCGGGTTAACATGAATGATCTGTTGATCAAGATGTGACACCTAGATTCGAACTAGAGATGACAGAATCAAAATCTGTAGTGTTACCGCTACACCATGTCACAGTAATTACTTACCTACTACTACTGATGCGATTGGTGATTCAGAAGCGGCTTTAACTTCAAATTCATTTTCACCATTATCAGTTAGGTATTTTACCATTCTAGCTTCAGCTTCAGTTACTGACTGAGCATCTACTAGGTATAATACGTTTTGTTTCTTTACTTTACCTTTACTGTCTTCAATAGTAAACGCTACTTTTACTTGGAAATACGATGCCATGATTATTTATTTTTTTTCTTTTTATCTTTAACTGGAAATACTGAGTAATCGTATAATTTCGATCTGTATTTCAATAATGCGTTAGCGAATCTAGTTCTTAACTTCATATCTTCATATGATTCATCTTCCATTCTATGTGGAGGACATGCCATATAATAATCAATATGATCATTTGTTAATTGAACTTCATTGGCAAATAACATCATTTTGATGAAATTCTTTGCTCCATAACCTCTTTTAAATTCAGATGGGATTTTAAAATCCGCAAACTTTTGTGCTAATTCGTAACTCATATTTTTTATTTTGTTTTAATCTATTAATCCTAATGCTCTCATATTATCTAAAGCATCATCATCTAATTCCCAATCGAATGATTTATCTTTTACTGTTTGATTATCTTCTATACTGCGTATTTGATTTGGTGTTAATACTTCACCTACATACAAGTAATAACAGTTATAGCATAATTGCTCTAGATTATCAATCAGATAATTACATTTGTTCCCATCCTTAAAATTAAGAAGTAGGGGTATTTTGTAGTCAGTAACACGACGTTCATTAAACCCGCAGGTATAACATTCATCACGTAAATAACCTTCCGCTATACCCCTAACCCTAATTTTATCTGGGGTAAATGATTCCCAACCTGTTCCCTCTTCAAATATACGTTTAACCATTGGTTCTTTACGTCTATTAGGGAGGAATTTGGGAATACCTTTTCCATTTTGATTCTTATGAGCGTCGAATAATGTTGGTGAATTTGGATCACTTTCATCTACCTTCAACGCCTTCATAAATGGCTTAAGGTGTTGATACGAGCACCCTAAATACTTGGCTGCTGCTCTAATACTTTTAGTATAGCGCATTGCAGTCTCGATTTGTGACTTAGTCAAATGTTTGGGTGCTGGCATAACATCATTTAAAGTAAATTAATTACTTTGCTTCTTTTACAGTGTCTACTACTACTGTAGAATCTACTGCTTTAGTTGTGTCAACTGTAACTGCTGTTGAGTCAGTTGTTGCAGGTGTAGTTGTTTCACTTCCACCACAAGATGCTAGGGTTGCTGCTAATGCAACGATTGCAATTGTTTTTTTCATGTTGTTTTTGTTTTTGTTTACTGTTAAATTACTATTTTTTCTTTGCCTTCCCAACTTTTTCTTGAGTTAGCTTTATTAGTTCCCATAGGTCCTCAGGTGAATTTAATGGAATTGTGTTACCTTCCAAATCTTCAACGCTATTTGCTGTACCATCTGGGTTCAAACGTTCATATATATAGAAAAAGATCAACTCACACGCTTCTTTACCAAAGTGAAGGTAAAATAAATTATCAATTACTGAATAGAATTTTTCGTCATATGATGTGAAATCTAATTGTAGATCATTACCTAATATCATCCCACGCACTTCTATTTCCTCTAGTGTTTGGATAATTTTAACAAATCGTTCTCTTTGTTGATCATCTTCTGTTTTTTTCTTACGCTTTAGAAACGTATCCACACCAATAATTTCATCGATGGATTTTTTAATTCCATCTGCATGTTGTTCATTATTATCCATAAATTAAAGTTTATTGATTAAATCGCGCGCTTCAGCACACTTATCATATTCCTCTTTTTCAGCGTAATATTCAATTAGCTTTTCAAGAGTGGGTTTCCATTTGTCTTTACCCAATTCAATATAATAATCTGATTGTGCTATCTCAAAGAGTGAGATTGAGGATTTCTTTTTTTCGATACCATCTTTAATGGCGTAGATTGCTTCGTCCCTTACTATTTGTTGTATTTCTGGGATTTCTGTTAATTGAGAATAACTCGCCCCTTGTTCTATGTATACTTTAAACACAGGGATTTTTCTTCTCATTGTTTTAGTTTTAACCATAACCCTTAATTTATGTTATTTCTTCACACCAGCCAATTCTTGCATTCTAATAGTTTCAGCTAATGGAGCTTCTTCTGCTGGTGTTTCTTCAGCAGGTACTTCTTCAGGTGCCGCTTGTCCACCACCAATAGCATTCTTAATTAATAATTTAATATCAGCAATTGGGATTAAGAATCCAATTACATTACTATATGGTACGTCTGTATCTTGAGATACAGTTAAGTTATATTGTTCTAAACCTTGGTTTAACTTAGATTGTAGTTTTTGAGTTGCTTGTGCCTTAGCATCACCCTCTAGTGTTTGAGGTAATACGAATTGTACTTTAATACCCTTTTTAGTTGGGTTGTGATTTACATCTACTCTAAGTTTTGGTTTTAATTCTGCCATTGGTTGCGTTTACGTATAAATATTATAAAATTTCATCTACCAGCCCATATTTATGTGCTGTTTTCACATCAAAATACCACTCAGCACGTTTATCTTTAATATCTTTTAATTGTTTATTATTGAATTTAGTTTTTGATATTAAGTAGTCATCACATAGTTTATCAGTACGTTCTGTTTCTTTTATTTCTTGCTTATGATGCATCACTTTACCATCAGTTCCATATGATGCTTCATGATACATGAATGTAGCATATTTGCTTGCTAGGCGGTGATGACCAGCAGCGTATATTATTAGTGCCATCGACATGGCCGAACCATGACATATTGTGTGGACCGGAGTCAACGAATTATCAATTACATCAACTAAGGCTAATCCGCTATATAATTCCCCACCAAATGAATTAATGATGAGTTTTATTGGTTCTTTTTGTGTTTTTTTCGCGTCCTCCTCATTAATATCGTATATAACTTCAATTAATTCATTAACTGAGTCGCCGTCAATATCTCCTAGTGATAATATGCGGCCTGTTGGTTTGGATGATTTTTTAGGAGAAGCCATAGGAATGGGTTTACTCCTATAAATATGGATATTAAATATACTTTCTACTGATGTCTCTAAAATTTTCAATAAACATATATCCAGGATTGGATAAAACGAGTGGTTCTGAAGTTAAATTGTAACTATTTAATAAAGTTTCTCCATATTCTTTGGTAAAACCAATTACACCCCAAGCAAATGCATTATCATCTTCTGTAAATGTTCGTTTTGGTTTCTCATAAAACGTATTATCACATATAATACCCCAATTGTGGTGATCAGTTACGTCAAATAATGCAAACATTGAATCATTACCTGCTTTCATTGATTTAAATATATTGATAAAGAATTTATCATCATAATCAAATCTAGTATCTGGAAGTAAAATTATGTTGTACTCACCCCAGTATTGTTTAGATTTTAATAATGAAACACCAACGGATTTTCCTTCATCAAAGACATATTTAATTTTTTTATCATCTAAATATGTATTAAATTCTCCTTTTTCAGGGCGGGTAACTATTATTGGTTCAATATCATATTTTTTACAAATATTTAAAGACCACTCAATAGTAGGATTTCCATTTTCATCTGGTATTAGTTCCTTAGCTTCATGAGGTAACATTCTCATTCTAGTTCCAAATCCAGCACATGGTATTATGGCTTTATACTTACTCATATTAAAATTTAATTCCTTTAATTTGATAATCTTTTGGTTTATGACTATTATTTTTAAATAATTGAGGTGACATCCCCCATTTATAATAAAATGTTTCAGCTGCTGGGTGGTGAGATGCGGCAAATCTATCTCCTTCTTTTCCTTTTAAAACTGAACTTCCAAAATGGTAAAAATGTATATTATGTGTTTTACATAACCTTACATTATTAAGATCTAATTTTAAGAAGAAATCCCAATCACATACATAAGGCGATGGGTATAAAGTATCAAATCCATTTACTATCATGTAATTTTTCTTTGATATAACAAAGGGAAATACACCACCATCATCTGTAATCTTATTTTCCCTGATTGTTAATTCGTATTTTAAAAATTCATCGTATTTAAATTCATTTGGTTTTTTACCAAAATCTTTAATATGAAAATTAAATATACTAGGACCTACAGGTTCAATTTGCTCTACAGTCATAACTGTGTTCAAATCAAAATCTTGCTCTATAAATTTATCCCAATCTTTACATAATACATTATCATCATTTATAACACAAACGATTTCGTTTGTAGCATTCATAACTGCTAGGTTATGAGCAGTTTGAAAACCTTGGTTTTCTCCTAAATCTAGAACAATAATATCGTCTTTGTATTTATCTAAAATGTGTTGACTTTCTTCAATGTATCCATCAATAGCAACAATAATTTCATTTTTATTTACTTGATTATCAATTGCTGATCTTAAACAAATGTCTAAGTATTCTGGGTTTCGATAAGTTGGTATTATCAGGCTTATACTCATATTTTAATTATTTATTTTTTTCCAATCAATAGTAGGTGATAAAAAGGCTTCCATACAATGGGTAGATAAACCTGGTACTGGTGTTAATATGAATCTACCTTTAGTTTCATTTAAAAATATCCATTTATGATGATCTCCTATTGGAATTGTAACCCCAGTATGATCATCAAAATCCTCATCAAATATCTTTTTAGTTGTAACATAACTACCACAAGTAGATATCATTGTTCTCCAATGGTGAGTACTAGAACAGAATATTTTAGATACTAAATCATCATAATTAGGATGCCAATACTTATCTCCATGATCATATAAAGATACATAATTTAATCCTTCGAATGTTTGAAAAATATCAAAAATCTTATCTACCCAATTATCAACATGTAAATAGTCATTTTCTAAAAGATAAACAAGATCAGTATCTTTACATTTTGTTTCTTTTATAATAGGATATACTGCTTTAGTTACAGAGTCCATATCATGTGTTGTTACAACTTCATGAGCAATGTATTTATCCTGATATTTACTTATCCAGTTATCTTCAATTTTACCATCCATTATTACATGAAGTTCTATATCTTTTTTATTATTGATAGTATTTAAAAGATTAATAAAACATTTTTCATAATCAAACCACTGAGGTCTACCTCTGTTATCCGTTCCTGTTATATTGTAATGGACATAAAATATATGCATCTTCATATGTTAATTAATTTAAAGGTTCAAAATTCATAGAATAAACATCTACGTTTTTTAATTTATTACATTTAGCTAATATATTATACTTAATAGGAAATAAATTTCTATCAGGAGTTTCTAATCTATCTATTTCAATAATATCAAAATCTTTTAATAACACTAACCATCCAAATTCAGTAAATCTCCAACAATCAGGAACAGGTCCATGTATTCTCCAATTTAATGGAGCTGAAAATAAGACATATCCACTATGTTTAGTAATTCTTCTTAATTCATTTATAGCTGAGAAAGGGTTAATAGTATGTTCTAAAATTTCTAAACAAGTAATAATATCATATGTAGAATCTTCTATATGAGAATTATATTTTGTAATATCACCAACAATATCAGGATTATAATCAGGTACTAAATCTAAAGTTTCAATATTACACATATTAAATGCACTTTTCACTTCAGATCTATCCTGTGGTCCTATTTCAAGTAATCTATTATTGGTATTTCCTATTGTTTTTGCTGTTCTATTAATGAAAGAATTAAGATGTTCTCTAGCAACTAAAAACGTATCATTGTCAAATTTTGACGGTGTAATCATAATTAATTTAATTTTTTTCTAAATAATGCTCCTCCAAGAATATCTTTTTCACTTCTAGCTGTTGTAATAAAAAGTTCATTCATATTTTCTCCTCCTAAACAGCATGAAGTTACTCTCGAACAAGGTAATGTTACTTCATCTAACACCTTTCCAGTATTAATATCCCATTTTCTAACTCTCCCACCTTCCCATTCTGCTACCCAAATATTTCCTTCTAAATCTACACACATTCCATCTGGCCATCCCTCACCATCAATATCAATAATATATTTTTCAAATGACATATCCCCAGTTTCTAAATTGTAATTATATTGAGCTACTTTCTTTGTAGGAGTATCTATAAAATACATTTTATCTCCATTATGAGAAAATCCAATTCCATTTGATATTAATAAGTCATTTAATAATACTTTATGTTCTTCATTATGGTATGAAAATAACTTTCCTTTCACAATTGTTTCTTCAACGAAATAATCTTTTTCACTTTTTGTTCCTACAAGAAACCTTCCAACTGGATCAAATCTACCATCATTATAACGTAGATCTTCATTTGATTCAAATTGTGTTAGATATATTCTT
>Ga0214921_10011794_pt1 | contig 10558 bp, 17 predicted proteins | sample LL1505_MetaG_FD_177992 | JGI IMG/M metagenome (GOLD analysis project Ga0214921, IMG submission 177992) | Freshwater microbial communities from Lake Lanier, Atlanta, Georgia, United States - LL-1505 | ecosystem: Environmental > Aquatic > Freshwater > Lake | place: USA: Georgia | collected...
AAAAAGTATCAAATCGGGTTATATTTATGGATGAAGGGAAAATTGTTGAAGATTGTTCAAAAGATAATTTTTTTAATAACCAAACAGCATTATCTGCAAGAGCTAAAGAGTTTTTATCAAAAATTTTGAGATAATTTTAATAATTTAAAATATCAAATCCATGAATGATAAGAACGATAAAGAGATTATCGAAGTTAAAGAAGTAGAAGCTGAACGAATTAATAATAATGAAACATTTAGACCTCGATTTAAAGCAATACGCCTAAGTCCACTTTTTCTTGTTGGAATATTAATTTACGTAGTTACTGCGTTTTGGGGTTTATTTATTTGTTTTGCTGTAGTGAAGGAAGTTTTTGGACCTGTGATTGCTTTTTTAGGATTAATTTTTTTTCCATTCATACTAGCACTTGCTCCTTGGTATGCAGCACTAGCTAATCATGATTTTTATCCGTTACTGATTGTTTATGGTGGTGCACTTTTAGGAACTTTGTTTTTTAGAATTGCAATGAGGTCTACGTTTAAAAGATAAGTATGGTGCCCTAATACGGACTTGAACCGCAAACCTACTGATTACAAATCAGTTGCTCTACCAATTGAGCTATTAGGGCATTTAGCAAAAAGTAGATTTTAGTACATAACTTCAAATATAAAAACAAACATTATTTAATGTTTATTATTTCTAGAAGTTTATTAGATATTAACCTGATATTTTATCACTACAAAATTTCTGTATTTTCCAGCATCTAAGAAGCTTTTATCATAAACTACCACATACCTATTTAAAGAAGTCTCAAATATTTGATTACTCTCGTCTGAAGAATAATTTTTAACTAACCCTTCTTTTGTAGTTTCAGCAATTGTTTGTCTTTCGTTTTTTACAACTGTTGATGAAATTTTATCTGCAATGTTAATTTTAGCATTTAAAATTGCCTTTGATTTTGCAAGTTCTAAATCTGAACTAAAACCAGAACCACAAGAATAGAATTCTTTGTCGGTTGATTTAAACTGATTACAAATATCAGAATTAACTTTTAGTAATTCAGTATTGCCATTGAGTGTCTGTTTATCCTCTAGATATGCGAGATTATTAGAGGCACACGCTCCTAATAAAACTAGTAAAAATATGTATATTTTTTTCATTTTTTTCCTTTCAAAGTAAATGTTCCATTACAAATGCTAGAACAAGTATTAATGTTGTTTCAAATTGCGGAGTTTTTACAAATTCATTCCAAAAACTCTTTTCATCAAGAGATATATTTTCAACACAATGTTTTACCTCTTGCGTAGATTTAATCTCACCATTAATTGTTTCTGTTTTAGTCTCATATCTACAATTATTTTCTTCAGCAAAAACTGAAGCTGACAATAATAATAGAAATATTATAACCCTTTTTCCCATGGTTTATCTTTCTGAGCTTGAGTTAATTGAAATTGTAATTCTTTAATAATTGCTAATATTAATTCATGAACAGATTTTTGAATCTCAGCTTCAAATAAAGTTTTTTTACATGTATCTTTGCACTCCTCACTAAGTGCATGTACAACAACTGCTTGATAATATTCATTACTTCTTGCAAGTGTATGCGTTGTAAAAACTAGACAATATAAGATAATTAGGTTTTTGAAAAAGCTCATAATCATTATTAATTTTTAATATAAGCTTTAAATTTAATTAAAAAATTATGAGAATTAGTACTAATAATTAGATATAATTCTTAAAAGTATGACAATTTCAGATAATAAAAAAATAGAGCTATCAAAAGAAAAAATTGATTTTCATCTTAAAAGAACTCGTTATCTATTCAATGAATTTTATATTACCTCCAAAAAATATAAAACTATTTCCTATTTGAGAAGAAATGCAGCAGGTTGGTTGATAATGAATATTATGATGGAATATTATTTTGAAAATAAAGAATTACGAGTTGAAAAATTAGCTAGCAAGATATCAAGTAAAGTCTGTTCGAGAGCAACATTAATGTCAATGCTTAAATCAGCAGAAATTAGAAAAGTAATTAAAAAAACCCAAAGTTCAAAAGATATGAGAGCAAGAATTATAACTCCTACTGAAGAATTTATTTCTGAATTCAATAAATGGACAGATGAATTTTATGATAGTGAAGGATTTAAAATGAAAAAAGATTATAAAATTTAGAACTTATTATGAATGAAAAATTACCAGTAAATAATGTCAATAAAATCAAAAGAGAATATCCTAATAAAAATAATATAGAAGGATCCAATAAACAGCCAGATAATATGCTTTCCATGCTTCAAATTTTTTTTTTTGATCAAAAAATTTTAACTGACAAAAGTAAAAAAAGGGTCTTTGATGACAGTTTATTTAGGCCTGATTATTATATAGAGAATATAAATGTAGTAGTTGAATTTGATGGGCCTCATCATTATCAAAACCCCTTTAAATATGAGACGGATTTAAGAAAAAGTGAGTTTTATAATAAACGAAAAATATTTAGAATTAAATGGCCATATTTCTTCACTTTAACAAAAGATGTTGCAAAATTTATTTTTCAAGAACTTTGCCAAAAAAATATAAATCAAAACTTCTATTCAGATGAAAAATATTTTAAGTGTATAAATAAAATTTATTTTGATTATGACAATAAAAAACCAGCTACTGAAGAAAGACATGTGCTCGCTCCTGGTTTTCATGCAACAAAAGACACTCCAGCATCATTTTGTGATAATGGAATAAAAAGATTTTTAATTGAATTAGAAAAAAGCCCTCCTAGCCTTAAACATCAAGTTAAACATTCAATTGATTTATATTTGAGAGATGTAAAATATAATAATGATGAAAGAAAATGGTTGGTAATACCTGAAAATAACCAAAATTTTATGGAATTTATGAAACTAACTCCTGAAAAGAAATACTTAAATTTTTTTTATAAAAGAGAAGCTAATTATTAAATTATTTAATATACGCTCTAGATAATTCAAAACTAGTCAAGCCAGTATCTTCAAATTCAAATTCTAAAATCTTTTTTGTTTTAACGTCAACAAATCCAAAAAAAGGGAGTATTGTTTCACCTGAAGCCCAATCTTTATCATCAAATCGACTTTTTTGATCTTCTTCCCCTTTATCAAATTCAACCTTATCAATAGTTGCTGATTTAAATATTGCATACATATGATTTTTTACTTCTTTATAATCAAGTTTTACATCAGAAGTTATTACATTTGAAAATACCTCAACCATTTCCCCCTCTTCCGAACCATCTTCATATATCCAATCGGCCCAACTTAATTTTATAATTGCAGGTTTGTATTTCTTTAAAAATTCACTATGTTCTTTTTTAGTATGAGATAATTTCACTTGAAATATTTTTTTTTCAAATTCTCTTTGTTTTAATACCTTTAATTTCATTATATTTTTATATTGTTTAAATTAGTTCTTTTCCAGCATTTAGATACATACATTTTTCACAACTTTTATTAAGAACTGGAACATTATCCGACTCTAAAACACCCTTCATATTTTTAATTACATTTTTTATATTTGAAATATTTGTAATGTAAGGAACTAATTTAGTTGTGAAGTTTAATTTTTTATCAAATTTATCATAAGATTTTTCACCATTACAAACTAGAAAGAAAACTCTATCAGAAGTTTTGAAACCCATTTCTCTTAAAATATAAACATATATATCCATTTGAAGTTTATATCCTTGGTGAAAGGGACTAGTTAAATAGCTTATCTCTTCAACAGGAGTATTCGAAGATTGCGCTTTATAATCAACTACAACTAATTCTTCTTTATCTTTATCAAGCCAAATATCATCCACTCCTCCAAAGATTTCTAAATTTGTATCTTTATCAATATATGAAATTCCACCTTTTAATGAGTCTCTCCACTTATCTATTTGTTCATGATCAAAGGGTATAAAATTTAATTTATTTTCAACCATTATAGGATGGGGTTTTTTTAATTTTCTATATTCATCAAATTCTTTCTTTAATAATTCATCTACAGCAGAATTGAGTGACCAGCCTGGCATCGAGGGTTCTTTTAAACCTTTAACTCGATCTAAATAAAAACATCTTTGACAATCAATAAAAGTACTTAATTTTGACCTGCTTATTCTAAAAATATTATTCGTGCCTTTTTGATAGATAGAATCTTTTCGAGTTCTTAGGGGGTTAACTTCTGCAAGGTTGCCCTTTGAGTCTTTTTTAAGCATATATAATAATTTAAAAAACTCTTAGTCTTGAAAGCATTTAATGTCTTTCAAATTCACCATATTGTTTAAAAGTATCTGATAGTTTTTTTTTAATACTTTCCATTTTATTAAAAAACTTTTCGTCATCGAGTTGTAAGTAACTTTCTAAATCTTCAATATTAAATCCTGTTAGCTTGCTAAATTTAGCAAATAAACAACTTTTACATAACATTTTACCTAAAGCTAAGTTGGTGCAGCACTCAATGTCCTCTTTATCTAAAAGAACAGAACAGTAATTGCAGACATAATGATTTTTTTTCATATTTTATTAGCTAATTTCTAAAAAAATTAATATTTAACTATTTGCCCAATCAGGATTATAATTTCCACTTTCATCAAACATTGCCAAAGCATCTTGTTCTAGATGTTTTATTTCCTCAGAATCTCTTCCACATGCTCTAAGGAGACTTGTTGCATCGTTAAAAACATCGTCCATTTGTTCAGGATCATCTAACTTTATGGTATTAAAGTTATTATAAGCCTCATCAGGTTTCTTTAGAGATATGGCAAGACCATACCAAAGATTCATATTTGCTCTATAATTTTTCTTAGCTGCTTTTTTACCCTGGTCATAAACTTTTTTTAGTAAGCTTTTATCTTTTGTTTTTGATACTTCGTCTAATAGGGATACAATATTATCACAAACATCAGACGGTGTTTTAATATCTTTTAATTTTTTAAGTACTTCTTTAGTCATGTATTCTAAACCGACTTTAAAAATTCAACTGCATGTGAAGGTACTTTATTTTCTTTCTTCCACTTATCAACTTCTTTCATATCAATCCCCATCAATGTAACTACCTCGCCTAGTTCTGAATTTCTCTTTTTAATTTCTTTTAACCATGCATCAAACGTCATTTTTCTCCTTAGTTATTTTATTATTTTTGTTAATTATTTCATTAATTAATCAATTATAAAAGCCGAATATTGCTCAGATGAACCATATAAAAAATTAAAGATTTCATTGGACTTAATTTCATTATTATTAATTTTAAGGGTATTATTATCTAAGTTTAAGATTATTTCCTGTTCATTTAATGACAAAGACCAGGCACCTATTTTATCTAAATGGGGTCTAATAATATTCTCATTCCCAATATCATCCGCACCTTCAATAATCGATACATTCGTGTTGTTTTCATACTCAAAATCTGAAAAATCTTTATTGATAATCCCCAAATAAAATTCGAATAAATAATTTTTATTAATTTTATTTTTTATTTTCTTAAAATCATCCATGCCAACTAGATCAATATATTCCGACAATAAATCAGGTAAGGAATTATCTTTATTTTTTAAAAAATTTTTTTTTATTTTTTTTAAAATAACTATACAATTTTCTTCATTTTTAGAGTTTTCTAATAATATAAAAGGGCTTTTACTAGTTCCTACTAACTGAATTCCATTGTCATCAATTACTGAACAATTAACAATATAATTAATTTTATCCGCTACAAATTGTTTCATCTAATTTATTTCATGGGTTTCATGATCTTGAATTTTTTCTACTAATATTGGTAGTAAAATTACCTCATGTAGACAAGTTTTAGTGATATTTTTTTCTAAATTCAGAGCTCTAAATAAAAAATCTAAACTGTTAATATCATTTGGAAATCTAACTCTTGCAAGTTCTTGAGTATCTATTACTTTATTTGAGGTTAATATTTTCTTAACTAAGTTTAACTCTTTATCTAAAAACTTCATTATAAAGGGTTTATTACGCAAAATTAAATCACAACCTTTTATAAATTCTAAAAATATATCTATTTTTTCACTTATTATTGGGCATTCTTTCAAAAATGAATTTGTTAGGTTTATAATACCTGATGTTGATGCATCAATTTCTTTTTGTGGATTAAAGTATTGGTGAAATAATGTTCTTAACTTTGTTTTAGAGTCTATTTTTAATGCGGCTATTTCTACAATTCTTTCTTCATTAACCTCAAGGCCAGTAGTTTCAATTGATATATAAACATAATTTGACATAATTTATTATAGCATAAGCATAGATGTAAAATATGTATAAATTTTAGAACTAATTTTTACCGTAATAAAAAAAGAGTCTCTAATATGAGTAAGGAAAATGCTAAAAGATTTAAGGAAAAAATAAACTAAAGACATAAATTATTTAAAGTTTGTGTTAAATATTGTTATTGTATGTGTATAGTTTAATTGTAATTATGAAAAAAATTTTAAAATTACCTGAAGGAGACAAGTATGTTGGAGAACATATAGATGGTAAGCCTCACGGACAAGGAACTTACACATTTGCCAATGGAGATAAATATGTTGGTAAATTTAAAAATGATAATCTGCACGGACAAGGAACTTATGCATTTGCCAATGGAGATAAATATGTTGGAGAATATAAAGAAGGTAATTATTATGGACAAGGAACTTATACAAGTGCCAATGGAGATAAGTACTTTGGAGAATGGAAAGATGACAAACGAAACGGGCAAGGAACTTATACATTTGCCAATGGAGACAAATATGTTGGAGAATTTAAAGATGATAAACGACACGGGCAAGGAACTTATACATTTGTCAATGGAGAAAAATACTCAGGAAAATTTAAAGATGGTTTTCTAAATCTATATAAACTTTCACCACTATACAAAATTTCACAAATAGATACTTGGTTTAATAAAAAAAATAAGAAAAAGTTTAATATGATTCAAGATTTTTCCTCTGGAACAATAACTATAGATACTAAAGACTATAAAAATTTTAATCTAAAAAACCCCCCTAAAATATTTGACTCAATTATTAACGTAAATCTGAAAGATAACGATGGTGTTAATTTTGAAAGCAAAGATTTAAACAAGAAAGATTTAGAAAAAATTTATCAACTATTTGAAGATGGTTATGAAGAAGGTTTGGAAAAAATCGGTTTTAAAATAGATCCAGATCTAGTTAAATATGAATTTACAGGAGGTTTTAATGCAGAAAAAATATGAATTAAGATTAATATAACACAATATCTAACTAAAAATATGATTAAAAATTATATATAATTTTTAATACATAACGATGATTATTTTTTATTTTAAAATACAAATTTAATAGTAAAATAACACAATAAAAATTAATTTATTTGTAAGAGACAATAAATTTTTTAATTAACATATCGATCTCAGAGTCCTCACTATAATCATTCACTACTAAGTGATGAACTCGACCTTCGGATAAAAGCTTTCTGGAGATACTTTCGGATTTTTCATTATCTTTTTCATAAACACAAATTGATCTACCATTATTCTTATTACAAACACTAAAAGTTGGTACATCCGTTTCTCCATCACCAAAAAAGAATATATTTTCAAATGGAATATTAACTTCATTATTAAAATTTATTTTTGCATTAACACCTTCTTGATCAAAAACATCAAAGGTTCCTTTATGAATGCGAAACAAAAATTGAACTTTATTAGAGTAATTAACTGACAATTTTGGCCATATGCCTTTATGTTTGTCATCGTAAATATAGGAGGAAGCATAGATTTTATTAATATCTTTGGCGAAAAAACAACCTTTAATCATGTCTTCTAAACCCGAAGAAATTATATAGTGTTCAATATTAATATCATGTGATTTACCAAAATTTTTAATTCTTAAAAACCAATCTTCCACACCTTCAAATAATTTTAATTTTTTTCCATACATTTTAAACGTTTCTTCATTTACTTTAATATTTGCGATACGCATTTGCTGCTCTAATAAATATAAATATCCTAAGGTTGGATCGCAATTTTTCTCCCTCGCATAATTAATAACTCTAGTCCAAAATGTTTTAGGCTCTATCCTGCAATCAGGTAACAAGTGCTGATCCTGCATGTAGCCAGGACACAAGGTCCCATCAAAGTCGTAGCATAGTGCAATTTTTTTCATATATTCTTAAGTGCAACTTTATATTATAATTAAATTGAATGGCACAATGTAGTTATTGCACGTCCACAAGTTATGGTTACTGTACGGCCAGTCCAAATAAAAGACATTGTATCATAATCCCAGGTAAATGTGCTTGGTGTGGATCTATAAGTTATGGTGTTTGTATTAACTCTCCAAACAAGAGACATGCAATTATAAATACTGGAAAATGCACTTATTGTGGTTCAGTCAGCAAAGGGCCATGTTCGAATAGTCCAGCCAAACAACATATAATGGGTATTCTTTAAGATTTAATTTAATTATAATGACTAAAAAACTAAAGGAAGCTTTATGACAGTAAAATCATTATTTACAAAAGGCATTGCTCTATCTCAGTCTAGTCAGTGCAAAACTCATTCAAACAGCGGGGTAAACAACGCTCAAAAAGCTATAAGCTCATTTCAATCTGCTAAATCAAAAAAAGGTGAACAAAAAATAGATGCCTTAGCAGATGGACTTGTTAGTTTATCAAAAGCAATGGTAGAAATTTCTAAAAGCATTACTCCTATTGCTACTATGAATATGTGGAGCGCTTTATTAAGCGAGAATATTAATGAAGTTTTAGAAGAAAATAGAATTGCTTTGGTAAAAGAATTAAAAAAATAATCTTCTTCATTCTACAATCTAGTTTACCTGAATCTAGGAGCTAAAGTATGTGTAAAGTATGTGTAAATTCTGGATAAAAATCTTAACAATTAGAGAGCCTACAAATGCTTCGCCTGTTTAAATTTGAAAAAAGATAATATTTTCCTTGCTTATTCTTAATATAATTTAATTATTTGCATGGTATTTATTTACTCCTTTTAAAATGATATAATTGTAATTCAGGAATAATTCCTGCGCCCTATGTGGCTCCAAGGTTAAAACCTTGTGTCTGTAAAGACCTTCAGAAAGTCAACAAAAATCATTAATACATTGCGCTTGCATGTTTTTATTTGGTTAATTTGAAGGAGAATATAATGGCGAATTTTTATGAAAATAATGTGGCTGAAACAAAGGCTACATTTGCCGAAACAGTTAGTAAAAAAAATAATAAACCAACAGGACCTGTGTCTGATCAAGCTAAGTATCAAGTTTCTAAGAATGCTCTTAAGAATGGATTTAGTTCAAAAAGATTTATTATCTATGGTGAAAATAAAAAAGAATACGAGCTATACAAAGATGGACTTTTGGGTGAATTAAAACCAATCAATCCTATTCAAGTCGATATTTGTTTTCAGATTATTATGACTGGTTGGAATATTAAAAGATTAAATAATTCAAGAAATGGAGTTTATAATCTTGAAACAAAACAAACTTTAGAGAATAGTTTTAATATTGAAAATATTTATAATAAAAGTGAAAAAGATATTAAAAAATATTTAAATCATCATAATAAAAATTCTATAGTATTTGGATTAATATTTGCAAGAGATTGTGCTGGTTCACAAGTTATTGAGCACATTACCGAACTAGAGCAAAAAATGATGGCAAGATATCATAAAATATTAAATCAATATTTAGCTGTGATAGATTTGGAAAGGAGACAATCAATGAGTAATAATTTTATAAATCATACTGAAAAAAAAATAATTCTTGTTAATAAAAAAAAGAGCGAAATTTGTAAAAATTTACCTAAAGAGGACTTATTAAAAAGACGTTCTATCGAGGCAATAAGATCTAGATTGTTCAATAGTTATAAAGAAAGCTCTGAAAAAGCTAAGACACTCGATCAACGAATGTTTTATTTTGGTAAAACAAAAGAAATGATTATAGAAATAAAACAGGATCTTAAAAATAAATTAAAAAAAAGAAGAGAGGAAAAACTTAATCTTTTAAATAAAAAAAAAGAGGAAATTGAGATAAATAAGAAAATAGACAGTAATAAACCTTTGATAAGTTATAATCAGTCTAAAAATATAAGTAACAAGAATAGTAATAAATCTGTTCCTATTTTTAGCTCGTTAACGAAAGAATTTGTTGAAAGAAATTGGAAATATATAAGACCCTGCAATCCTTACGAACCCTTAGAAAAAAAACCGAAAAAGAAAAATGGATATAGATATTTTATATTTGATGGATATTAAAAATTTATATCTAATTTAAATTAACTGTATAGCAGCTATACGAAGTCGATGCCTGTATCACATAAACATGCATAACATGGAGTATTCGGTCAATATAAGTTTATAAAAAAAATTTTGAACCTTTAACAAGAAATAAAAGAGTTTGTTTTTTAAATATTTTTCGATTTTTGATTTAGAATTAGAACGCAACCAAAAATCAATACCGGTAGACCATAAATTAAATTATTAGTCCATTGTAGACCTTCAAAAATGGTTGAAATAATTAAAGCAATAATTGGCATAATAACACCAATGTACCCTGCTCGAGCTGAACCAATGTTT
>Ga0214921_10011795_pt1 | contig 10558 bp, 6 predicted proteins | sample LL1505_MetaG_FD_177992 | JGI IMG/M metagenome (GOLD analysis project Ga0214921, IMG submission 177992) | Freshwater microbial communities from Lake Lanier, Atlanta, Georgia, United States - LL-1505 | ecosystem: Environmental > Aquatic > Freshwater > Lake | place: USA: Georgia | collected 2015-05-28
AAAAGCATTGATATTAAAAAGATGGTAGGGGATGCTTATAAAAATTTATCTGAACCAATTCTTATCGATTCAATTCACAAAGCATGGCTTCTCATCAACCCGAAGAATGTTTTTATCACTCCCATTGCCTACACTAATGAAGAAATGCTACTTAAGTTGGGTGTTAATACTATGATAGAATTGGTTTCGGGTTACAAGCCAAAGAATGATTCCTTTTTAACCACTCTGCCACCATTGCGACAAACAAATAGTTTTAATGACCATGTAAAAATCAACTTGTCTGCTAACATATCCTTTGATCAAATCAATGAAAAATTAGCCCAACAATTTGTTGAAAAGCCCATTTTACTTGAAGGAGATGAGTATAAAATAAACATAAAAGAGGCCAAGGCTTTTCCTTATGGAAACAAAATTATGATAGCCTTGGATGTGGATGGTAAAGTATCAAAAGGTAAAATAGGGAAGGGGATAAAAGGAATTGTTTATGCTGTGGGTATTCCAAATTACAACGCTAAAAGCAAAAGTTTAGAGGTGAAACAATTCGATTTTGAAATCAAAACCCGCGATATTTTATTGAAGAGCGCAAACTGGTTATTAAACTCTAAAAAATTCCGTGAAAGCTTGGAAAAACAAATGGTTTTCTCAATTGCGACACAATTAAATGATGCTAAAAAATCGGCCAATGATGCCATCAATAAAAAGTGGTTAGACCTTTTAGATTTGAGTGGAACAATCAGCAGCATTGAGCCCGCTGGTATTTACATTACACCAAACAATTTAAACATCAATATTACTACCGAAGGTACATTGAAAGTTTCGCTCAACGGATTTTAAAACTACATTCTAGGTTTCCATTCAATCTCACTTGCTTTGAAATCATAAATGATTTTGCGGCTAAGAATGAATAAATAATCACTTAAACGGTTCAGATAGATTTGTACAATTTCGGGCACTTCAGTTTCATTTGATAAATGCACTACCAGGCGTTCTGCTCTGCGGCAAACACATCTTGCTATGTGGCAATAAGATGCAACAGTATGTCCACCTGGTAAAATGAAACTTTTCAATTCCGGAAGTTCAGCATCCATTTTATCCATTTCAAATTCCAGTAATTCAATATCACTTTGATGCAAATCAGGAATCTTCATTTTAGATTTTTCCGGATCGCTTGCCAATAAACTACCTATGGTAAATAACCTATCTTGAATTTCATTTAGTGTAGCGAGGGCATGGCTTAATGGTAAACTATCCTTAACCAAACCTATATAAGAGTTTAATTCATCAATGGTTCCGTAGCTTTCTATTCTTAAATGGTATTTAGGCACGCGCACACCACCTATAAGTGATGTCTCTCCTTTGTCGCCTGTTTTGGTATATATTTTAAATGTCATTACTTATCAATACATAGTTTGTACCCAATTTGTTTTGCCTTACCTGATTAAAGTAATGGTTCCGCGTTCTTGGTTATCTGAATTTTGCCCTAAAAATCTATATTTAAAAATATAGAAATATGTTCCGGTAGCGCATTCAGCTCCTGTGTTTTGGACTTTTCCATTCCAATTATTTCCATCATTTCCAATCCCATCTTTGCTGGATTCAAAAACCAAATCGCCCCAACGGTTATATACAAATAATTCGTACTTGCCTATTCCCTTTAAGTCAAAATCTAAGACATCATTTTTACCATCACCATCGGGGCTGAATACATTATAAATTTTAACACCTTTGCTGAATGGATAAATTTTCTTGCAGATGGTGTCTTTGCAATCTCTGGAACTGGCAACTGCCAAGCATATTTTTACACTATCCGTTGAACTTAAATAATTGCTGTAATCAAAACTTGGATTTTCATCTTTTGAAGTATTTTGATTGCCCGCTTGTGTTGCGCCAAAATTCCAATTGAACTCAGTTGCGCCTTTGCTTAAGTTATTAAATTTAAATATTGGATTTTTACTTTCATCAATGCTAAAATCTGCTTTTACGCTTTGCACATAAACAGTTTTACTAGGCGTGTCAATACAAGATATTTTTTGAGAAGTATTTCCAATTAACTTAATAATAAAAGAACCTGTCTTGAGATAGCTAGTTGTGATTGTTTTCTCTGATGTATCTGCAAATCGGGAATTATTATCTCCAAAATCCAAGGTATAACTGCCATATACAGGATCAAGAGTAGAAACCACATTGAAACTCTCGTTTACACAAACCGTATCGGGTGCAGTGAAGCTCAAATAAGGTCTATCCACCACCCTCACATTAAACTCAGGAGAGTTTGGATTTAGTGAATCTGGGTATGAAGCAACACAATTTTGGAAGTTTCCTGTAACAGGGTTAAAGACATTTTCACTACCATATAATCGAAGTTTATAAACACCAGCTTGCGTAAATACAAAAGTTACATTGGTATCTTTTTGAGTGGATATGACTGAGTTTATAGGGCCTCTTGCCGTCCATATCCAATCGTCAATTTGTCTGCCAGTAGTATTTTTAAGTGTTATGCTAACAGGATTGCAACCAAATGTATCTCCCTTTAAAATTCCAAATGAAGGGTTTGGACCTTTTAATTCAATATCCATATATGCCGTATCTAAGCAACCATTATCAGCCTCAATGGCAAGATAGGCTTTATACTTACCGTTGGCAGTATATTCATGTATGGGCTCATCTACAAATGCGTCATCTTTATTATCTCCAAAATTCCATGTTTTTTTGATAATGCTAGCGTAAGGTGCATCACCATATTGGGCAGAAGAGTCTAATACATAACTTGAATCAGAAAACAAGGCTACTTTTGGGGCACACACATACAATTGTTGCATATTTTTTATAGATGCTTTTAAATCCACTATTTTCAATTGTTCATATTTTACAAGGGTGTCAATGCAATTTAAACTGTCCTTTGCCACTAAAGTTACAGTATAATTTCCAACCTTGTTTAAAAGGAATTTTGGTTTACCTCCTGTGTAAACAAATCCACTATTATTTATTTGCCACCACATTTTTTCCTTCCCGCGTGATGCCCTGCTAGTATCTCCCCAAAAATTGACCTTTGAATCATAGTAATTGATAGAGTCGAGCAGCTGAATTGAATCTCCCAAACACAAAATAGACTTTGAGTAGTTAATTGATTTTTGGAAACCTAGGTTAATAGTGGTGTCAAATCTTTCAACGCAAGTTTTTCTATTAATCAATTGAAGAGAAAGATTATACTGACCTTGACTTGGCACAAGCTTCGAGCAAGGCTTAATGATTGAATCGGTTTTGGCGAAAAGTTGATTAGAAATTAAATTCCCATCTATGTACCATAGGGCTTGGGTAAGGCTATCTTGAATACTATCTCTTGCATTTAGTTTTAAAGTATAGGGTTGGCAAGTACCAAGCACATTTACATTAATTGCAGGCTTAATCTCAATAATATTAATTAGATTATGATACCATGCTGTATCGTAGCAGCTACCATTTTTAATAATTAACCCAACTGTAACCCATCCTTTAGGATCAGTGATTTTTGTATAGGTAATTGGAAAGGTAAATTTTGTTGAATCAACTATTTGCCAATTACCTTGGGAATCCGCTGAATCAGCCTTTATCCATGTTGCATTTCGAGAGCATGTGGGCAGTGTTTCTGTAAAATCATATAGTATAGGTGAACCTATGCATGCTTTCCCCGTCCAAATCAACCCCTTTCGTTTTGGCGTTTCAAGTGGTCCTGGTTTTGCATTCGGTGGTGTTAAGCTAACATTTACAGTATCCAAACTCTTGCAGCCTGTATTAACATCACTTAAAGTTAAGGATATTTTATAGCATTGGTCTTTAGTTGCGTTGTAAAGGTGTTTTACTTGAATTGAATCTTTTGAATATCTGCAATTAAGACCAATATTAATATTGTTTTTTGTGTCAAGTGTGCAAGCTGGTGCAAATGGATCTCCAAAGTCCCATAATCTTTTAATGGCGTTGTTATAATAACAAGATCCGTCAAGGTTTGGACTTATTACAAATACCGTATCATTTGCGTTGCATTGATTTAAATTTTGAGGAGGTTTGTTTCCATCATAGATTTTTGAAATAGGTCCAAGCACATCGAATACAGTATCCAAACTTTTAGAGCATGCTTTATAACTCATTAAAAGTCGGATTTTATATTTACCACATGAAAATTTAATTTTATTGGAATTGCTTATACTATAAGTTTGACCATTTACGGTTTCAAGCACATTGTCATTTTGATTAAAAACAATCCATGTATAATTTACATCAACATCTGGACTATCTGGAGAAAATAAGTAGTTAATATTGCTATAACATTTACTTGAATTCGATATGTTGATTTTATTACTTAGTTTAACGTTTTTAATTTGAGAGCCCTCAACCGCGAGTGAACAACCATCAAAATTAACGATAGTAAGTTTAGGTATAAATTTACCCGTTTTCGCATAAGTATGTTTTAGGTTCGTCCATTTTGCCCCAGAAGAATCGATACTACCATCACCAAAATCCCAATATATTTTTTTTGCTTGACTTTGAGGAAATTGACTAGTATTAACAAAGTTAGCGAACGTGGTGTCACACTTATTGGTCGAGCTCAGATTAAAACCCACAGGTTGCATGGCTGTATATATAGTAACTGAGTCGGTTTTCTCTACTCGACTAATGCAATTATTACTGTCGGTAATTTCTAAAACTATTGTATACTTTCGACCAAATGGATTGGTATAACTGTGACAATAGTCAGCATTTGATAGATCTGCCGTGTTTATGAAAGTTCCATCATCCCATAAAATCAATCTACTTTTAATGCCGAGACTATTAAGACCTTTAGTTGAAACATCCTTTATACAAATCTGATTGTCCTTATTGCATTGTGTTTTGGGCGTAGTTAGATTAAATTTAGCATTTGGTTTTCTAAATACGGTAATGGTAGGGGCTGATATATCGCAGGTTTGAGCATTCGTGAAAACAATTCGGAGGGTAGGTGTATAAATTCCAGGTGTTAAATATAAGTGAGAGTTATTAAGTGAAACTGTCCCAACGGTAGCATCTCCAAAATTCCAATTGAAACTTTGAACGGTTAATCCAGCATTATAGGTAACTGTAAAAGAAACGGCATTACCTAGACAAACGACTGTATTACTAACTTGTATAGCACAATTTTGAGCAGCAGTCCACAAAGGGAAAATAAATAAAAATAGATAAAGTATTCTTTTATTCATAGTAAGACAAATGACGATGCAATATAGTCCAAAGTCAATGTTTTTGTAACATTTGTCGGCTTTGCGAGAAAATTTACCTAAAAAGAAGACTACAGCGAAGTTTCCACCCAATCACCGTTATCTCTAATTAGGTCTATTAGTTCATTTACAGCATTTTCGCTTGGTATGTTTCGCTTCACCACCTCTTTGCCTTTGTACAGTGTAATTTTACCCACCCCGCTTCCTACATAACCATAATCAGCGTCAGCCATTTCGCCCGGACCATTAACAATACATCCCATGATAGCAATTTTTATCCCTTTTAGATGATCAGTTCTCTTCCTAATCATGGCTGTAGTTTCTTGCAAGTCGAACAATGTGCGACCGCAACTTGGACAACTTATATATTCTGTTTTTGATATGCGAGTTCTTGCAGCTTGTAAAATACCAAAACAAATTTCATTAATCCTATTTAAAGAAACTTCTGCTGCCTCGACTAACAAGCCATCGCCAAAGCCATCTATTAATAGGGCTCCAATATCTGTTGAAGCAAAAAGCATGAAATGCTCCTCATCTTCCTGATAAATAGCGTTAATGATTACGGGATTGCTTATTTGTTGTGATTGTAATTTTAAAAAAGCGTACCTCAAATCACGCATTGGCTTGTTTTCTTCACTTTGAAGCACCAAAACAAAGTTTTTATGCTTGCTAAGTTTGATTAAAAAGGTTTCATCAAGGTCATTAGTATTGGCTTTTACAAAATTTAAGCTTTTTGAAGAAGACGTAAATTCAGCTAAAAACTCGCTTGAATGAAAGAGCGGAAAAGCGTTGCTTTTATCCGAAACCAAATTCCAAGTTTCAATATCATAAATGGCTTTCAGTCCCATAGGCAACATAAAGTCGACCTTTGTTTTCCCAAGATAAATAAAATCAGCACCCATATCACTCATATGCCATTTGTCTAAATTATTATCATACAAATGACCAATTGCTTTTAGGTCTTCAGGATTTACTTTTTCAAATGTCGCATAGTTAGCAATTACACGTGGTACTTGACTTTGTCCTATATTGAAGATTTCGTTACTTTCTCTTTTTGAGTAAGAAAAAGGGTTAAATTGTGTGTGATAATTTTCGGCTTGTTTGGAAATTGTTTTGGCTTGTTTTTGATAGCGAGCAATTAGTTTCTTAGCTACAGGCACCTCAAATTCCGGATCTTCAGTCAAAGAGACCCTAACTGTATCGCCTATGCCATCTTCAAGCAGAGTGCCTATTCCCAATGCAGATTTTATTCTTCCGTCATCCCCATCTCCTGCTTCCGTTACTCCTAAATGTAATGGATAAGCACCGGTCAAATCAATTCCATTTGGCATGATGCGTTTTGTTAAACCATTTTTCATAGTTTTAACCAAAAGCCTATATGCTTGCACCATTACCTGTGGGTTTGATGACTTCATTGAAAGTACGATATTATCATAGTTTTCATCTTCACAAATCCTCAAAAATTCCATCGCACTTTCAACCATACCAAGGGGAGTGTCTCCATAGCGACTCATGATCCTGTCACTTAAACTACCGTGATTAGTTCCTATTCGCATGGCAGTTCCATATTCCTTACAAATTCTTACCAATGGTGTAAACTTTTCTCTAATTCTATCTAGCTCCTCCTGATAATCTGAATCTGAATATTCAATCAAGTCAAATTTCTTTTTATCAGCATAGTTTCCCGGATTTACTCGAACTTTCTCGACAATTCTAGCAGCCAATTCAGCTGCATTTGGGGTAAAATGAATATCAGCCACCAAAGGAACGTTTACCCCTCGCTTATGCAACTCTTTTTTTATCTCAGCTAGATTTTGAGCTTCATTCATACTTGGTGCAGTCAGTCGCACCAGCTGACAACCTGCATCAACCATACGAATTATTTGCTCCACCGATCCCAAAGTATCCATCGTGTCAGTAGTGGTCATACTTTGAGGTAAAATAGGATGCTCGCTGCCAAGCATGATACCCCCTACACTAACAGTTAAAGTTTTTCTTCTTTTATAATTCAAAAGGCTATCACAAAAGCCTAAAGTATTGTTTAAATGCTCTATGTTCATTAGCTAAGTTTATGCAAGTTTCAAATGTAGTTTATTCTTACAATCTTGAAAAATAGCAACAAGATTTATTCATTCTTGTTTTAATGCTCGAGCATCTATTTAATCAAACATACTGCAAAAATGATTTACCCTCTATTTATTTGGGTATTGGGTAAAAATGAATAGTATTAAACGGGCACTGAAAAATCAAGAATTACTTTTGAAAGCTGCAACCTCCAACTACAATTAGTTCAATTTTTACACTTTACTAGCCAAACATTTATTGCCGCTATGGACTTGCCCGGTTAAATAACCTTTGCACCAAAAGATACTATCATTATGGTTGCTATAATTAGTGATTTATTTAGAAATACTGTTTTTGATACTGTTTTTATACATCTAATTAGGATTAACTTCATTGGAGATTAAAGATAATTGACATATTATAAAAGTATGAAATTTTAATTGAATGTTTCTCCTGAACTTTCAAAATAAATTTGATTTTTTGTAGATTAAAACTAATTTGGCTTTATGAAATATATTAGTAGATTGTTGTTTTTATTGTTGTTTATTCAACTATTCATAGTTTCTGATGCAGTATCACAAGATAGCACACAGGCAAAAGTTAGAAAAGGTCATTTTGAATTCAGTTTTGGACAATCTTTGCTTTTTATTTCAAATAGTGACCAGACAGATCTATTAACCAAATCAGCAATAGTTATACCGACAAGTTCTATTCTTTTGTTTGCTGAGTTCCGCACATTAAACAAAGTTAAAATACCAGTTTTTTGCAATATTCCTGTTGGCGCAAAGCAATTTATAGTCGATAACCAAATCAAAAGCGAGCAAGCCTCTGTCTCATTTGGAGCGGGTGTTCAATTTAGAATATTCAATTTTGAAATAGTTTCTAAATCCAATATGGAAATGGAACTAGGTCCTATGTTTAGTCTTGGAAAGGACCAAAATGGAAATATGTGGGCGGCTCCGTTTCTAGCAGCACGATTAAGAATTCGTAAAGGTGAAAATTTTGTGATGTACTTGGGCACTACCTATGCTTTTGGCGTAAATACTGCAGGCTTAATCTATGGTACGGGTACTATTTTTTAGTTTCTATAAATGAAAAAAATAGGAATTATAATGCCCAATTGGACCCAAGGCCATCATTATGTAAATAACATTCCATTCTGAAAAACAAAGTAAGCCAACTTGGAGCCATGTAGGCATCTTAATATACCCAATAAATGATTTATCCTTATCGAGAACGCTACAACAATCAATGAATCTTTGACTCGTTAAATTAAATAGCACCTTAGAAATAGGTGTATATTAATAATCAATAAGGAATCTCCGTTTTTAAAAATAAGTTTTGAAGTCTTTTAACTCCTCTAGGTGATTGCTCAGAATGGATTAGAATTAAATTCTACTATAGATTTTCGGAATAATCAATTCTCACGAAAAACGATATTAATACTGATGTTAGATTTTATTGCAAAGATAATAGGGTAGGATAGGGCTGTGCTTTTTTGTCATGCCTATTCGATATTATTTTGAATCTGCACTGTATTTCCAATTGTAAATAGAATCAAAATCTAATTATACAATTGTATTTTGCTTATTTTTCATAATATATAAAATATTAATAATTAGTATTTTAGGTTACACAAGCCGCATCTTTACTTTATAAGTAGGAATGTAATCGATTTCACATTTGTATTTACAAATGTTTATGCTTTACATTTGTGTTCGAATCAGGTACAGATTTGTAAAACGGCTGGTTTGACATTTGTGCTATATAATTAATAATCAAATGATTGAAGATATAAACAAACGTGTAATGCATTTGCTTGATGTATATGGCTACACCAAGAGTCAATTTGCTTTAGAATTAGGTATTTCATTATCTATATTAACCCATATCAGTAGTGGTAGAAATAAACCTGGATTGGATATGATCCAAAGAATTTTAACACATTTTAAGGACCTAAATCCGGACTGGTTGCTTATAGGTACAGGTGATTTGAAGCGAGAGAAGCAAAAAAACATAGATATATCGGCTGAATTAGAGCAACTGAAGCTCGTTTCTATTGAATTATCAAGCCTTCAGGAAAACGTTTATCAGGTATTGAACTACCATAAAATTCTTTATGATGAGGTATCATATTTACATACTTTGAGTCAAAATCTTTCATCAATGGGTCAAAAGCAAGCACAATTGACTCGAAAAATAGAGTCCATTGAAAATAGCATTGTATCTAAATTAAAGCAATAGATTTTACTATTCAATTAATTGATAAATAACAAATAAGACTAATCGATATTAATAAGCATTTGACTTTGTTAAAATCAGATGATAACCTTGGTTGTCAAAACGGCAGTCTAAATTCGCAAACTTTTTAAAAATTCTTAAAGAATATACTTCCAATGTTACCAAATTGTTAAATTTTATTATATTTGTTATGCAATTAATTCGACACATTGAAAATCAGGCTACTTATTTTATTTATACCTTTTTGGATGATTTTTCATGCCCATGAGAGTTACGCGCAATGGAATAGGCAAGAAGTAAGCATCGATTTTTACAGTGATAGTATTGAAGTCCCAGTTGAACATTCATTTAACATACCATTTTCAAGCATCATTTCTGAGCAAAACATTAAAGATTTTTATCTTAACATCGCTTTGAGTGATTTTAATTCTACTATCCAGGCATTATTAAACTATAAATTTACACACAAACTAGATGATTGGTTCTATTACCAGCTTGTTCGAAAAACGGCACAAGAAATAAGCCCCAAAGAAGATAATTATTACAGATATACATTATATAAATGGTTTATTATGGCCCAAAGTGGTTATGATGTACACCTGGCAATAAGCGAGCAACAATTGCTGTTTTATGTTAGAAGTGATGAAAATATTTATGATATTCCGTTTTATATAAAGAACAATCAGCAATATGTTTGCTTAAATCGACACGACTATAAGCAAACGGATTTTAATAATCAAACCGTCTTTGAGGTTGAAATCCCGATTGATAAAGCGATTAATGTGTTTTCATATAAAATATCGCAATTGCCTGATTTTAAATTAAGTGCTTATACTGAAAAGGACATTCATTTTGATTATCACGAAAATGCTTATGAGTTTAAAATCAAAATCAACCCGCAGCTGAAAGCCGTTTTTGCTAACTATCCAGTGGTCGACTTTGCTTCTTACTTCAATATTCCTTTAAGTAAAACGACCTATAGTTCATTAATCAATACTTTGAAAACAAATTTGCAGGGGATGAAT
>Ga0214921_10011798_pt1 | contig 10556 bp, 7 predicted proteins | sample LL1505_MetaG_FD_177992 | JGI IMG/M metagenome (GOLD analysis project Ga0214921, IMG submission 177992) | Freshwater microbial communities from Lake Lanier, Atlanta, Georgia, United States - LL-1505 | ecosystem: Environmental > Aquatic > Freshwater > Lake | place: USA: Georgia | collected 2015-05-28
CCTAATGTCTTGCACACAATCATTTCCCGATGGTGTTTACACTGTACTTGTAACTCCTTTCAATGATGATTTTACTGTCAATTACAAAAATTTAAAGCTTTGGACTGAAATGCAAATGGACAACCCGATCGCAGGATTGGTATTGCTGGGAACAACATCTGAAGTTCCTACTCTATCACAAGATGAACAGTTCAATATAGTTCAATTTGTGAGTGATCTATTAAAAGCATCAAAGTCTGATAAGTTTTTATGTGTGGGTGTCGGTGGTAATGATACTGAAAGAACACGACAATTTGCGGTCAAATGTGCTGATCTGTGTGATGGATTTATGGTCACTGTTCCCAGTTACAATGTGCCACCCCAAGAAGGCATTATAGAACATTATGCACATATTTGTAATGATCCGGTCATTGCTGCTAAACCAGTCATTCTATATAATGTCCCAAAGAGAACAGGAGTAAATGCAGAACCTGAAACAATTAAAATGATAGCTGATCGATGTCCCAACCTGAAAGCTGTTAAGGAAGCATCTGGAAGTATGAAACAGATTGTCTCTATTAGAGAACTATGTCCAGAACTAAAAGTATTTTCTGGTGATGATAAGATGATTGTTGATGTAATGGGTGTGGGTGGTAAAGGTGTTATTTCTGTTGCAAGTAATGCATATCCTGATATTGTTTGCAGCGTCTATGACAAATGTGTTCAAAATATAGATGATGGGAAGGATATGTTTGAGTCTGTAAAAATGGGAGATTTATGTGATGCATTATTTTGTCAATCAAATCCAATTCCAATCAAATACTGTTTGTATAGATTAGGTCTGTTTGACACTTGCCAACTGAGACTACCAATGGTTCCATTGAGGGAAGATAAAAGAAAAATGGTTGATGATGTAATGGCTTTTTATGCAGTTTAATTGTACATTATGGGCTTCTTTTTTATTTTCCATTTACCAACTGACAAAGAATACTTAAGTGATTCCTCAATATTGACAGGTACTTTAAAATCATCAAATGATATTTTTGTTTTGTCAATCACAGTGCAACCTTCAGGAAAAGTGCACTTGTCAATAATGGATATGTATCCTTCTTTTATTGTAACTTTTTTTATATTTTGTGTAAATGTGATTGGCTTCATTACAAAATCAATCTCTATTTCCTCAATAGTTGGTGCAATCTGTGAATAATCAATTTTATCCCCTGTAGACATTAGATCCCATCTAACAATTAGTTTTTTTACAGTTGGTGGAATATTATTTAGTGTACATGGATAAATATTAAATAATTCTATTTCATCAACATGAATAGGTAAACTGTCTGGACAGATTGAATGTGTATAGTGTTTAAAAAAATAAATAGATGTAATGAATGTGGGTATTTGTGTTTCAGTAACTGACTCATTCATAAATATCCTAACATGTTCAACATATGGTTCTATTGCATCTAATTGATCAACCGAAACAATATCAACAAAATATGTTTTTGATGAATTTCTTGACATATACATTATTTTCAAATATACACTGTTTACTAGATTAAGTTGTAATATTTCTACCCAATCAATTTTTATTATGACACAATAAAAATTGATTGAACAAATAGTAAAGTTAAATAACATTCTATATCAAAATCATAAATGCATAACATAACCTACATAATTTTAGCAAATGAAACTAGTTTATCTTATGACACTAGTTTATTTGCTATTAAATTTGTCATAGCATTGGCATTTATTTCATTAATTCCATGTCTAATATCTTGCTGTAAAACATCCGATAAGTTACAATCATCAGAATTTAATAACAAAAGATTTAACATTGTTAAATACAGTGACATCTACAGTAAAGATGTTGCAAATATTAAATCAATCTGTTTAGATAAGACAGATACAATACCAAAAAGGAAGAAAGGGTGTTGCAGAAGAAAAACTGGATCAATTGATGAAACACAAATATCTCCAGAAACTAAAAAGAAATATATGTATTATAGTTTTGATAATTTGCACAAAAGTGAAAAACTTGGTGCCTATATTGATGTGCCAAATAGGCAAAAAAATGATCCCTTCAATGATCTTGAATTATTTGTCAATGTTGTACTAAAAACATGTAATCCATATGAATTTGAAATATTGTTACACATATCATCTCCTGGAGGAATTGCATATCAATTTGAATGTGCATATACCAATTTATTGAGACTCAAGAAAAAAAGCTTTAATGTCACTATATTAGTAGATGATATTTGTGCATCTGGTGGATATATGTTGGCATGTGCTGGAAATAAAATAGTTGCATCACCATATTCCAAGATTGGATCAATTGGTGTTATTGCATCATATCCAAATTATTATGCATTGGCTACTAAGATAGGAATTGAAAATGTAATATTTAAGACAGGTAAATATAAAGGAGGTTTTCCATGTGGCACCCAATACACTGATGAAAATATAGAAAATGAAAATGAACTAATTGGAGAAATTTTTAATGATTTTAAAAATATTGTTCTCAGTGCCAGACCAGATATTGACATTGAAAAAGTTTTTACAGCCAGAGTATGGTCAGGAATCAAAGCAAAAGAACTTAATTTGATCGATGAATTATCAACATCTAATGATTATCTGGATGAATTATCAATTGCAAATGAAATTTACTTAGTTGTCAATAAGCCCAACAAAAAGAATACTGGATTGATTGATATTTTTTTTGAATCATTAAGTTCTAAAATTGCATCAACATTTCAATACTTTTATAAGTCACAAGGACCTGCTAATATAAATACAAAAACAATGCTGGAAAATATTATTGCAGAGGTTTAAACTGGTGAATTTAATATAGTTGCTTTAGAAGCATTTGTTTTTTCTATGATTTGTTTAATATGTTTATGTTGTTTTAATAGATCATTGGCAGTTTCATATGTGAGTGGTAAATTTAATGTTGGATTATTGTCAAGTTTGCATATGTAAACATAATTGGCATTACTTGGATATATTTTGATTGTTTTAAAATATGGTGTTAACTTTTTGGATAATGATTCTGGCTGTTTTATTCTATTAAAATAATTTATACCTACAACACCATTTTTATTTATTAATTTACTTACTTTTTCATAATTAAATTTTTCAATAGTGGTGCCGGCATCTAAATCTATAATGCATACATCATAATCTGTTTCTGTTGAATTATTACAATAATCTATGCCATCACCAACTATTACTTTTATTTTATCACTTTCTCTAAAACCCATATGATTTGCAGCCTTGATAACAGATGCATCAAGCTCAATAATTGTCACCTGAACATGTGGAAAAAAATATTTTAACAACATTGGCAATTGTCCACCACCTAGACCAATCATTAGTACCTTATCTATTTTGGTAATATAGTTTATACATGTATATAAAATGTACATATAGTTAAGATAAAATTTCTGAATGTCATAGATATTATACATACTTTGATAAATATTTTGGGCATCATTAAACCACATAGCCCCAGGTTCCAATATATTTGATGGTCTATTGGAACTGATATAATTTACTTCATCAAGTGCCGATATGATCCTAAATATTGCCCCACCTTTTTGTGTCAATAGATGATTAATAGTATTTGACTTTAATAAATATTTTAAATACTTGTAATTATTCATGCCAACATATACTACTCATCGATAAATATATCTAATATACATATACTATTACTCTGAAAAACCCAAAATGTCAACAGAACCAATTTTTGATAGTCTTCATACCATTCCAACTAAATTGGAAATATCTTTTTTAGATTCAAAAAAAACATTTGAACAACTAACAAATAATGAAAAATTGTATGCATATATTTTATTTAGAGCAAGCTGGGCAGGTGTTCCAATTGTTGCCAAACAAACATCAAAGGAATCATACCCAATAATTAAACTATTTTTGGATATATTTAAAAATATAAATGTTTACACATTAGACAAAACAAACCCAAATATGGATCATTTTATTAATTATGTTGCATATGTGATGGGAGAAAATGGTAATTATGCATCATTTGGTGATACAAAAATGGTTCCCAGAATGAAACCAGAAGAAATGAGAGAAATTATGACTACATATTTCAGTGCATATCTATTAAGATATTTAGATTTGGAGGATAAAATATTTTCACTAAATGAGTCAGAAAAATTGCTCGGTTATTATCCAGACAATACAACAACTTATTTTTCTTCCAATATGTCAGAAACGGATGCTAAAATAGTAGATGATTATGTTTCTTTCAAAAAATTAGAAGGATGGAACACAAGAGCAAAAAAATATGATAATTCAGAAAAAATATTAAAGTGGCTCAATATTAATAAATGTGATACATCATTTGTTCCATCAACACTTTATTTAATTAAGATTGCATCTGTTACTAAACCAAAAGACCAGAATATTAAAATGGAAAAATATAATGATAGCTATTTTATCTTGGATTATGGGGATTTCAGTGATGAATTAGAAAAAATAAAAATGTGGATAAAAGGTGCTGCAATGTGTTGTGACTCAGATGTTAGAAAACAAATGTTGGAATATTACCATAGACATTTTAAATATGGTGATATTGTTGATCATAAAAAATCTCAAATATATTGGGTTGCTGATAAAATGCCATCTGTTGAGACAAATATTGGTTTCATTGAAAATTATAGGGATCCATCTGGAATAAGAGCAACATTTCAATCATTTGTTGCAATGGTAGACAAGGAAAAAACTAAAAAATTTCAGAGATTAGTTAAACAGGCACCTAAATTTTTATTGTATTTGCCATGGCCAAGAGAATTTGAAAAAGATACTTTTAGTGCACCTGATTTCACATCATTGGATGTTTTAACTTTTGTGGGTTCTGGTATACCATCAGGTATTAACATACCTAATTATGATGATATAAGACAAAATCACGGATTTAAGAATGTTAGTTTGGATAACATTATTACTTCTAATTATGTGCAAACAGAATTGCCAAAATATTTAGTAGAATCAGATGGCATTCTTTACAACAAATATGGAAAACAATCATTTGCAATAGATGTTGCTGGACATGAATTATTAGGACACGGCTCAGGGAAATTATTTGTTGAGAATCTAGATGGTACATTTAATTTTGACAAAAATACAATCAATCCCATCACCGGCCTTCCAGTCGACAAATGGTATAGACCCAATGAGACATGGAGTTACAAGTTTAGCAAAATAAGCTCCGCATATGAGGAATGCAGGGCTGAATGTGTTGGATTATTGCTTAGCAATTTTAAAGAAATGCATGATATATTTGAATATGCAGAAAGTGAATGGAAAGATATTTGTTATGTTAGTTGGTTATGGATGGTCAGAACAGGTTTAATATCAACACTTGCATATAATCCAGAAAGAAAGATGTGGTCACAAGCACATTCACAAGCTAGGTATGTGATTTATAGAGTTTTGAAAGAAACTGGAATGATACATATTGAACTAAAAGATCAAACATTTATTATTCATGTTGATAGAAACAAAATTGAGACACATGGGTTACCTGCATTAAAAAATTTCTTAATGAAATTAAATGTTTACAAATCAACTGCAGATGTTGAGAATGGATCAAAATTATTTTTGCATTATTCACAAGTTGATGATAGTGATTTGAAACTCAGATCTATTCATCTCAAGGAAAAAAAACCAAGAACAATATTTATTCAACCAACTCTAAAACTTGTGGATGATGGCTATGAAACAAAGATAATATATCATGGATATGATAATTCTCCAGAAGATTTGATACAATCATATGTTGACAAAATGAATATTACTTTAGTATGATATTCATTTATTAGAATCAATAAAAAAATTGATTCTAACAAAATGAATATTGTTTTAGTATGATATTTATTTATTAGAATCAATAGAAAAATTGATTCTAACAAAAATGAATATTTGTTTAGCATAAATACTGTCTAATGTCTAATTTAGAAAAATTGATTCTATTAAACATTACAATACACATTATATATTTGATTGATCATATCATGCATGCATTGTCAGATTATGAGACAAGAGCAGATTCAGGAACTACTTACACTGAACTTTCCAGAGTGTATCCCAGCTGGTCAACTGATCTGCATTCAAAAGGACACTTGCTTGGACTAGAAGAATTGAATACTATCTTTACAAAAGGATTAATGTTGTGGTATATTAAATATCACTGTTCTAAATTTGGAATTTACAATGACAAATGTGAATATCCACCTAGTATTGACTCATTTTATGAATTTAAGATGGGCATGTCACTTTTAAGACACTTTGATCAGGACTTTTATGCATCAATATCTCCATATTTAGAAAAAATTTCACATGCTGGATCGTGGCAAGAAATAGTTGTTAATATGAGAAATCCAATCAGTTTTAAAACATTTTTTGCAACATATGCAGAAAGTGACCTGATAACAAAAAGAATTACAGAAATATCATCAGTATTTAAAACAAAATATGGAATTGGCAGCATTTATAATATTTTTAGTGATAGTGATCCAATTATCCCTAAACTTGGCATTATCTTTCAAAGATGGAAAATTGTTCTAGAAAAAATGACATATGAGAAAATAGGTACATATGCTACTTTATATTCAATTGATAAGCTTCTTGACATTTTGCAAAAAATAATATTTCATAGAATACAACACCTTGTTACCACTTTTGTGGATGCCATAAAACTAGATAACATGGCATATATGGTGGAAAATTATGAAATGGATCTATCCAGCATATCTGATCCAATCTACTCATTGATTATTAACGCAGCCAATGATCCATGTTGTTTTCTTTTTCAAAAACAAATAGATTTATCATTGATTGACTACAATATTATTGATAAAATTGCTACTACATATGGGTAGATTTTTTTATGTGCATATTTGCTATTCTAAATGATGTATTATTGATGTTATTCATATGCCAAACATCATGTTTAGTATGTTTCTATCACAACACATAATTTATTTATATTATAATTGGTGCGTTTATTTTGTGCCATGAGGAAATTTTAGGGTATCAATAAATGCATTACAAAATGCATAAATATGATAATTTGCATATGTTAAATAAAAGATTTTATGCAATATTTGTTATACCAAATGATGTATTATATGCATTAACCTATCTACAAAACACATATATCTATTTAATATTTGATTAATAATTTTTAATAAAAACATAAATTGCAAAATGTCATAAGGCTTTATGATGCAAAAAAGTCTCACTGATCGAATCTGGCAATGATCTAAATGATCTATTTTTAAAGCAATTTTATAGAAATTTTATGATCTAATTGAAAAATGACAAAAAATATGTTGTTTTAATAAATTATTCACGCGAGGAAGGTTTTACACACAAATATTGTGTGTAAAAATTCATAATATTCATAAAGATTACACAATACACCTATATGAGGGTCGCAAAAAGTGATATAGATTAATAAAATAAAAATATAAAATAAAAATGGAATTTTTCAAAAACACCTATTTTGGGCCTATTTTTGAAAAAAATAGATTTTTCTAATTTTTGAAAAATGTCATAAGGCAATTTTTACCAAAGAGCCACAGGGAGCCGTAGGGAGCCATAGGGAGCCACAAGGAGCCAACTTTTTTTGTCATAAGCTAATCAATTAAAATGTTTTGTAGAGACTATAACACTTTCTATTATGGTCACCTTATTACCTCTTAAAAAAATGAAAAAATATAGTTTTTCTGGTTTTATGATGCAAATAGATCATAAATTTGATTTTTTTCATGAAAATATATAAAAAACAAAATGTACATTTTAAATAGACCTGTTTGCATCATAAAAATAAAAAAATGTGCTTTTTTTTAGATCTATGTGCAAAAAAAAGCACATTTTGCACATTTTGGAAAGTGATATAGGTAATTTTTTTTGCACATAAAAGTATGACGACCGACAAGAATCAATTTGGCTCTTTAAAAAATCCCCCAAAAAGTATCATATGATATTTATAAAAGTTGGAAAAGTATGTGCAACAACAAGAATCATATGTTGAATAATATATTTTAAAAAAGTAATATAGTGTTTTTTTATAAAAATCAAAAAGTATGCCGACCGACAACTATCATAGCTTATTTTTGATCAATTTTATATTAATTTTTTATGTTTTTCTTATAACTATATGCCGAGATAATTATTATTTATTATATCTGATATTTATAGTATGAATTATTGTTGTGATGTGTGTAATTATGAAACATTTAACCATGCACATTGGAATCGCCATATAGAATCTGATAAACATAAAAAAAATAGTGCAATAGATAGTGAAACTAAGAATAACCATGACAAAAAAACAAATGCATCAATAAAATGTCAATATTGTAATGCATCTTTTACCAAAATATCAAATTTGTATAGACATCAAAGAACAACATGTGTTACTAAGATTGAAACTAACTTGGAATTAAAGTTTAACAAAATGATTGCAGAAAAAGAATCCCAACATGTGCAAGAAATAAACAGACTCAAACAACAAATGCTTGAAATTCAAGTTGCAGAAATGAGGAAACAAATTGAAAAACTTGAATATGCAAACACACAAATGCATGAAACAAATAAAATATCTTCAACAACTTTAGATAAATCAGTTAGTGCACTCACTTATTTGACAACAACACGGAAAAAGGCACCTGTTTTACAGCAAATAACACAAGAAAAGGCCAAAGAATTACTTCATTATGAAAAGAGACTATATGATTTTATTCTTCATCATAATAGTGAAGGCACTCTGGATCAATACATTGGTGATATTATTTTAAAATATATTAAAAAGGAAGATCCGGATGAACAATCTGTGTGGCCATGCTTAATAGCAGATTTTACATCTGCTATTAAGCCAGCAAATTATAAATAATTTGAATTCTGATGTTTCCAGATTAACTTATCTTGTCAGATGTTTAATAGAAGATGAACAAAAATGGCAACGAGATGCTAAAGGAGTATTATTTAATAAATTTGTTATTACACCAATACTAAATTATTTGACAGAATATTTAAGAACATTTTTACCTATTATTCCAATTATTAATAATGATACCAACACTGATACTGAAAGCAGTGTAGATTCTTTGGAAATGCGTGACAATGTAATGAGTAAGACTAAAGATATATTTGACACGATTGAAACATTAAAAAGTAAAAAGTTCAAAACAGACTTATCAATTTATATTGCTTCACATGTTCCACTTATTCAAGATGGGTCAAAAAAGAAAACAAATAAAAAATGAATACCATCTCACTACATGTTACATGAATAATAAAATAGTTTTACATATACATGATTTTTTAAAGGAAAATCATTGAAATAAAAAATTGATTTGTAAAACTTCATTAGCAGTCATATAATATTAATAGTACATATTACATGATCAGACTATTGTTTGGCATATTACTAACTTTTGTAGAAGTATGTGCAAATAAGAGTGTTTTAGTTGTTTCAACCACATTTCTAAGCAATTTGGGTGTTCGTCGATTTGTCCCATTATGTGATGAATCATGTGTGCACAATATTTTATGGGATAATCAAACTAATATTAATGACTATTTTATGGATAATAGTGATGATGCTTTTAGTCTCAATGTGTCGAATACATTGTTTATAACTGTAGATTTACCAATACGTGCATCCTATCTTGGTTGTACTCTCGACATATACAAGGCAAATATTTACTCTGCACTATCATATCAAAATATTTCGGTGAATTCATATGATTTTCAAATTGTGTTGTTACCCTTTAATGCTGGAGGGGGAGCATGTGCTCGTGCACCATATTATGTTCCTGAACATTGTTTTGGCCGTGGGACATTTTGTCCTATCTACATTAGAACATCTAATAATTTGGACTGGTTACAATCAATGAGTATTGTTATGGGTGGCAAACTTAATAATGATACATCAGATGGTATTAACGGTGGATGGACACGACTAAGTACCTACAATAGATTTTTAATGAATTTCTTGTCAAATAATACAAATCATAATTTGCCAAGAAAAACAACAGAGACAACTATTTTCAAGTTAACATCATCATCAAGATCAGATTCAACAACATCAGATAAATTAATGATTTCATACAATGGCACTTTTGTATCCTATAGAACATGTAATGATGAAACATATGACATATATTTACCAAATTGTCCACAGGTGTATATTCATGATACAAATGCAAATTTGAAAACAACATTGTTATTGGGTCAAACATATACAAATTACATAATTGATCTTGTTTTTTCAGTTTCAGAGATGAATAGTCACTATACTACACTTTCTATTAATTTTTGCAACTCACAACCTCTGCAACCAAAATTACTGACAACATCCATTATATCATATCCACCAACAAGTGATGCAAATGTATCTTTGCAAGTGACAAATCCAAGTGCTTTTTGTGCACCAAAAACACAAACATTTAAACTTGATGATATTGGTACAATGCCACAAATTTGTAATGTTGTTGCAATTGCATGGACCACTAACTTCTATAGACCCAATTTAGCAT
>Ga0214921_10011799_pt1 | contig 10553 bp, 9 predicted proteins | sample LL1505_MetaG_FD_177992 | JGI IMG/M metagenome (GOLD analysis project Ga0214921, IMG submission 177992) | Freshwater microbial communities from Lake Lanier, Atlanta, Georgia, United States - LL-1505 | ecosystem: Environmental > Aquatic > Freshwater > Lake | place: USA: Georgia | collected 2015-05-28
TTGAAAACTGGCAACACGATTTAAATATTGGCTCCATAGTCAGAACAGCGAACGCATTTAACGTCACCGCTGTTCACATCGTTGGAAAACGCGATTGGAACAAACGCGGTGCAATGGTTACAGATAGATATTTATCAGTTATCCACCATCCAACAATTGCTGACTTCAAACAATGGTGTGCAGATAACAACGTGCCAATCATTGGAATAGATAACGTTCCAGGCTCTAAACAACTTGAATCGGCGCAGTTGCCAGAAACCTGCGTTCTTTTGTTTGGCCAAGAAGGCGCCGGAATGTCAGAAGAAGCAATCGCTGCCTGCCCAGTTATTTATGAGATCAATCAATACGGATCAACGAGATCAATGAACGCATCCGCCGCCGGCGCCATTGCGATGTATCACTGGGCTTTGCAACACCTGCCACGATGAAACGTGTCTGGCTTACTAAGAACTTAATAGTTATTAGTTTGGTTTCACTCGCACAAGATGCAGCCAGCGATCTGATTTATCCATTACTTCCACTATTACTTGTCGGTGTAATCGGTGCGGCACCGCTTGCACTGGGAGTCATAGAAGGATGCGCAGAAGCTGCTGCTGGTTTCTCAAAGTTACTAGCAGGACGTGCAAGTGATCGCATTGGGCGCAAACCATTTGTTGTCTCTGGTTATGCAATTGCTGGATTAGGTAAAGCTTTCGTTGTCGTTGCAACAACGTGGCCACTGGTTTTTGTTGGTCGCGTAACAGATCGAATTGGTAAAGGTGTTCGCAGTTCACCGCGCGATGCTTTAATAAATGACTCAGTACCAAAAGAGCATCTCGGTAAAGCATTCGGCTTTCATCGCACCGCAGATAATTTAGGCGCCGTCATTGGCCCAGTTCTTGCTCTGATTGGCTTGGCATTGCTCAATGATGATGTGCGAGCAGTTGCAAAGTGGGCACTTATTCCTGCTTTTATTTCTGCGCTACTTACATTCTTTATTCGCGAAACTCGTACAAAGCAACCGAAGATCAAACGCACAGACCGCGTGAAGAGAGCACCTTTACCAAAACATTTAAAACGAGCAATTACAACTCTGGTTTTAATTCAACTAACAAATATTCCTGATGCTCTTCTTCTCTTGCGTTTGCACGACATTGGATTTAGTAGCAAAGGAGTCGTTGCTGCATATATTTTGATGAGTGGCGTGACAGTTCTTGCTTCATATCCCGCCGGTGCATTGGCAGACAAAATTTCACCACAAGTTGCTTACACGTTAGGACTCTTCGCATTCGCAGCAGGTTATGGACTTCTTGGCTTAACAACTAATCATTCACTCGCTTTACTAGCAGTTGGTACATACGGATTATTCGGCGCACTCACTGATGGTGTTGGTAAGGCATGGATTGCAGGATTAAGTGAAGAAGAAAATCGCGGACAGGCACAAGGTGTGTATCAATCATCCATGAACTTTGCAGTAATGGCAGCAGGAATTTGGGGCGGTGCATTGTGGGTCAGCGGTGATAAACAATGGCCGCTAGTTATTGCAGCCTGCGGTGCGTTTTTAGGCGCGCTCTTCTTCGTTATTCGTATCTTCAATCATCGCATCGCGAACAGAAGCTAGAGACGTAACTGGTCCGCTTCATCAAAGATATGTGCTTTATCTTTCCTGAATTTAACTCCAACAAGTGAGCCTTCGCGGAACGTCCCCATGTCAGAAGCATTTATCACGGCCGTTAAACTCTCGTTTGAAACTTGCAATGTCACAATGGCACGTGGTCCAAGTGACTCGATTATTTCAACTTTCGCTGTGAAATCTGCCTCGGATTCAGAGACAATTATTATTTCTTCAGGTCGAACTCCTAAGATAACTTTTTTGGCTCCTGTGTAACTAAGAGTGGTCTTAATCCCAGATGGTGAATTAAATACGCCACCGTCGCATGAGCCATTGATGAGATTCATTCGAGGGCTGCCAACAAATGAAGCAACAAAGGTGTTAAATGGTTTTTCATAAATTTCAATCGGTAATCCTTTTTGAAGAATTTTTCCATCTTTCATGACAATCATTACATCTGAGAGAGTCATGGCTTCTTCTTGATCATGAGTGACATATACCGTCGTGGTTTTTAAATGTTTTTGAAGTCTGAGTAACTCTGTCCTCATTTCAACCCGAAGTTTTGCATCCAAGTTTGAAAGTGGTTCGTCAAAGAGGAAAACTTGTGGTGCTCGAACAATTGCACGACCAATTGCAACACGCTGTTGCTGCCCACCTGATAATTCTTTTGGTTTACGCTCGAGTAAATGAGAAATATTTAAAATTTGTGCAACTTCTTGAAGTCTAGTTTGGGCATTTTCGCGCTTTCCACCCCTGGCAAGCAATGGAAAAATAATATTTTCTGCGACCGTGAGGTGAGCATACAAAGCGTAATTTTGAAATACCATTGAAATATCTCTGTCTTTTGGTTCAAGTGATGTTACATCTTTCTGATCAATACTTATTTTTCCGCTAGTAACATCTTCAAGCCCCGCGATCATTCTAAGGGTTGTAGTTTTCCCACACCCTGATGGTCCAACCAGGACTGTGAACTTGCCGTCTTCTAGCTCCAGATTGAGATTATCTACGGCAAGTACGTCACCATATTTCTTTATGACGTTTTCGAAAGTAACTTTGGCCATCATCTTCTCCTTAGAATTTAACTGCTCCGCCACTGATTCCACGAACCAGTCGGCGTTGAATAAAGAAACTTGTAATCAAAACAGGAACTACTGAAACAATAATTGCTGCGCACATGGCACCTAGTTCTACGCCACGAAATGTATTAAAACCTGCAATGCGAACAGGAAGGGTTGCCGCATTTCCTGGAGCAAGAATAAGTGCATAAAAAAGGTCATTCCAAGAAAGTACGAAACCAAATATTGCAGCGGCACCTACTCCTGGTGCGACCTGCGGAAGTACAACTTTACGGAATGCCGCAAAACGACCTAATCCATCAACAAGAGCTTGCTCCTCAACTTCTTTAGGAGCTGCATCAAAGAAACCTATGAGAAACCACGTGACCACTGGGAGAACAAAACTTAAGTGCGCTGCAATCACTGCAACAAGGGTGTCACTTAATCTAAGTCGATACGCTAAATCTAAGAATGGGAACACTAAAACCGCTGGTGGAAGCACTTGCGCAGCCAAGATCCCAAATCTTGTTAGTGATTTTCCAGTTTTATATCTGCTTATCGAATATGCACCCATACTTCCTAGAACAATTGAAATCGACACTGCTACGACGCCGACGAAAGCACTACGGCCAGCTGATTGGAAAATTCCTGAAGAGAAAACTTCTTTCCAATTCTCCAATGTGGGTACGAACGTAATCTGAGTTGGATTATTTAAATCCGTACCTTTTTTAAAGGAAGCAATCGAAACCCATAGAAGTGGCATTGCGACTAGCAAAAAACTTAGCGAAATTAATAACTTACCTAAAATGCCCCAAGAAGATTTATTTCCTTTCATGATCTTCTTGCCTTCTCAATTTGTTTAAAGAGAACGATTACGAGGAACATCACAAGAATTAAAAGTAGATAAGCCATTGCCGAGGCATTCCCAAGACGGTAGTACTGAATACCGGTCTGGTAGGTGAAGTATTGAATTGTTTGAGTTTCAATTCCTGGTCCACCACGAGTGGTTGCATATACATATTCAAATACTTTAAGTGCGTCAAGGCTTCGAATTAAGATTGCTACGGTCAATATTGGAGTAAGCATCGGAAGTGTGATTCTTTTAAATGTATAAAAGGGATTCGCGCCATCAACGCGAGCGGCTTCAAAAGGTTGTTTAGAAAGGCTTTCAAGACCAGCCAAGATAAGTAGAACCATAAATGGTGTCCATTGCCATGTGTCAATCATGACCATAGTAAAAAGTGCTTTTCCGGAACCGAAGAAATCGTAAGAAAGTCCCAGTTTGTCAAGAATGGTTGGGATGGCACCGAGTTGTTGATTTAATAAAAAACGAAACATTAATCCCACCGCAATAGGTGTTATAAACATTGGGCTTAATAAAAATGAGCGAGTGAAATCTCGAAATTTTTTCTGGCGTTGAAGAGCTAAGGCAATTGCTAGTCCAAGTGATAACTCTAAAAAGACTCCAAACACAACAAAGGTGGCAGTAACTTTCATTGCTGACCAATAATCGGAATTAGTTAAAACGTCTTTGTATTGATTCAAGCCCACAAAGTGAACATCCCAGCGTTTAGTTATTTTGTAACTTGTTAAAGATAAATAGAAAGAGTAAATGAGGGGGTATCCCACTGCCGCAACTAATGTAGCCAATAATGGCAAAATCATTCGAATGCGAAATGACATACCCCCTCCTTTCTTTACTTAATTAGACTCTTGGTCACTGACTTTGAATCTTATTTGCCGCTGTTGTTGCATCCTTTAAAGCTGCAGCAACTGATTTCTTTCCGGCAATTGCAGAGTTGAGTTCTGTTCCAACTGCATTGATCATTTCATCACAGTTTGAACCCTGACACATTGGTTCTGCATTTCCAAGAATCTTTGCAACAGTTGCGTAGTAATCAGCTCCACCACCTGTTGTTGAGACTGCTGGATCAGAAAGAACACTTGTACGAACAGGTGCTCCACCTGCTGAAACGCGCGCTGTTTCTCCTGCTTTAGATGTCAGCCATGAAATAAATGCCCATGCTGCATCTGATACTTCGGAGTTGGCAGGAATTGCCCAATCCCATGAACCAAGAACTTGCTTTCCACCAGGCATTGTTGCGAGCTTGTATTTGCCCGCAAGTGCACCTGCTGGTCCGTCAGCCTTGTTTAGTGTTGGAAGCATCCAGTTATAAGAAACCATCATCGCTGCCTTATCGCTTGATACAGCGCGAAGTGCTTCATCGAATGCCCAGTTCAAACTGTTCTTTGGAGCACTTGACTTATACATTGCAATATAAGTTTCAAGAGCTTTCTTAGCTTCAGGAGTGTCTAGATTTACTTTTCCATCAGATCCGTAGACAGATCCACCTGCAGCGAATAAGTAGTTACCCCACTCTTCAAATGCTTTGTAACCGCGTTGTGGTTGCATTGCAATTCCAGCACGTGAACCTGTTGTGAGCTTCTTTGCAGCAGCTGCTAATTCATCGAGTGTTGTTGGTTCTGCAATTCCTGCAGCCTGTAACAAATCTGTTCGATAAATCAATCCAAGTCCATAGTTATAGAAAGGAACTCCATAAATACTTCCATCAACTTCGCCAATAGCACGTAGCGGTGCTGAGAAATCGTTATAGTCATATCCATCTGTCGAATTGATTAGGTCATCAAGAGGTTTTAAGAAACCTGCTTTTGCAAAATCACCCACCCAAGGGTTGTCAATGATTGCCAAATCGTAAGTTGGCTTTGACGCTTGGAATGATGCTACGAGTTTGTCGCGAATTTGATCGTAAGCAATTGGTTCGATTTGAACATCGATGTTTGGATAATCCTTGTTGAAATCTGCAAGAAGCGCTTTAACGATATCGGTATCAGGTACGCCTTCCATTAATACGCGAAGAGTGCCTGCTGTTTCTGCAGAAATCTGTACTGTTGCAGTAGTTGAAGACGAGCTGCCGCCACATGCGGTAACAAGTCCCATAATTAATACAACGCCTGCAGCCAAAAGGCTACGACGTACGTTGGTTCTTCTCATGCTTTCTCCTTTAGTTGGCTTACTTGGCAACCTTTTGGTTGCTAATCCATAAAGGCGCCGCCGTTTACGGCAAGTGCCTCTCCGGTTACAAAATCAGCTTCATCCGAAGCTAAGAATGCAACCACCTTTGCAACATCCTCAGGCTGCTCTAAGCGACCAAGGGGAGTGTCCGCAATCCAAAGATTGCGAACTGCTTCAGCGCTCACACCACGTAGTTCTGCTTCCCAAGCAAGTTCGCGGACTTGCATTTCAGTAGCGACGTATCCTGGACAAACGCTATTGACCCGAATTCCGTGTGGTGCGAGTTCATATGCCATTGCCTGCGTCAGACCGACTACGCCAAATTTAGATGCGACATAGTCAGAGAGATACGGCACTTTTCCTTGTTTTCCAGCCATTGATGCGATGTTTACTATGACTCCATCTCGTTTTCCTAGACGAATCATTTCCTTTGCTGCAGCTTGCCCAGCAAAGAAAACTCCTTTTAGATTAACGTCAACTGTGAAATCAAATATTTCTTCTGTTACATCTGTAAATGGCAACATTTTTGAGACCCCAGCATTTGATACCCAAAGATCAAGTCGGCCATGTTTTTCTGAAACTGCCTTGGCAACAGCAAGCGATTCTGAAGGAACCGTTACATCTAATTTCAATGCTTCTGCAGAACCTAGTTTTGCTGCTGTGTTTATTGCTGAAGCGAGAATGAGATCCGTTACAACAACGTGGTAACCATTTTTATCGAGCTTTTCTGCAATTGCAGCACCTATTCCAGAACCGGCACCAGTAACAACTGCGACTTTTGCTTTCACCTTTGACTCCTTGCTATTGAGTGGGAAATTGGATCTACGGCAATTTTGAGTTGAAGATATTCTTCGTAGCGCTCTTGATAAATTGGTTTTCTTTCTGTGCTTGGAATTATCATTTCGCCCTCCTCAAGATAACCCTCCACAAAAGACCAATCAGAAATAGCACCTGAACCAATTCCAGCAATAACTGCGGCCGCAAATGATGCACCCGGATGATTGGTTATTGAATGTAATTCTTTCTGCAGTACATCGGAAAGAATTTGTCTCCACAATCTTGATGTAGAGCCCCCATTAGTCACACGAATCTTTTGCATATTTACACCCAAACTTGAGAAAATTTCTGCATGCTGCTTGAAACCGTATGCGATTGCTTCTAGAAATGATCTATGAATGTCACCGTTGGTTGTCCCGAGGTGAAGACCAATAATTGCTCCACGTAGATCTGGGTCGTGATAGGGAGATTTTTCTCCTAATAAGAACGGAAGTGCAAGCAAATTTCCTGGAGCACTGACTTCGGCAAGGCAATCAAGTTCTTGTAAATCTAATTCTTTAAATACTTTCTGTTCCCATCTCAGCAATGATCCACTTGTTGCCATACATCCATTTGGCAGCCATTTTTCTGGCATTGGATGGGCATCTAGGTATAAACGCTCGTCTACTACTTTTTCATCAGTGACGACCAAGATGTCGCCAGCTCCTCCTAGTTTTATTAAGGCATCCCCAGAATTGATTAATCCAGCACCATAAGCTGAAAGAACGTGATCTGCTCCACCAACAATTATTTTTGTTCCAGCTAAAAGTCCGATTTCATCTCCTTTTTCTCGACTTACCTCGCCCACCAAGGTGCCTGGAGCAACTGGCGAAAGAAGTTCTGGCCAAGAAATTTCTACTGCTTGCGAAATCTCTAAGAGAGGCTTTCCACTCCAATCGTAAAGTCCGCTTTCTATCGCCCAATTTCTTTCCACGTGTGGATTCGCGCCTAATGTCATCGCAGCCCAGTCATAGGATCCAACTAGATAGGAAGTTTTGGCTAGTACTTCAGGTTCATGTTTTGAAATCCATAAAACTGTAGGTGCGACTGATTGTTGTGTCAGAGCCGACCCGGTAAGTTCCAATATTTCTAGGCCTTTAAGCTTGCCAGCAATTTCAGAAATTTCGACTACTGCTCTTGCGTCATTTTGCAGTATTGCTCTTCGAAGCGGTTTTCTATCTTTATCTAAAAACAGAACCGCAGGCACCATTCCTGAAAATGCGATTGCGGCGATTTCTCCAGCATTATCTTTGGAGACTAATTCAGAAACTATTTTTTTTAAACCTAACCACCATTGATCTGTATCCGCCTCTGAGAATCCAGGTTTCTCGGAGTAAAGATCTACTGGATAGCTACTCGTACCCACAATCCCTTTTTCAGGATCTAAGAGAAGTCCCTTAAGTCCCGACGAACCGATATCGATTCCAAGGCAAAGTTTTGCTGAAGTATTAGGCACTTCGCGCAGCCTCGATGAAGCGTTTGGCGCGATCAGGTTCAACTTCATTCCAGGTGTAACCATCACGCTTAAGGTCACTACCCACTATGCAGCCATTTGCGTACTTAAAGTATTTTGCGATTGTTGCTGCCTTGGCTCCTGTATTAAGTAAGACGGGAATATCACTTGGAACCGCTTCTCGAACATCTGCAACAGTGCTTACATCAGGTTCGCTTCCTGCCATTGGGCCTGAAACAAGGATTACATCAGCAAGACTCGAAACAACGGTGGATTTTGCCATTTGGGCAGCAGTTCGTGAGCCGATGTTCGAGGCAAACTCTGGAGTTATGTTTGCAAAGATTGCTAAGTCTTCTCGACCAAATGCTCGACGATCGCGCAACAACTTTGCAGCATCAGGACTCCATGGACCCATATCTGATTCCCAAGTTCCGTTGATTACTTCGCGCATGAAATAAGCATCAGTTGCAACACCTATTGCCATGGCACACTGAGCGTCCCATAGAAAATCAACACCAAATGGACGATCACTCGGCTTGCATTCTGTTACAACTCGCGCCATCACGGCAGAAGCTTCTAGCCCAGCGTGAAGTTGATAAGGCCGATCACCTTCGTTGCAGAAGAGAATTGCGTCAAACCCAGCTTCAAGAAGTAACTCGGTGTCTCGTTTTACATGATCGATAAGTCCTTGCACACCTTTAGCTGCGTCAAACAATGGAGTCCCTGGGAGGGGAGGAACGTGGGCCATTGCTATCAATGGTTTATCAACCTTAGGAAAAATTGTTTTTAAACGTGACACTATTTTGACTCCTTATTTATCGGTTCTGTGTGTATAACTTCGACACCTGCATCTTGAAGGGCTTTTATAACTTTATTATCTGGTGAAGCGTTTGTTACCAATACATCAACTTTGCTTATATCCGCGACATTAGCAAAGGCAATTTTTCCAATCTTGCTAGCATCAGCTAGAACAACACAGCGATGAGCTGCACGAATTGCTGCTTGTTTAACTCTTGTATCATCAAGGTTGTACTCGGTTAATCCTTTATCTTGACTTATCCCGGCAACTCCCAAGAAAACAACATCACAATTCAAATCAGAAAATGAATCCTCTGCACGTGCCCCAATTAAACTCATTTCGCCTTTTCTTACAATTCCGCCAGAAACAATAGTTCGCACCTGTGGCCTGCTTGATAACTCTGCGGCGATCAAGATCGAACTTGTTATAACTGTTAATGAAAGTCTTGGATTAATTGCCTTAGCCATTTCAAGTGTCGTTGTGCCAACATCGATAATTGCAGTTTCACCATCTTTTAATAAGTCGGCTGCGGCTTTACCTATTGAAGTCTTAGCCAATAACTCAACATTTTGGCGTTGAAATATCGGTGGTTCATATGAGCGACTTACTGCTGAAATAACACCACCTCGAACGCGGCGTGCATGACCATCTAGTTCTAGGATTTCTAAATCACGACGAATGGTCATCTCGGAAGTTCCAAAGGCGTGTGCGAGTTCTGCTATTCGCGCCTCACCGTCGCTAGCGAGTTTTGTGAGGATTGCTACGCGGCGAAGGTCTGAACTCATGCCTGGACGCTATTACTCAGATTCACAAAAAACAACAGGTTTTTGTAAATATTTATCAGATTATTACATTTCGCTCAGCCCACGAAAGTCGGTGCCGTGTCTTTAGGCGCGCTCTTCTTCGTTATTCGTATCTTCAACCATCGCATCGCGCACAGAAGCTAAACGACGTTCAACTTCGTCTGCCTCTTTGGTGCGACCAAGAGTGCGCATAACAGCTGCCATACGAGATTCGATATCAACAATAAATTCGAAGTCCTTTGGATCTTCTTCCGTCGCAGTCTGCAAAACAGTGTCTAAAGAATCCAAGCCTTCTTCTAATTTGCCGAGTAATACTTGAGCTTTTCCATATTCAAATAGAGCAAAGGTTTCGCGCAAGTGATCGTGAGCGGTTTCAAAGACATCGAGTGCTTTGCGAGCTGATTCCAGAGCCGCATCGCCATTAGCTAGTTCGACATAACATGAAGCAATCTTTTGATCACAGCGAGCAACGTGAATTACCTCTTTATTGCTCTTATACAGCGCACGCGCTTCTTGGAATGAACCAATGGCTTCGTCATATTTCTTTAGATCGCGATATGCGCACCCAATGAGGTGTAAATCATTTGCTGCGCCAATTTCATTTCCATCAACGAGGTGCTCTTGTGCGCACTCCTCCATTGTTGAAATTACTTTTTCATAATTCTTAGATGAGTACCACCACTCGCCGAGTGTGCAAGCAAGTTCGAGTGCAATGGGAGATTTGTTCTCGCGCAAAATTTCTACAGCTTTACTCATTGCAGTTGCTGCTTCATCCATGCGCTTAAGTTGATTGAGGTTGTAACCAATTGCTGAATACGCTTGTGCTAAACCTTCTGAAGGTGCATTTGCTCCGAGTGTTGAATAAATATCGCACGCAGTCTCTGCGAGTGCGAGCGCTTCGTCGTATTGTCCGCGAGCATAGATTCGGGCACTAAGTTCGTAATAAGTACTTGCGCGTTCTGCGCCATCTACTTCTGGAATTCTGTCCCAGAGCATTTCCTC
>Ga0214921_10011800_pt1 | contig 10553 bp, 10 predicted proteins | sample LL1505_MetaG_FD_177992 | JGI IMG/M metagenome (GOLD analysis project Ga0214921, IMG submission 177992) | Freshwater microbial communities from Lake Lanier, Atlanta, Georgia, United States - LL-1505 | ecosystem: Environmental > Aquatic > Freshwater > Lake | place: USA: Georgia | collected...
CGCCTACGATATCGCCTACCGGACCGAGGATGTTAAGGGTAATGTCTTTCTTGTAGAAGTCAGAATATCCATCGCGACCAGTTACAGATTCGTGAGCTAAACGAGCCCACTCCATTACTGCTTGTGCGCCAGAGGGTGTGATAGGGCTATAAAGTCCGAGAGTTATATCATTCCACCGTACCTTACCCTTTAGCTTGCGGTAAACGTTAATGTGGTCTAGGATGATCTCACCAGCTTCAAATCCGGGTGCAGAAGCTTTCTTAACTAAGTAAGAAGGTATACCATCAATGTACATGATAAACCTGTTCTGAACTTGGGGTTCAAACGCGGTGAAGAATATTTCGTTGGGATCGATTACTGCCATTGGTTGTATGATTTAATATAAATATCCTGTTATGTTATTTATTAGCTACCAAAACTAGCACCTGTCGGAAGAATATTGAAATCAAGTAAGATATATTCAGCAGTCTTAGTAGGCTGTAGATAAATAGCACCTACGAGTTGATTTCTATCGATTACGTCGGGTGTGTTATTGGTTTCGTCCATTACCACTCTGAATGCATACAGACCTTGTTTTTGCTGTACATACTGTAGGTACGGATTAACTTGGTTGAGGAAGTTGTTCCGGGTAGTCTGAGTGTTCTGTTCGAAGATCAAGGTCTCTGCAATTTGGCCGATATAGCGCTTAAGTGCAATTAGCAATCTACGTACATTCACTCTATCTAAAGCCGTGGCTTTTACTTGGAGTGTCTTTTGGCCGTAGATAACTGTACCTTGACCGGGGAAGATTGCAATGGGGTTAACCTTGCTAGCATAAAGAGTATCACGCTGAGATACAGTTAGCCTTCTTTCTGGCTGGATTACTGTTGTAAGTCCGCCTCTGGTAAGACCAGCAGGTGCAAACCACTCGGCAGAGATCTTATCATTATACTCATATACTGCAGGTACGATTGTAGAAGCCGGGCAAAAGAATAGCTTACCAGTCTCTCTTGACCGAAGCTGTACCCAAGGCCAATATGTAGCACCGTAGCTAGAATCTAGCGATAGAGCTTGTTGAGTTGCTGCGGTGATTGATTGACCATATCCAACCATATCAACTACTGCAATACAAGTACCTCTTTCCTGAGCTAGCGAAAGGAGGCTGGTTATTTGTGAGCTAGCATTTTGAGCTGTTAGACCGGGAGCGTACACAGTTTTGAAGTCGTATTGATCTTTGTTAGCAATTAATCCTAGCCCTACATTATAATCAGTACCTATTACACCTTGGATGTTATTTGCGTAAGTAGCTGTAGTATTTGGAAGATCTTGATACAATTTAATCGGTCCAGCTGTTACTGTAGTACCTACTGCACCGCCAAAAGAACCGTTAAGTGATCCAGATCCTACGAGAGGTAGTGAGGATGTATACTGAGCTTGAGCTTGACCTACATTGTTGAGGTAGTTAGGTGTTGGCCTGCTTACAGACTTTACTCGAATATAACGGCTCTGATTTACATAAGATCCGCTATACTGTAGATAATAAGCTCCTGACTCATCAGTCGTTGGTGTGATTGATTGATCACCGATTACATATGCAATGTAGTTGTTCGTATTTGGATCTAGAGATAGGTTATTCCAAGTCTCTACTACATTTTTTTGGTTTTGGTAGTCATCACCCCTTCTAACAATCATTGAAAAAAGGCCAGATCCGCTATCGGAGAATGTTACTTCCCACCTTACGTTATTTACAGACCCGCTAATCAAGGAACTATTATTCCTTCCTGCACTAGCGTTATTATTCATTACATCACCCTGTGATATTGTTTCTAGGGTAAATGCAGTAACGTCTGTACCGCCGGTAAAGCTTACTGTAGTGCTACCGGATATATAGTAGTAGTTATTTCCTATTGCTCCCCGAGTAGTAGCTGCAAACGTTACTGTAGGTGTAGTAAAAGCAGAAGCACTAATACCTGAAATAGCATTGATAGATCCAGTTGCTCTATTATATACATCTTGAGCAGTAGATCCGGACAGTGTTACAGAAGTTCCGTTTAGGTTAAGTACGTATTGTGCTGTTGCTGCGCTAGTTAAATCTAGGGTAGCAGATGCTGTTGTACCGGTCCTTAATGTTTCTGCTGCAGGTACTGTAGCTGTAGCGGAGGTAAAGGTACCGGAAACTATACGAGTCACTAAGAGGGTTTCGCCACCTTGCTCGAAATAATTAACCGCTGCGATAGAGGTTAGGTACTCAAAAGTACTTCCACCACTAACGAACAATGCTCCGAACTTAGCTTTGTAATCACTATAAGACCGTACTACAGTAGGAATATTTACCGGACCAAACACTGTCGGGCCGAGTATAGCTGCTCCTACTGTAATAGGTCCTTGCTGTATTTGAGATAGATCGTTTTCTCTTAAAAAGACTCCGGGGGAGATTAAGGTTTCTGCCATAGTTTTTAATTAGGTTCTAATAATAAATAGTTAAAGTAATGACAAAACCTTAGTCGGATCAAGATATAGTCCCGGTTTCGATATCTACGGTTACATTACCGTACCTATCTACCAATTTATCCGTAACTTGCTTCTCTGCGCCTTTAAGCTTTAGTAGCGCTTCTTTAAGTTGTCCTTCTTGAGCGTCTAATAGTACTCTCTGGTACTGGATTTGTCCGAGATTGATTACGAATCTATCGGATTCATCTCTTAGAGCTTTGAGCTCTTCAAGCTCTTCTGTTGTAACTGTTTTAACTTCTGCCATAAATGATTAAGGTTTTATTTTGGTTTTTGATTTCGTGGTTGATTTTTTAGCAACTGCTTTCATAGCTGCTTTTTCTACTTTAGGCTCTTCTAGCACTTTTAACGGCTCTTCAGTCGTAAGCGGGAGAGGTTGCATAGCGTCTACAGGCTCTTTTTCTGATTCAGCTGGCTGCTGTGTTTCTTGAGGAATTTCTACAGTAACCATATCGTCGATAGCTACGACGCTATTGCTGTCTTTCTTTTCTTTCTTTACTCGAATAAGCCATGTCAGTGTAGCTATCCCTAAGAAAAGTGCTAATAGTGCTGTTGCAGTTTGCATAGTATTCTGTTATTTTGGTCTATATATAAATATACGAAAATTAGCTCAAACGACTATCTTCTACTATAAAAAAATTATTTACGACACCAATCTTCTACCTTCAGCCATCATGTTTTCAATAATTTGGTTTGTAAGTGAATCTCGAGAAGAGATTCTGCCTACTACAGTTTGAGCAGCTCTTCCTTCGTACACTATTTCCTGGTCTGCTGGAGGCAGTGCATCAATTTCTTCTTGTGTTAAATCTTCAACACCTAACGTAGCTAACAGAGTTAAATAGTCTGTTATTTTTTGTGTGAATTGAGTTGTTATAGCTCCTTTCATATGTTCATTAACACCGGCAACTAAATATTCAGGATTCTGTCCTAATCCAAAATATATATCAACTAATTGATTCGGATCTACTTCAATCTCGACTTCATCGGTTGGTTGATAACCCATGCCTTTTATTTTACTACTAATCTCATCTAATAGCTTAAAGTATTGTGCTAAAGGTGAATTTGAGATATGTTGTACTGCAAAGCAGATAAAGCGTTCTTGTAATGTGATTTTCATTTTCCTATTGACTTTAATGAGTGATTTGGATCAAAGAAATCCAATGTGTTATCTAATATTTTACCTGTTTTAGTTAAATTATTATAATATTTATTCCAACCAATCGCTTGGGATATTGTTTCTCCTTTTTTACCAAACGGGTGTAACGTTTTATCTTTGATCAATGTATCGTTAAATATTTCCTTTCCAACAGCATTACCATACATATCAAACGCTACTGCCATTGACATAAATTTAGCGTTTATGTCTGGTATTCCTTCTGCAAAGAATTTTCTACGGTATATTGATTGTACTATTGAATAGATCAATGCTACTGGTATAAATATTAGTCCTAATAGTCTAGATAGTATGTAGAGTAGTAATCCCATGTTATTTTATATTCTAACAGCTCCGATAGAATCAGTAGCTTGATTGTGATATAGATAGGTACCTGTAGTAGCTCCATTTCCTGCATTTATTGCAGCAACTGCTGCTGTATGATCAGCAAATGACGGAAGAAAATCATTACTAATAATTGTCATTCCTGCTAATCCATTATTATTGCCAGCTCCTGTGCCTAATCCTATAACGTTATTTCCGCCATTACCTACAACAGTATTTTCTCCTATTCCTATAACGTTATTTCCGCTATTATTTCTAGCAGCAGTACTTCCAAATGCAACTATGTTATTTCCACTATTACCATTCCCTGCGCTATTACCTAATGCTAAAACATTAGTTCCGGTGTTACTACTTCCAGCTTCAGTTCCCTGGAAATTATTATCATTTGTTAGATCATGATTAAAATCTAGTACCTGTTGAAGAGATGGTATAGATGAGGTTGGTTGATAATACAGTTCGCCGGTAGCAGTATCTATACTTACAACATTTGTTTGAGTGGTATTGGTTAGGTTTGTAAAACTAACTGATCCGCTTACTTCTAACTTATAATTCGGATATCTTGTTCCAATTCCTAATTTACCGTTAGTAAATACAAAAAGATCTACATAATTGCCATTTGTAGCGTACTCTTGAAATTCAAATCCGAAACCTTGCTGAGTAAATTGATATCCGTTTCCTAGAGAGGGATTAATAATAACACCTGTAACAGCGTCTCTATTTATAGCAAATCCTGAAGCTTGATCTGTTACACCGATAGTTAGGCCATTGCCATCTCTAAATACACTAACATTACTAGTAGCTACATTTGTTCCTATGCCTATATTACTGCCGTCTTGATACATTACACTGCTGGATAGGCCTGTATCAGTCAACCATACTGGTATATAGTTGGTGGTTCCTCCTTCTATATTTGAAGATGTAAGAGCGTATGATGATGTTCCTGAAAATTGAGATGTTGACGATCCCGTCCAGTCATTAAACGAAGCTGTTGTAAGAAAAGATCCTGTTGGTGTGGTACCGAACGTTATTGGATTTCCTAGTCCATCAGCAAATTCAGCACCATCAGTTTGAACAAGCCGTTGATATGTTTGGTCAATATAAGAACCTAGGAGAGATGGTATTGCCATAATATTTCATAACTTACTTTAATATTTGCTTTAAAACTGCAAGCTTGTCTAGTCTATTGCTTTCGCAAATTGCGTTAATGTAGTACCTGTGCTCTTTTTTCTGTATTACAGACTTAAGGCTATTTGGTGTTCCGTTGAAATTAGTATTTTCTTTTAGGTACTTCTTGATTTCGGTTATTGGGTTTTTCTTTTCTGCTTTTATAGTAGGTTTAACTTGGGGTCTCGGTGTAGGAACAGGTTCCTGTACCTTTACTTCAACTAGCGGCTTACTAGGAGTAGACCCGGGCTGAAGCACTTCTACAGTTACTCTCTTCTCTTGCTCTAACTGATACTCACTTTCGTAAGGAACAAACCAGGTATCATCTGCTATTACCTCCAATCTTATCTTTCCGCTCTCTAGTAAGTTAGCGAATTTTTTTAATTTTCCCAACGGGACTATACATTTTCCTTCCTCAATTTTTCCATGAAAAGCATACTCGCATTCATCACCTTGAAGGAATAATCTTACTTTAGCGTCTTTTGTACTAGCACCTTCTAGCTTGATTTCGCATAGAAATTCGTTGTTCTTATCCTTTAATAATCTGTACATCGCTTAGTGATATTTTAGTTCCTATTTGCTCCTGAATTTTGTTTTGGATGTCTGTAAGAGCTTTTATTGAGACTAGTTCGTTTACTTCTTTAGCCTCTTCTTTATAGAGATCCTCCATAATAAATATCAATTTTATACGCCTTTTTGCTTTTTTCTCCTTTTTTCCTCCAATTCCGCCCTCTTCTCCGGCTCCTCCTGGAGCTACGATAATGACCTCTATTACATTCAATACATGGTTCCATATTACTCTACCGCCTGCCTCTACGGTTATACCGTAGGTATCTAGGAGGTATTGTGTGTAGAGATCGCCTAATTTATAATCGTTCCATAGATTATTTGCTTGATCCCATGTTATTTGTGTTGCTTGGAGCATTATTTATTTTTCAATACCCCTATTTGTTGTTCTAGAGTATCTATTCTACTATTTGCTTCTTGTAATGCTTTTACGGTTAGTGCCAGTATACCGTCATAATCTAAGCCATATATTCCCTCTTTTTTATCTCCATCGCCTAATACTAGATCTGGTTTTATAGGTATTACGTCCTGGGCTATAAAACCATGTCTTGTTATACCAGGAGTATTATTAAATTCAAATGATGCTGGTTTTAGTTGGGATATTATATCATAAGCGCTTGATGTAATATATGTAATAGTATTTTTTACTCTAGCATCTGATGTGCCACCTCCCGGAGTACTAAATACCCCGGCATCTGTTAGTGATAATATAACTGTAGCGTAGTTGCTGTTCACTATTTCAAGGTCACCAGTAGTGCTTAATCTAAAAAATTTATTTGGATTTGCTATACTAGCTGATGTATTTGTTGCTTGTAAAAAATCAATATACCCAGCTCCACCTCTTGTATTTGATCCTGATACTAGTATTCCTACGCAGCTATTTGATCCTGCTGAGACAGGTACCATTCTTATTTCTATACCTCTAAAGTTAGGTGCTGATGTTAGGGTTGGGTTGATGAATAAGCCGCGGGCAATACCATTTGCACCGCCTGTTTGGTTTATTGTTGGGCTATAAACAAAACCATTAAATATAGCAGTTCCTGAAGATGGAGTATAGACAGGACTTGATATAATCATATTTTCAGTCCCTGTTGTTGCTGCATTTCCTGCACTTATAGCAAAAATATATCTTGATAATGCAGAACCTACTACTGAAACCGTACTAGTAATAGCAGCATTACCGAGTACTATGCTAGAGTTATTGCCGGCGTTTTGTATCCTATTACCTCCTACTTCTAAATTACCACTTGTATCAACCTTAAACCTACTGGTTGTTCCAACTAGTAAATTTATTAAGTTAGAACTAGCGCCACCAGTTCCAGTAACAGTTAATTTAATAGCATCTACATTACCTGCAGTATTCCATGTTTGCGATAGATCAAGTAATGATCCTGAACGTGAACCTGATGCTAGGTATGAGTCGGCCATTACTAAGCTACCGGAGTTGATTTGTATTGCTCTAAAGTCTGCTGCTGATGTTAATGTTGGATCTATAAATAAGCCACGAGTAATACCATTTGCTCCACCTGTTTGATTAACTGATGGATTCAAATAAAATGTATTATAGACACTTGTTCCACTTGTAGGCGAAAATCTTGAACTTAATTGAAATCTACCAGTAACTCCACTTGTATTAGTATTACTGCCGCCACCATCACCAAAATTGAATCCATATTGATTATTTATTGTATTAAATGTAGTACTAAAATTAGTTCTAAATGTTTCAAATCCAATAGAATTACCACCACTGTTTATGTTAGTGAAATTTAACATAGTTAAATTATTTCCAATACCAATATTTCCACTTCTACTAACAAACAACAATGATGTTGATCCACTTAATACTTGAAATGGTGTTTGTGACGTTAAGCCTTGTATACTTAAAGAACCAGTAACTCTATGTGTATCAGTAGCAGCACTACCAATTGTTACACCAGTACCAGCTACAGTTAATTCATTTGAACCGGCAACATTAACTGTTAGCGATCCGCTTACTGTGGAATTGTTTTGCGAGATTAATCCGTTCTTCGCTACGAATTCATTTGCCATATTTAATTAGTTTTCACTATCCAACTAATAGTCTATTATAAATATATTATATGTACGTAACTAGCATTTTTATTGTCCATCCTGATGGTGTTCCACCGCCAGTGTTTATTTGTACTTGGCCTGTTACTATAGATGCTTCAAACACAATAGCGGATGTATCTCCTATATCAACAGTTGAATTATCGTAGTATGATGTTGTCGTACCATTCCATGATGTTACAAATTCACCTGCTCTTGAATTAGCACCATTGTACAGTGTATATTTACAAAATGCAGATGTAAATGATCCTGTTGCTCGTGTAAATAAGTTGTTTGGACCGGGTGCTGTTGATGATATTGAACTATGATCAGTTAATGTGCCATTAAGTGATAATGTACCTACTACAGTAAAATTATCAGCATAGGATGCTGTAGCTGCTGTGCCTGCAAATGTTGATGATGATGAACCTGTATAAGCATTGAATGATGCTGTAGTCACTAATCCACTTGTGTCTACAGGCCCTCCACCTCCGCCTCCAATAGCTGATGATGCAGTATAAAATACCTGACCAGTTGTAGCATCATATGTTAGCACACTAGCTTGTGAAGCAGTTGTTAATCCTGCTATAAATGCTGATGATGATATGGTTGGTTGGTATATTTTCATCTTATGCTATCTGTGTTAATGTTGCTATTACTGATGGTATTGCTGGTCGAGCTGGTGCTGTTTGTGTTCCTGTTGCTTGTATTTGTCCAGTACTATCGTTACAACTCCAATAAATTTCTACATAATCGTTTGCTGCTATTGGTGTTGCAAAATTCCAGGCTGCTACTAATCTACCATTGCTACCAGCTACTTTATTAACTGTTACATTCGTGTTTGAATTTGCAATATTACTTCCAGTATATGCAAACCATATATCAAAATCAATAGTACTGTTTGCTGTATTGCCTAACTGTGCTGAGAATTGTAAATTATATATTCCTGTATTATCGACTGTTATTCTACTACTACTTACTATACGTGTATTTAATGCAAAATCAGTTGTATTAAATTTCATTGCATACGCTGTATTAGCAGATCCTGATTGAGTAGATGTATCTGAAAATTGGCCGTAGTTAAATAGTTTATTACCCCATCTTGTAAATGAAGATCCACTAACTATATTAATATCCCCATCTCTAACGCTGAATGATCCTGTTATACCTGTACTGCCTGTAATTTGTGTTGTTCCCTTAATAAATGTAGATCCTGTTACAATAAAGACACTATTGTGAAAATTAGAGGAACCACTCACATCAATACTACCACTCATTACTGTATTTCCTATAATAGTATTACTGCCACTTAATGTATGATTACCATAAAATGCTGATGTACCATAAAATGTTTGAGAGCCGCTGATACCAATACTTCCACTTAATACTGTATTGCCAATTAAGGTATTGTTGCCCGTTTGTGTTGTTGATCCACTAATTGATAGTGAGCCTGACATTGCAGTAGTACCTTGTATTGTACTAGAACCGCTTATACCAATACTACCACTTAGTACTGTATTACCAATCAACGTGTTGTTACCGGTTTGAGTTGTTGATCCGCTTATACTAACGCTACCAGTAAATAATGCTGGTCCTATATTTGTAAATGTACCTGATCCTGATACTGTTAGTGATCCTGTTATTGTTTGGTTACCTCTAAACGTATTTGAGCCTGTTGTTGCAAATATTGTACTATCTTTTCCATCCAACAAATTAGCATTATTGGCATATGACGCTGTCCCAAATAATGATCCTGTTATACCATTATTTACAGTTAATGTGTTATCTATCGTTACTCCCGAACTTGATATTATCAAGGTTGGGTTTCCATAATTAGCATTTGTATAGATATAAAGTGGTTTATTAACCTCTGTACCTATGCTTGCTTCACCGGTATTATCTACAAAACCAGCTAACACTGATTGAGCTGGGTTGTAGGTATCGTTATATATTCCAAAAGCCCATGGTTCGGCGTTAGCTCCATGTACTTGTAGTATAGTGTTTATTCCTGATCCACTTATAATTTGGATACCTCTAAATGTATTAGATCCAGTTGTTGCTAATGATGCACTCCTAGCTATAAATACCGGATCTGTTTCAGCATAATATGATGCTGTATTAGCATATTCAGCTATTAATGCATATGATGCAGATAATGCTGTTGCTGATGATCCACCTACAGACGCTATAGCAAATCCGCTTACAGCAACTGGAAATGTTATGGTTGCGCTGGCAGTATTGGTTAGTTCTATGTTTAATGGAATAATTTGATTGTAGCTAGTATCGAATACTGTTATAACAGGTACTCTAGTTTGTAGATTATGATTAAATGTCCATGTAGTAGCATTATTAAAGGACTGTGTTACATTTGATCCAGATATGATTGTTACTCCACCAACACCAGTTGAAACAACCGTAACTGATCCTACACCGCTTGATGGAATTAATGATATACCTGACCCTGCTACTATATTAGTTACACCACCGTTACCTGCTGTTGAAGCAAATGTAGCGTTATCGGCATTTGAAGCATTAAATGCATATGAGGCACTCGTAACAGTTCCTACTACATTAGCTCCAGCTACGTATGATGCTGTTATTGCGTTTCTAGCCCAACTTGCTGTCCCAAATAATGAACCTGTTATACCTCCTAATACAGTTAAGCTACCACTAATTTCTAATGAACCAGTCATGCTATGACGGTTATTAGTATTTAATTCAAACTTTCTATTAGCATCTGAATTAAATCCACCAGCGAAAAATTGAATAG
>Ga0214921_10011802_pt1 | contig 10551 bp, 11 predicted proteins | sample LL1505_MetaG_FD_177992 | JGI IMG/M metagenome (GOLD analysis project Ga0214921, IMG submission 177992) | Freshwater microbial communities from Lake Lanier, Atlanta, Georgia, United States - LL-1505 | ecosystem: Environmental > Aquatic > Freshwater > Lake | place: USA: Georgia | collected...
GCTCTCGCAGGATTTTTCTTGTGGTCCCACTTGGGCTTCCCGATACTCGTTCCTCGATCGGGATAAACTTCTCGCCCGTTCATTCCTAACCTAAAAATCCCGCTCTCGCAGGATTTTTCTTGTGGGCGAAAGGTCTGAAATATCGAACTTTTTAAAAGCAGACCTAAGTTCAATCAGTCTATTTTGTGACTCACTAAAATGAAATGAAAATAAAGCTCGTTAACTTTGAATATGGAGATAAAAAAGACAATTAACATTGAAAAAATTCACTGATCGGCTCAATTAAGAACAGCATTTATTTTTAGTTTTAATTCGGGTTTTCATTCAAATAAAAAAGTTATGTCTAAAAAGAAATGGTCTGAATTAAATCATTTGCAAGTTGGAAAATATGCTGAGTATTATGCAAAAATGATATTTACCCGCTACGGTTTCGACGTTTACACCTCTGAGGTTGATGACAAGGGGATCGACTTTATTGTTAAAAGTGACAACGGAAATTTCTACGAGATGCAGGTAAAATCAATAAGGACAGAAAAATCCAGTTACTTATTTCAGTCAAAAGATAAATTTAACATTACGAATAAAAGGCTTTTCCTGGTTCTTGTATTGTATACTGAAATGGACGAACCAGACATTTACCTTATTAATTCACAAAACTGGCTTGTCCAAAATGAATTATTCCGAAATAGAGAATATAAAAGCCGTGGACTAAAAAGTAAAGATGAATGGGGCCTAAACATTACGAAAAGGTCTATTGGTTTATTAAATAATTATCGATTCGAAGAAAATGTATATTTACTTCAATAAGTTTGCTAATTAATAAAAACAATTAAAAATATCCCGTTATACGTCGTTTTACGGCTTATAACGGGGTTCAACAATTTATTACAGCGTTTCACGATTATTTCGACTTCGATTATATACCTTTTTTGAAGGCACCACCTTCGTTCGAAAGCGCCCATCAAAGAATCCCTGTTCTTTTTGATTTTCGCGCTGTTGGCCAACAACGAGTTGGTGGACTTCTTTTTTGGGGTTCTTTTTGGGTTTCATGAATAGGGGATTAAAGCAATTATTCGTGTTTTTTCAGTTCACGTTCAGTAAGTTTCCATCCAATGGTTAGGATAAGTTCAATGACCAAATATTTCCATATTGGCATAGCGATTAAAAGCCCATTGATCAGCCCATAGGCCGCAACGGAACAAAGGAGTGAAAGCAGGATTTTTTTGTAGTTCACAGAGAGGGTTTGCATCGGTTGTTTAGTTGGAAAGATTAAAATATTCGAGGTCGGCGGTAAAGCGTTTTGGGTGGCGAAGGGTGAAGATTTTTCCATCTTTGAAGGTAAGGGCGTAGCGATAAATTAGTTCTTTGAGGTCATCATCGCCGGGTTCTCCAAGTTGCTTTGCCAGGTTTTTGGTGGGGTCGGCCTCGGGGTGCGTGAACGGATCAAAATCCATGAAGCGGAATTCAACTACATGCTCTCCGGGTTTGTGGTCCATGCTAAACCCGTAATTCACGTGCATGCAAAAATGTTCTAAGAGGCCATAGCGGGTTTTAAGCACTTCAAAGAAATACCCATCCAAGGTGGCGCGCGCTGGGATGTTAAAGAAACGTCCCTTCGGATGGAACAGTTTTAGGAGTTCTTGGTGGTTTTTTGCAGTAAATAGGGCGACAAACTCAATGAGAAGTTGAGTGTTTTTTTCTACTTCTTCTCGGGTTAGGCGCTTAATCGTTGCTTGGTGCATAGGGTTATTAGGGGTTTAAGGGTTATTTAGGTTTTTATATACAAGACAAGCTGTCAGAACATGCCTGCGAAGCGCATTTAAACGCGCAAGCGTGCAAACAGCACACAGCAATTGCGGGTGAGCCTTGGGTGTTCGTGAAAAGTTGGATTGTGCATAGTAATCGTATGAGATGTTGAGTGGTTGCCTTAGGGTTGAGAATTTTTTTAATATTTGTTGTACACCATAAAATGTATGAAGCATTTTCTTTAGCAATTTGCTCCAAAGTCATGCCTTTGTATTGGCCAAATTCAAAAACGGTGTTGGGGGTGTAGTGGGTAGAGTTTTTCATGCTGCGGGGTTTGCGATACAAAGCTACGCGCTATAGGTGCAGTGGATGTGCATAGGAAAATACTGCTTGCAAAATGGATTTTACGTTCCCGCATAAAGGGTAGAATCATTATTTAAAATTACCCCATGTATTCATTGTTCAGGTCTGAATAACCTCTCAAAGAACCATTTTAACAGTGGAATTAATAGTGTTGAATCTTTTTAGACGTTCAAAATTATCGAATCACTTAATTAATGTGACAGAAATCCATTTTTCAACCATCTAATTATAATTGAAATAACTAAATATAAAATCCAATAGAATAAAATGATGACCAGCACAAAACCAAAAAATTGGGTTGTAGTTAAATTTTGCTTTTTTGTTGAAAAAACAGTTTGAATTTTACTTAAAAATGGTGGTTCTATAAAGAAATGATGTAATCCAAAAATAGCAGAGTATCCTTGTCCTTCATAATAGCTTGAATAGTTGGCATAAAATTCATCGTCAAAAGATGGGAAAGATTTAAAAAAGAATGGGGCCTGGTTATTAAGAGAAGGAATTTCATTTTTCAGTGAGTCATTAACTATCACAAGAGTAATTGGGACAAAAAAATCATTATTTCTTCGGTATAATGTATATGTTACATTATTCGTATCTGCAAACAATGGCCGCGTTGGCCAAGAATCAAAAACATTACTTTTGTTTTTAACAATAAAATCTTTTTTATTATTAAGATTGACTGATATTTCTTTATTATTTACAGAAAATTGAAGTTCACCTTTGTTAGAATTAAATCCCCAAGAATCATTGTTCTTTTCAATCAAAATTTCAGGACAGTTTTTATTATTCGTAAAAAAAATATATTCACTCAAACTTTGAAATTGTTCAGCTCCATCAGGAAATGGAAAATTATGTTTGTATAGAAATTGGATAAGTAAATTCCAATCACTATTCGGACTTAAACGAAAATCGTATCCAGATGGATAGAATTCAGAATTCTTTGAATTAAACAAATTTTCAATTTCTGATTCTCTCTTATTTAGGTGCGCATTATTTGCTATATAGGGGTATACATTAAATGATTCGCCATCTTTTAAAACTAAATTTTGGGAAGCCTCCTTTCTGTAAGAAAAATAATATACAATAGAACAAATTGGAAGAATAATTAGAGATATCAATATGTGAATTCGTAAAATTCCTTTTTTGAAGTTAAATTTTGAATTTGAATCAGACCTTTTTTTTTCTTTATCGTGAAATTCAATTTCCTCAGTTATAGTAGCTTTTGTAAATGTTGTAAAATCAGGAGCATTCTCGCAAACAACAAATAAATCATTAGTATTCAAACAAATTATTTTCTCATTAGTAAGTTTTTGAATTAATTCGTCTAAATCATTTTCCGAGAGTGAAGGATTTCTTCTTGCCAGTAATAATTTGAGATTTCCTAAATCTATACCGCCCTTGTCTTGAATGGTTGATTTTAAAAATTTAATCTGTTTACTTTCCATTTTGCGATTTTCATATCTATTAACAAATATACCAAATATGTTATGTCCCATTTAAATGAAGTCTTCTCTTTCATATAGCTTTTTAGGACAATAATTTAATTTTTTCTAATCACCTTCATCAATCACCTTTCTTAATCAAAACTGTACCATCACGCATTCCGTTGACCTTGAGCGGCGGCTTCTTTTTGTTTTTTAACGCGTCCATAGCATTTAAAGCACACGCCGTTGGAGATGTGGCTATACTTGGGAATAAACCCTTGGTCGTTGCAGCGTTCGCAGGAAGCTGTCGGAACGTATTCAGAAGTTTCCGGTTCAATGTTTGAATATTCTAGGAAGAAATCATGGATGGTGAAAAGCTCTTTTTTCCAATCGGGTTTGTCACAGAGTTCGCCCACTTCTATCAGAAGTTCTTCAGGAACATCTAAGATTTCAGCGTATCGCTTGAACCATTTGTTGGGAAATAAATAACTGTGCATATAGATATAATTTCCGCTGTAGCGTTCGAAGTAGTCGAGCACTGTTTGTTTAGTTTTAAGGCTCATCTTACTGTACCTTCCGGCGATGAGATGATCCCAGTCGCTGGCATACGAGGAAAAATCAAACACATAAATTTCTTGATCCTGCATGGTTGGGATGATTTCTAGCAATAACCGGTGTTTGGAAAGCTTGGTACCTTTCAAAGCTTGGAAATCTGGATTAGATGCGTTGCTATAGACCACGATTAGCTTTTGATCTTCGGGCGCGTATTTTCCTTCCCAGGAGAAATACACCTCTTCGGGAGCGGTGAGGCCACGTTCGATACCCAATAAAGGATATAAGAACAATTTCGATTTCTGAAAATACTGGGCGTAGAGTTGATTGATGACCATTTCGCTGAGCTTTTTACGGGGTTCAAGGCAAAGCTAGGCGGCATCAGTGCAGTGTATGTGCACAGGATAGAATGTAATTAATTTATTTAAATTCGTTACTTGAACAAGAAACTTTTAAAGTTTGGATTATGAGTTTTTGGAAAGATGTTACACCAGGTATAAACAGTATAATTAAAAATGATCAAGATGTGATTGAAATTGAGCACTCACATGGGGTTTTTAATATGAATACTGCTGAAGTTCGAGAAATTAAATTAACGAATGATTATTACAGTGCACCTGTCAATAAAAATTATTCATTGAGGTTTTCAGCATTTTTTGCTTTTTTCATGACGGGAGCAAGCCAGAATTTGATAAGTCAAATTATGGTTAAGATTTATGGTTCTGGGGAAACAATTTTTTCTCTGTTTATTGGAAATATTTTGAAGAATAGCTCCTGGACTTTTGGGATATTTCTTTTCATTATATTCCTTCAATTTTTAGGTTGGTTTGCTTTGTTTTACAAATGGAAAATAACAAATGCAATGATTAATTGGTTTTTAGAAAAAAAACAAGATGTAATTGTAATAAGTACTAATGCAAAGGAATTTAAATTTAGACTTTTGGATGATAAATTACCTGTTCCGCTTTTGGAGTCAGCAAAAAAAACTCAAAATGCTGAATCAGGTGTCAAATGGAGAATAATTTTACTTGTCTTTTGTATGATTATTCTTGTAATAACACACTTAGATATCCCATATTGGTTTGATATGTTGTTGAACGATACTAAAAATATCAAACTAGTTAATATTCTGGGATTAAATATCGATCAAGAATATTTAAATTATCGAGATTCAGATGTTGGAATAATAAGGTTGTTGTTTGATGGTTTTCTATCGAATTTAACTTTGTTTGTTGGGTTTGTTTTATTTGTCATTGTATTTTTTATTTGTTCCGTTATAGCTACGCTGGCTTTCATACCATTTCTGATTCAAATTTTGATTTCTTTCCTTTCTGTATATTATATGGTATCTTACCCATTCTTTTATTTTCAATTCGGGCAAAAACAACCAATTAAGAATATTTTTAAACTTACTTTAGAACTGTGTAAACTCTTATTGGGTTTATGGGCTATGTTAATCTTTGGGATTTTAAATCTCGGTACATTTGGTATTTTAGAAAAGTCTTTATCTAAGTTATTTGATATTTTATCCATGGAAAAATCTCTTGAGAACTCTCTTGAGAACTCAATTAAATTAGTATCGGCAGATTCAAGTAACGGTGATGACTTAATGTTAGAAGTATTTTTGGTAACATTTATTCTTTTTATTATACTGATTCTGCTAATTGGATCGATAGGTTACACTGAGTTTATTGGGGAACTAGTATATATTCCAATAAATAACTTGATTGAACCTTTAAAGCAAGCCGTGAGTATATTTAATCTGAGCTTGATTCAGTTTGATACAATGGCTTTCATATTTTTAGTTTCGCTTGTCCCTTATTTTATTTTGTTTTTGATAATTTTTCTATTATTAGCTAATAGAAACAATAAAAATCGAGATAGTAAAGCGTAAATTACTTGAATCCAACAATTTATATCTGTTACCTTCCATAGATTAGACTACTTCATACAACTCCTCCATCGCCTGCGCTCGAGTGCTAATTCCTGTTGCGAGCGATTCCGGGTGAATTACCTTAACATCTTCCCCGAACGATAAAATCAGTTGTTCGAGTTCTGGGTTGGGAACCAATTTCAAGCGCACAAACAAGCCATCTTCCCGTAGCTGATGCCATTGGCTTTCGTGCAGGGGTTTTGTCAGTACGTACTTCGCCCGTTGAGGACTGAACAGCAGCTCTATCGGTTCGAGTTCACCGGCAAAGCGCGTTACCCCAACAATGTCGGAGAAATAGTATTCCCAATCAAGTGTACAGGAACAATTTCGATTTCTGAAAATACTTGGCGGGGAGTTGATTGATTACCATTTTGCTGAGCTTTTTACGGGGTTCAAGGCAAAGTTAGGTGGCATTAGTGCAGTGGATGTGCATAGGAATTTATCCATGAATTTGATGATCAAAAAATGCTACTAAGATATTATCCATTAAATTTAAATTTAGAAACACGAACTAGCCATGGCACTAAAGAACATGCTCTCCATAGAGACAACAACAGGGTACAAGAACATTGAAATTCACCACGGAGATTTATCGGCCATGGAATTTTCAGTGGATATTTTGGTGATTTCGGCATTCCGTCACGGCTACAATCCAACACCAGGAACACTAATAGAAGCGCTTGAAAAAAATTGCCAATTAAAGGTAGGGGAGTTGTTTAAGACCAAAAAATTGGACTTCAGGGAGACCTTAAATGCTTGGGTTTCGGATAACTTGTCTTCCAGTAAGTTTAAAATCATTGTTTGTTTGGAAGGCTTGTTTGAATCCTTGAATGATTCTGATCGAATAGAGCATTACCTGTCGGATTTGTTGGCGGTGTTATCGGTGCTGCAGCATAAAGGTTATGGGATAAAAACGATTGCTATGCCTTTATTAGGGACAGGGCAGCAAGGAATTTTAGTGGACCTTTTGATTCCAGTGCTTATGAAAAAAGCCAAAGAAATGCTTCAAACTATTCAGGAAGTGCAAACTATTTATTTCGTGCATCCTCGAATTGAAATCGTTGAGCAGATTGACCAAGGAGTCAACCACTTTTTACGCAGAAGTTCTGATTTATTGGAATTGATACGTGATGATCGAGAAATTGCCGAAGGCTTGGACCGAATTTCAACCAAACTCATTGGGCTTAAATATTCTTTTGGGTGGACCGATATGAAATCCTTGAATGAGTTATCATACCGAATAGTTCAGCAAGATATCCGTTTTTATGAATTGGGGATCTTATCCCGAAGGGCGATGGAAGCCATTTTGAAAAGTTTGATCCGATCCGAAGGATTCATGACCCTTTCCGAGATGGTGCTTGAACTAAAACGTTTTAATCTATCTCCATGGATGTTGAGTTACATGCACACCTTAAGGTCATTCGGAAATTTTTTAGCCCATGATTCGGAAACATATGCTTCGGCGCATCAAATGACCAAAGACGATGTGTTTTTTTTCGTAAAAGCCTTGGATCGGTTCGTAGATATTATTTCGAATTATTGCAGGAATCATTAAGGGTGCGCGTAGTTTGCACAGATTGCAATAAACTTTACGAATTGAAACATCTGACTCGAGTCAGGTGCAGTATAAACGTAAAAATAACTAAAGATGATTATTGAAATTAACGAAGACAATTACGAAACAATCGTAAAGCAAACGGAAAAACCGGTATTACTTGACTTTTACGCATCGTGGTGCGGACCCTGCAAGTCGCTGATTCCAAACCTTGAAAGAATAGCCGAAGAGTGTAGGGATTCGGTGATTTTAGCAAAAGTGTGTTTGGATGATGAGTTCAAGTTTAATCGAGAAATTGGAGTTCAGTTTGGTGTTATGTCGATTCCTAAGGTGGTTATACTTTACCAAGGCAACGTGATAGGTTCGAAATTAGTTGGGTTGAAGAAGCCGGAAGAATACCGAGCAGTTTTGAAAAAAAATTTGAATTCATAAAGTATGGAAACAGTGAGCAAAGTAGAGAACATTAAAAAAACGATAGCACTTTTTCTCGAATTAGAAGGATTTCGATTTGAAACCCAGGAAGAAAACGAAAGGCGGGTATTGGTTCAGCTAGGATTTGGTTCTGAACAAGGACCTATAAAATATTATATAGACTATCAAATAGAAAGAAACTTAATCCAATTTACGAATTTTACGTCTCATTATGTCCCGGAGGATAAAAGGAACGATGTGCAAACTTATTACAGCCTGGTAAACGATAACAATTCCCACTGGGGATCAATCCATTTAAATGTGTTAAACGGTCAAACGTTTTCTAGATCCTCTCTTTTATTGGATGACTTAGAGGATGTGAGTGTTGGGTTAATAAAACGTACTTTTCATATCAATATGTTCAACGTTAATACTTATTTTGTTGGGGTCATGAAAATTATTTATGGAGATATTCCGCCATATCAAGTATATAAGGAGCTTTTTGGTTCCGTTGATGACGAGTAATTTCATTTGCTTCTACCTAAGTGTTGACTGTACGGTGGATGAATTGTTTAAGGATTTTAAAATGCTTCAATCCTCCCATTTCTTCCGGCTACAAATTCAGTAACCCCTTGTTTATAGAGTAAGTACTCCGCTTTATTGTTGAATCCAGGTTTTGAATTAAACCCATCGAAAGGCAAATAGAATTTTATTTCGTTTCGGTTATTAATCAGGTCATTTAATAAGAAAAAGTCAACATAATACTGGAAGTCCTCAAATAATTCAAAGAAGGAATGATAACGTGTCAGTACCTTAGTTAGTGGACTTGGTATACCCAGATAGTGCCTGCGGATGCATTCCAGGGTTAAATCAAACCGATCATCGATATAGGCGTTAACACCACGCGCCTGGTTAATCGTGGGCATGCGATCAATTTGCTTGTTCGGGAAAAGAATATAAGCACCAATAGTAGATCCGATTTCAAACAGTGCATTGGCATCTTCTGTTACCTCTGCAATTAGGGCTTGTTTACGCCGTTGATTTCGATAAGAATGGGTAATGGCATCGCTACCCAGGTAAAGAACAACATGGTCGGTTTGATGACTGAGATAGGCATTTGGGGTTGAATCGGATAATTCAAACAGTTTTCCGTTTGGTAAGGGTTTAGTCCATAGTAGTTTATGGTAGCGTTTTAGTGTTGGACTGGTAGCATCGGGGTCACCTCCATTGGCATCGGAGTAGGTTTTAAAGGTAATATCAATCATCTTATTCCGAATACAATTCCTGCATTTTCTTTGCCCGATAGTTAATTCTATCTTTTAGCTTCAGCGGCTTCAATACCTTAACTTCCTCACCAAACGACAAAATAACCTGTTCCAGTTCTGGGTTGGGTACCACCTGTAGTCTTACCAATAAGCCTTCTTCAGTAGTGCTTTCTTTCTGACTTTCGTGCAAGGGTTTTGTATGCACGTATTTAGCTCGTTTCGGGTCAAAGAGCAGCTGCACTTCTTCCAACGCGCCATCAAATCGCGTCACACCGATAATATCAGAAAAATAATCATCCCAGTTGATGTTGCCCTGGCGGTAGGGGGTAGTGAGTTCCATTATTTCCTCAATGCGGTCCAAGGCCATATTCCAGGTTGGGTTTTCCAACAATTCATTGAGCCCAAAAACAAACCACCGGTTATTATACTGCTTCAAAAAATGGGGATGAAAGTTCATGGTAAAGGGGGCTCCGTTAAATGGTGCATAGCGTACGCTAAGTGCTTTTTTCTGAACGATGGCATTAAACAACGGGGTAATGTGTGCTTTACCCGAGTAATCGATATTGGATTCAAAGGAAATCACTTTCTCATCGCTGCTTCCAAACTTATCTTTTAGCAAGATATTCAATTCCTCGACCCATTCAAAGCCCGGCCCGCCCGAAAATCGTTGCAGTAATTCTAAGGCATTCTTCAATTGTTTCGCTTCGGTTTCATTCAATGGCGAATTATGGATTGAAAAGGAGGGGTCGCTATAGTAATAGGCATGTTTTTTCCCTGCATGAATGCTATTCTCTATGGGGGCATTATACCCGGCCTCACTGCGCATAAAGCGAATGTCTTCCCGCAACTGACGCGTATTGATCCCACTGCTTTTGGGGTCGTCTTCCAATAAGGCATTATTCACTTGTTCAATGAGGTCATCAAATAGGTATTTTCTTCCAACATTCTGAAAACAACGGTCGAGGGTCTTGTAACGGAGTAGGGCATTTTTGGTGATGGACATTTAGAAATTTTTCTTATTGATGCAAAGGTAATTATTCTGTGCAGATAAGTTGCATAGTACGGCTGTAGATTTGTATCGAATCAAAAAAATAACCGACTATGGAAGTGTTTATTACTCGATCAAATGCAGAGCGAATTATTAAGAAAATGGATGTCAAAGCCTTGGATATCAAAGAATTCGCAGAGCAAATGCAATTCAAGTGGTTTAATAATTGGGAATTGGGAACCTTAATGGCATATGAATTATTTTTCTCTAATCCACAGCAATTTGTGGCTCAATTATCCGAGCTCAAACCGCGA
>Ga0214921_10011803_pt1 | contig 10551 bp, 14 predicted proteins | sample LL1505_MetaG_FD_177992 | JGI IMG/M metagenome (GOLD analysis project Ga0214921, IMG submission 177992) | Freshwater microbial communities from Lake Lanier, Atlanta, Georgia, United States - LL-1505 | ecosystem: Environmental > Aquatic > Freshwater > Lake | place: USA: Georgia | collected...
AGATTTTAAGGGATGTTATATGGCTTCTATTGTTTAAAAATATGTATAAATGAATAGATTTAAATATTTCTATGTATTTATAATAATGTCGCAAAAGCAAGTGATTAGCGTTTTTGAAAACAGACAAGAGTTTTTAAAGCTTCTTCAGGTAAATCCTGGTCTTGTTATTGTAAAATTGGGTGCAACATGGTGTGGACCCTGTAAACAAATTGCCCCAGTAGTTCACGGATTTTTTGCTTCATCTCCAAATGATGTTATTTGTGCAGATATTGACGTAGATGAAAGTTTTGATTTATATGCTTACTTTAAAAGTAAAAAAATGGTGAATGGTATACCTGTAATACTTTGTTATAAAAAGGGTAATACAACTTTTATTCCAGATGATAGCGTAACAGGAGCCGAACCTGGAGCATTAGATGCATTTTTTAAAAGATGTGGCGCGCATTTGGTGGATGTTCATGTAACAAATCCAAAAACTACAGCTTAAATTATTTTGTAAAATGATATAAATATTACAAAATAAATTTATAATGGAATTATCCAAAAATGGAATAAAGAGTCAATATAGAATAAAAATGAGAGAATATATTTCTAGTATACCAGACAGAAATTTTATTTTTGAAATAAAAAAATGCTGTGGTTATTCTGAAATATTATGTGTCAATAAAAATGAAACACTTGCTGATTTACATAAAAATATAAATTATCAGTTTGGGAAAAAATATGAAATATATGTTATAAATAATAAAACAAATGAAATAGTTACTTTACCTGATTCAAACGAAATATTAATTCGAAATTATATTTTAGAAAATAGGGATTTTTTTATACCAATTTATCCTTTACCAGATGATGTTGTTTATGGATTGTATTTTCATGAAGAATGTAAATGCAACTTTGGAAGAAATAATGTTAAAAGTGTTAATGATGCAGACTATGTTGATTTTTCATATAACAATGTGTATTTCACATAAAAATAAAATTCTTATTATGAATAAATGGCAACGATTGAAGACTTAGATTTAGATATAGACAATTATAATTTGGATGATATTTTGAATCTTTTTAAAATAAATTCTGATTTTGATGAAAATGAATTAAAAAAAGCAAAAAAAATAGTTTTACAAGTTCATCCAGATAAATCAAGACTTCCAGCAAAATATTTTATTTTTTATTCAAAAGCTTATAAAGTATTGTATAATATTCACGAATTTAGAAATAAGTCAAGTAATAAAAAAGAAGAAAATTATTCTATTTTATCAAATGAAGATAAAAATAGAGCATTGCAAAATTTTTTTGACAAAAATAAAAGTTTAAAAAACCCGCAGGATTTCAATGCTTGGTTTAATGAACAATTTGAAAAAAATAAAATAGCAATAGAATCGGAAGAAACTGGATATGGAGATTGGTTAAGGTCTGAAGAAGATATTGAACCCGAAAAAAAAATATCTCAGGCTGAAATGGCAATAGAATTTGATAAAAAAAAGAAACAAGTCAGATCATTAGTGGTTCATAAAGATATTAGTGATGTTTATGCTAATAATCTTGGAGGATCAAACTTAAGTAGTAATGCACCAGAAGAATTTTCATCAGATTTATTTAGTAATTTATCATATCAAGATTTAAAACAAGCACACACAGAATCAGTAATTCCAGTAACTGAAGAAGACTATTATAAAGTAAAAAAATTCAATAATGTGAATGAATATGTTAACTATAGAAGTACCCAAGATACAAAACCATTATCAGAAATGCAAGCAATGGAATACTTAAAGAATAAATCAAGAATAGACGACCAGGAAGCGTCAAAAAGAGCATATGAGCTAGCAAAACAAGTTGAACAATCAAAGCAAAATAGTAAATCTTTTTGGGGAAACATTCTGAAAATTGCAGATAAACAAAGTTAAAAATAAAACAATAAATACTAAAAAAATATATAGCAATATATTATATTATGTTTTCCATTAAGAATTATATCATACTTTTTGTTATTTTGATTGTGTTGGGATTTTTTTACAGAAGATTCGAGGATAAACGAATAAGAGAAGAAGACTCGGAAGATTATCAAGCAATTCAAAAATATCTATTAAACGATACAACTTTAGGTAAGACTACAAAACCCATTTTATGGATTCACGTTCCATATGAATACAATTCAAGAAATTGGTTAAGTTTTGGTTCAAGAAGTTCTTGTGAACTAAATCAACCCTACTTATATTTAACAGTTAAGAGTATTATTCAAAAATGCGATGCATCATTTCACATTTGTTTGATAGACGATAAATCCTTTGAGAAATTAATACCAGGCTGGAATATTAATATGAGTTATATTTCAAGTCCTATATCAGATAAGGTAAGAAGTTTGGCTTTAACAAAAATAATTTATGCATATGGTGGAGTTGTTGTTCCAATATCATTTTTATGCATGAAAGATCTTATAGGTTTGTATGAAAAAGGAACACAAAATGGTCAATTATTTATTTGTGAAAGCAATGATAGAAATATTACATCAACCTCTTTTAAATATTATCCTAATTTGCATTTCATGGGAGCTCAAAAAGAAACTCCTGTTGTAATGGAATTAATTAATTTTATGGAGAGAACAATTTCAAGAGATTATACTGCGGCATCAGAATTTTTAGGAGAGTTTGATAGATGGTGCGAAGCACGAGTTCGAACAGGAAAAATAATGTTAATTGATGGAATAGAAGTGGGAACTAAAACAATGGATGAAGAACCTATAAAGATAGAGAATTTAATGTCGTCAAATTACATAAAACTATATGATAAAACATATGGTATTTGGATTCCTGCAGAAGATATAATAAATCGAAGACATTATGAGTGGTTTGCAAGATTATCTACAAAACAAGTTTTAGAATCAAATACAATTATTGGTAAATATTTGTTAATTGCAAATATACCAAACGGAAAAGAAGGTTTGTTGGTAGAATTAAAACCAAAACCAAATTGGGTTTCTTTTTGGAAAACACCTTTAGGTGAGCCTTATTGGGGATTAAAACCAAATTTCTTGGGTGATAATTTACTAAAATTGCCTTATCCAGATAATTAAATGTATTTAATATATAATAATGAATAAAGAGAGCAAAACAGAATCAGATACAGACACAGATACATTGGGTGAGAGAATAACTACTTCAGAGGCATTTAAAGCCGCAGAAAAGAAAGGAACATCTGCAGCCGTTGAAGCGTGGCCAAAAACATTAGTTTTATCAATTTCTACTCATGGTTATATTGTTTATGAAAAACCTTCATATGATCTCCCAGATGATTTGATCGTAGTTAAAATGAATTCAGTAATTCCTAGTGTTTGCAATTTTATTTTGGGTGAAAATTTAAAAAAAATAAACGATTTTATAACGCAAAAAATACAGGAGACTCCAGCACTAAATTCAACAAATCTTGTTAATTTTTGTTCTGAAATAAGAGATCGTGTAATATCAGAAGCAAGTGAATCAGAACGAAGTATATTTGCGGATACAAGTGAAAAAAAGAAAAAAGGCTCAACAGAAGATTTAGATATACAATTGCCTTTTTTGCATAGTTTTGATAAAGGTTATGCTATTATTAATGCAACAAATAGTTCAATAACTAATAAAATGTATTCGAGAGAAAACGAAACTGCAGAGAATGTATATGGAGATTGGCAAATTAAGGCATTGAATTTACCTGGTCAACCAGACTTAATGAGTCAAATTGAACTTGAAAATGGAAGAAGAACAGGTAGAACTGGAGAAGCAGTGACAGATTTAAAAGAAATAATAACATTTTGCATGAAAAAAGGCTCAAATAGAATACTAATTTTTGATTTTTCTTGCGCAAATGTAACAGATGCATATAGAAATGATTATTTTTCAACAGATAGAGAGAGACGTGCATTTGCGAATGAAATGTTAAAAAGTGGAAAATGGGGAGGCCAAACAAAAAAAGTAAAAAAAACGAAAAAACGTGTAAAAAAACACCAAAAAAAAACGAGAAAATATAGAAAACACGGAAAAAATAGAAAATAACATCAAATTATTTAATGAATTGATGTTATTAAAAATAAATATAGTAAATAATATCATATGTCGACTTATCATATTTGATCTGAGATGTGTGCGTTATTTTATTAAATTTGCAAATTTGTCTCAATATAGTTGTAAAACTATTATAAGTTAACTTTCTCTCAAGATATTTTTGTTTAGAAATATGATAATATGGTTTACATTCATCAATAAATTTTGTAATAGTATTATTAAATAACCCTTTTTTATACGAGTTGTTATTAAAAATGTAGTACTTGTCATTTTTTAGACAAATATCATCTAATAACGAATACAATGATTCTGTTGGTACATTTTTTTTAAATATTTGAGTAGACATATATTATTGTGATATATATTTTTTTTACGCAAGATAATTAAAATATGTATTTTGGGTTTAATAAGTAAATTATTTTTTTGTTACACTTATTTCTAAAGATTTACAATTAAATTTATTTTTTACCAAATAATAATTTATCTATTGTCGTGTGCACGCAAAAAATTCTATGCAATATAATGCCTAAAATAAATAATGCTATTAATGTGTATGTAAATGGTGTTTTAAATATGAGTGACAATATATATGCACCAATTATAGTCATAATAACATCTGCAATTGCTATATTAAAAATCCTATATGAATGTATTCCTTTTCCTGGAATTCCCAATGCATCCTTATATTTACATAAATCCATAAATTATAGTTATATTTTTAAATTTAAGTGATTGAAAAATGTGAAAACTGGATTAATATGTTTCTATTTTGTTTGTGAGGACTTCAATGACCTTATTTTCATCAAAATGTTCTGCACATCCAATAAAATTAAATAGATCTTGTATGTGTGCTTTATTAAACATTCTCTCAAAAGTAAGAAAAAATACATAGTCTTTATGCTTTTTATAAAACTCGACAAGGTTTTTGCTTTGTTTTTTGATAACGTTTATAGAATTTGGATCATCTTTAAACCACCCACTTTTGGCTTGTTGCGCAACATTCTCTCGAATTAGAACAACAACTTTTGTTTGAGGGAATAATTCTTTAAACTCTTCAATAAGATTAATATTCTCACCACCATATCTTATTTCTTTAAAACCCCACAATGTGGTCTCTTTTTTATCCTTAAACATACGCATGATTAAAAACTTAATCATATTGACTATTTCATCATAGTTATAAGAGTTGTACCACGCAGGCTTTACTTTTTTATCAATCAAAAGATCATAATCAACAGGACGTTTACCACCAATAACCTGATCAAATGTTGTTTTTTTAATATTTTGATAAAACCTTAGCAAATCAAGAATAGCTGCGTGATTCTCTCCACAAATATTACTATTTGGTATAGTATTTATGATTCTTTGGAGAGAAGTTGATCCAGATCTACCCACGCAACATAACAAAACAATTTTATCATCAGTAGGGTTAGTTTGACTTGACATTATTCCTTAATAAAAAATGTGAATAAATATATCCAAAATAAACTCAGAAGGCTTGAATTAAGTTATTTGTGAATAGTGCCAATTCTATTTCATCTTCGTGAATATTGTGAAATATAGTTATATATTTGCAAATGAATGGTATTATTTTATATTTTTCATCCTCACTTAAATTATTAGTTACCTTTATGAATAAAAAATAGTTATCTAAAATATCCATAACTGAATATCCTTTGTCGTAAATATCATAAAGTAATTTTACTGCATCCGATAAGTTTTTATCCTTTAAATATTTATTGTATTGTTCAAAAGTAACAAAACTAATATTAGTACAAACTTTATTTGCTAGTTCTAAAGTAATAGTTTGATTTAATAATTTAAATTTTTCCATATAATTGATGAGTATTTTTGCAGTGTTATTGCATAAATTAAGAATAAATTCTTCGGCGTCTGAGTTGATAACAATATTTTCATTCTTTTTAATTTTATTCATAATTTTATAAAGATTCTCTCTTTGCAGTGGTTTAATTTTGATAATGGTAAATCTAGATTGTAGACTTTCAATCACTTTTTGAATGTTACTACAAGATGAAATGAAATGAACGTTGTGGCTATATTTATCAATGCAATTGCGAAATACTTGTTGGCTTTGTTCATTAATTAAATCTAGATCATCCAAAATAACAATTTTCTTTTTATTTTTAATGGAAGAACATGTTTGACAAAAAGTTTTTACATCATTTCTGTAATAATTAATTCCTTGTTCTTTTAGGCTATTGATATGTAAAATATTATCTTCGTATTCTTTGCTTGTATATGTAGAATAATATTCTCTTATAAGTGCATTTAATAGAGCAGTTTTTCCAGAACCAATATCACCGATAAATAAAATATTTAAGTTATTCATGCTAATAAGTGTGTTTAAGATGGCAATAATTTCATCGTCGATTTCAAAATCTTTAAAGTAAAGAGGCTGAAATTTGTAAATAAATAGGTTGGCGTCCATAAATTATATATATTCGTAAATAAGTATTTAAGTTTATCTAATAAGTAATTATTAAATGTCAGAATCTTTTTATAATATACTTGGCGTTCCAGAAACTGCAACAAAAGATGAGATAAAGAAAGCTTACAGAAAATTATCATTAAAATATCATCCAGATAAAAATCCTGGAAATGTTGAGGCAATTGGCCAATTTCAAAAAATAAGTGAAGCGTATGAAACATTAGGCGATGATGTTAAAAAACAAGAATATGATGGAAGAAATAATAATCCATTTGTAAGAATGAATAGTATGGGTGGAAATGGTGAATTTCACAATGTAGATGAAATATTTTCGGCATTTTTTGGGAATGCTTTTGGGCCGGGTGTAATGCCAGGTTTTGGTGGAATGGGAGGTTTTCCTCCTGGTGCAAATATTCATGTTTTTAGAAATGGTGTTCCTGTCAATATGATGCAAAAACCAACGCCAATTATAAAAAATGTTGCTGTTACAATGGAGCAAGTATTGAATGGTGCAAATTTACCGATAGATATAGAACGTTGGATTTTGGAAAATGGCAACAAAGTATTTGAAAAAGAAACTCTGTATCTTCCCATTCCAAAAGGTATAGATGATAATGAGATTATGATTTTGAGAGATAAAGGGAATGTTATTAATGATGAATGTAAAGGAGATGTAAAATTATTTATTAAAATTGACAACACAACAGATTTTAGAAGAAATGGATTAGATTTAATTTATGAGAAAACTATTTCTCTCAAAGAAGCACTTTGTGGATTCAGTTTTGAGCTAAAATATATTAATGGAAAGACGTATACAATTCATAATAATGGAGGTAATATAATTGTGCCAAACTACAATAAAATAATTCCTAATATGGGTTTGACGAGAGAAAATCATACAGGCAATTTGATAATACATTTTAATGTGGTATTTCCAGAAACTTTGACAAAAGAGGCTATTGAAAAATTAAAGGAAGTCCTTTGATAAATATTTTTATTAATTAAATACTTAAAGGCAATTTAGTGATATAATATGAGCGTTGTTGGTGTAGTGGTAACATGTAGCCCTTCCAAGGCTGAGCTAGGGGTTCGATTCCCTTACAACGCAATTATACTTTTGGTAAAAGTATAGCAAAACCTGTTGCCCCTTTAGCTTAGTGGTAGAGCACCAGTCTTGTAAACTGGAGGTCGCGAGTTCAATTCTCGCAGGGGGCTAATAAATAATCATATAGTTAGTTTATTATATGATTATTATATAAGTAATGCCATCAAGAATAAAACATCAAAAAACAAAAAAAATAAAAACAAAGAAACATCAAATAAAGAGACAAAAAAAGATATTTAGAAAAAAATCGCGGAAAATGCGCGGAGGGAATAATGATTGGAAATCATGTCCTAATGCACAAGTTTCATGCAACTGGTTTGATAAACATTATACTGGAAATAGAAAACTAAATGAGACATGGGATACGTGTATTGATATGAATGGGATAAAAAATCATATAATATACATAACATCACAAAATGTGGCGATTAAGAGCATTGAAAGTTTGCAAGTACCAGAATTTGTAGTCAAACTTCCCACAGAAAATGAACCAATTAAATGCAAAATTATGATTGAAGATAAATATGTGGGGTGTTTTTTAAATATATGCGGTCAATGGTACGCAATTATGCGTCTTTTTGGTACAACACTTAATACAGGAATGTTAGCTTTAACTGAAACAAATAAAGCATATTATAGAGTAAAAAATATAGAAATTGATGCAAAAGATCCTGAAACGGGATCTAGTTTAATTACTATACCTCAAGGATCTTACACTGAAAGCAACGATACCCCTACTTTAGCAACAAGTAAAACACAAGTCATCAAATTAAATGATAATTGCTTTACAAATATTAATAAAGAAGATGATACATTTAATGTTTTACAAAGATTCAGACAACAAAAAATATGGGCAAATGCAGAAAAACAAGAAGTTGCAGATAAAGCATTAGATATAGCAGTTGATAATATTTTCAGATTTTGGTAAAATTTTCAGATTTTGGTAAAATTTTTGATTCTATTTTTAAATTTTCAATATAAACCACTTAAAATTATACTACAATATTATTTACTAATAGGCATGTATGATTGTTTCTCATTTTTAAATAGATTTTTTAAAAATAATAATGAATTAACATCTGATGAAGAGACACAGAACAAAAATATTTCAAATGATGTATATTTAGATTTTGATGATGTCATGATTATGCCCAAATATACTTCGTTATCAAGTCGTTCTCAAGTAAATCTAGAGAGAGAGTTTACTTTTACAAATAAAAAAAGTAAAACACCAATTAAATGGACTGGAATTCCAATTATAGCTGCAAATATGGATACAACTGGAACATTTGAAGTATATAATATATTGAAAAATTATAAAATGTTAACTGCAATGAATAAATTCTATACATTAAATGATTATCAAAAAGCAAAAGATCGTGGTTTTGATTTGAATCCTGATTATTTTATGGTTTCAACGGGCATATCAGATAATGATTTTAATAATTTGAAAGAGATTATGGAGAACATTGATTGCAATTGGATTTGTATTGATGTAGCAAATGGGTATATGCAAGTATTTTTTGATTTTTGCCAAAAAGTTAGAAAAAGATTTCCTAATAAAATTATCGTTGCTGGAAATGTTGTTACGCCAGAAATTGTGGACAAACTATTAAATGAAGCAGATATTAATATTGTTAAAATTGGCATTGGTCCAGGAAGCGCATGTTTAACTAGAAAGAAAACTGGTGTTGGTATACCACAATTGAGTGCGATTCAAAAGTGTCGCAATCAATATATTATTTCTGATGGAGGAATTAAAACGCCAGGTGATATGGCAAAAGCTTTTGGTGCGGGTGCTGATTTTGTTATGGTTGGAGGAGCTTTTGCTGGACACGACGAAAATCCTGGAGAATTAATTGAAGAAAATGGGGAAAGATTTAAGTTATTTTATGGAATGAGTTCGCAACATGCGATGGAGAAACATTATGGTAAAATGAATAATTATCGAGCGTCGGAAGGTGCGGTTCTTAGAGTGAAATATAAGGGATCTTTGGAAAACACAATAAATGACTATTTGGGTGGAATTAGAAGTGCTTGTACATATACAAATTCAAGTTCATTAGAAGAATTTTCAAAGAATGTTCATTTTGTTCGATTAAGTAAGTAATTTTTATTTTTAATAAAAATAATATAAAAATTACCTTGTGTTTGGCGTAGGATAAGGAAAATATCCATTGGGATTTCCAGTATAATTATCATAAAGTCCTAAATAAGGATAAAATTTACCACAAGCTTGATTTTTATAGCAAATAGTTGCTAATCTATTTTTTGCGCGTCTATTTGCAATAGATTGCGCGCCAACTCCTCCTTGTCCAGGGGAATATTTATTGTATAAATATTGTGGCGTATTGCATAAAGCAGAAGAACGAAATTGCGTAGTTCTTCTTCCTCCTACACCTACATTTTTTTTGTAAAGAAAACCAAAGTCTCCAACCCAAAATTGTCCATTACTAGGCCCAAAACGTGACATTAGTTATTATATCATTAGATTATTTATTCGATTTTATAACTTTTAATATGCTTTATTAAAAGTTATACAACTTTTGTTTTTATTTAAGTGATCTTTCTAGTAGGAATATCAGATGAAACCAAATAAATAGAGTTCTCAGTAATAATAATATACTCAGTTCCACTTTTGTAAAATTTTGAAATAGGACTGGTATACTCGTCTTCACTCTTAACTAAAAGTTTTTCGCCGCTCTCCTTTACACCAATAAGAGATTTCTTATCGAGAGAAGCAGTCCAGTAATCTAACATAATGGGTTTATCCTCAACCACAGCCAATTTAGCTGCGTGTTTCAAAGTAACATCAGAAGGTAGTCTATAATTATTATCGACGCTGCCGCTTTTTTGATCAGACATTATAATAAATACAATTTTAAAATCTTTAAATACTTTTATTCTTTTATTCTAAATAAAAGTAAAAATAACAAAATAATAATATTTAATTTTTA
>Ga0214921_10011804_pt1 | contig 10551 bp, 8 predicted proteins | sample LL1505_MetaG_FD_177992 | JGI IMG/M metagenome (GOLD analysis project Ga0214921, IMG submission 177992) | Freshwater microbial communities from Lake Lanier, Atlanta, Georgia, United States - LL-1505 | ecosystem: Environmental > Aquatic > Freshwater > Lake | place: USA: Georgia | collected 2015-05-28
CAAAGACTGCGCGATATGGGTTACCGTTTGGTGGAACCGGTTTCTGGAGAACTGGCATCCGGCTTGATTGGCGAAGGACGTATGGCAGAACCGGAAGATTTGCTCAAATGCATTCGAGAAATCCTGCTTGGAGATTCGTTTCTGCAAGGTCAACGCGTTTTGGTGACTGCTGGCCCAACGAGAGAATACCTCGACCCCGTTCGTTACCTCACCAATCGATCTTCCGGCAGGATGGGGGTGGCATTGGCCGAAGCATTGGCGGATCGAGGTGCCAGTGTGGAACTTATCTATGGCCCTGGATCTGAACAGTGCCGGCACCCAGGTGTCCAAACGCACGCTGTGGAAACTGCTGCACAAATGATGGACGCTTGCCGGAAGTTTGCCGAATCCTGCACATTGCAGGTCTATGCCGCCGCCGTTGCGGATTACCGTGCGGCCACTTACGCTGATCAAAAAATCAAGAAATCCGAGGCATCCTTAACCTTGGAACTCGTCGCTAATCCGGACATGCTGCAATACGCCGGTACCCACAAAAAGCCTGGCCAAACCGTTGTAGGATTCGCCTTGGAAAGTGAAAATGAAATCGAAAATGCTCTTCGAAAATTGCATCATAAGCATGCCGATCTGGTGGTAATGAACAGCCTGAGGCAAGAAGGCGGCGCAATGGATGCCGCAGAAATGGGTTGCACCTTGCTCACCGCAAATCATGACCCGGTGCACTTACCAACCATGCCCAAAAGAGACCTCGCCAAAGCCATGGTGAATCAATTTCGGACGCTGTTAAAGTTAGGGTTGCTGGTATGCCTCATGGCGCTGCAATGGAACCCGCCAATCCTTGCCCAGGAATTGAATTGCCAAATCTCGGTAAACCCCGGCAAAGTTGGAGGAGCCGACCAGCAGTTTTATGCGAACATGCAACAAGCGCTTACCACGTTCGTCAACGGTCAGAAGTGGACCTCGGATGAGTTTCAATTCCAAGAGCGTATCAATTGCAGCATCAGTATCATACTCGATGAGCGGATTAGCGGGAATACCTTCAAAGCTACGGCGCAAATCCAAAGCAGCAGACCTGTCTATAACAGTGCTTACACCACCGTGATCTTCAATTATACCGATCCGGATTGGCAATTTGAGTACAACGAGTCCCAGGCCATGGAATTCAACGAAAATGCCCATACCTCCAATTTGCTTTCGATGCTCGCCTTCTACGCCAACCTCCTAATTGGCCTGGATTACAATACTTTCGGTAGAGAAAGCGGAACCCCTTATCTGCGCAAAGCTCAACAAATCGTTCTGAATGCTCAGAATGCCATTGAAGTCGGTTGGCGGCAGAACCAAAGCTTGCGGAACCGGTATTGGCTATCGGAATTGCTCAACAATTCAGCCTACAAGCCTTTTCATCAAGGGTTGTACGAATATCATCGGCAAGGCCTCGATCAAATGCATAAGCCCGAGAGGGTTGTCGATGCACGCCGCAAAATGTTGGGCGCCATTGAGAAAATCCATGATGTGAACCGTAACAAACCTGGCGGCATGCTGATCCCCTTGTACCTCAAAGCCAAAACGCCGGAAATTATCGGTTTCTGCTCCAAAGCATTACCGGCCGAGAAAGCCAAGGTGGTGGAACAGTTGATCGCCATGGACCCCTTGAATCAGGCAGAGTACAATCGAATCAATGCTTCCGGTGTTGGGGGCGGTACAGGTGGAGGGGGTCGTTAGTCTTCACGAATTTCCAATAAATATTCAGGACCAACCATTGAATTCCTGTTATGCTGCTTAGGCTGCTCATCCGAAATTTTGCCCTGATTGGGGAACTGGAGCTGAAGGTGGCCCCCGGCCTTACGGTCATCACCGGAGAAACCGGTGCAGGGAAGTCCATTCTCTTGGACGCCATCGGTTTGTTGTTAGGTGATCAAGCGGACCCTGCTTCATTCCGTGATGCCAACTTACGATGCGTCGTCGAAATGGAGTTCCTTAGCCATGATCCGGAGGTCCTTGCCCTGTGGAGCCAAATCAACCACGAAGAAAGCCCTTCCCCGAACTTCGAATTTATTCTACGTAGGGAGATCAGTCCACAACGGCGCAGCCGTTGCCTCATTAACGATCGTGTATCTTCTCTGAAGGAACTCAAAATCCTTGCGACCCTGCTCTTGGACCTTAGCGGTCAAGAAGAGGCTGTCGCCGTGGACAAAAGGCAAACCCAAGTCTTGTTGCTCGACCAAATTGCCTGTTGCGAGGACCTTCGACGTGAGTATGCGGCCACTTTCACCGAATGGGTTCAATCAAGGCAAGCCCTGGATGGTTTTTTGACCGAATACGAGAAGATCCAAAGGGAAGAAGAACTTAATCGATTTCATTACGAAGAACTTCGATCAGCGCCGTTGGAAAACTGGACCCGCCTGGTCGATTGCGAAAACCAACTCAGTATTCAGGAAAACGCGTTGGATTCCAGAGAGAAATTAACGATCGCGGCCGCTTCCTTGGTTGGAGATGCTCCGAATGGAGGCAATGCCATCGCCGATCAACTGCGAGATCTCTTGCAACAACTCGCCGGGATCAGCGGCAAGGATTCCGAAGTGGCCGAATGGACCGAATCCTTGAAAAGCGTCTTGTTGCAAATTCGCGAATTGGCTCGCGATGCTGAATCCATGGCCGAGGCAAGGGTGCCCGATTTGCAAATGACCCAACAGTTACGGGATCAGGTGGATGTCTTGCAGAGTTTGTTGCACAAACATCGTCTATCGGAACTTCAAGACCTTCGTGACCTTCGAGAAAAACTTGCTACGTACATGGAAGCCGGACAAGGTGTGGATGAGCGCAGGAAAACCTTGGAGGCTCAAGAGGCAAGTGCCTTGCAACAATGCCGATTGAACGCTTTACGTTTACACTTGGCGAGAACCAAAGGACTGAGCGATCTGTCGAAACGACTTGCGGTCAAACTTGGCAAACTCTCTATGGAGCATGCTCGACTGGTTTTGGACTGGAATACCATCGTGAGTAACCTGAATGAACAATCTACGGCCGATGCCTTGCAAGATTGGGTTCCAACGGAGGCGCTTATGGGGCTTGATCGGCCAGACTTGCTTTTCAGCGCCAACCCCGGTCAGGATCCACGTCCCCTGGGGCAGGTAGCCAGTGGCGGAGAGAAATCAAGGCTTTTGTTGGCCCTCAAGAGCCTGGTCAAAGAACAAGGCCGTGATCATACCCGGATCTTTGACGAAATTGATGCGGGTATTTCGGGGGAAACCGCTTTGCGTATGGGGCAAATGTTGTCCGAAATGGCCAAGAATCAACAAATCATTCTCATCACCCACCTACCCCAAATCGCTGCCCTCGGTGATCATCATTGGCATGTTACCAAAGAGGTGGAGAATCAGCAAACCCGCACGGCCCTCTCGGTCCTTGCGCCGGTTCAACGCCAAGAAACCCTGGCACGTATGATTGGTGGGGATCGTTACGGCCAGGCGGCCCTTCAACAAGCCCTCGATCTACTCCATACCTCCCGTTCAACCTAGTCACTTGTTTTTTTTGTAAAATTGTAATCCATTATCCTAAACCCTACCCCATGAGTCATTCGTTGTTACAAGGAAAAAGAGGCATCATCTTTGGCGCCCTCGATCAACAGTCTATTGCTTGGAAAGTGGCCGAAAAGGCCCACCATGAAGGGGCTCGCTTTGTGCTCACCAACGCCCCGGTGGCGTTGCGGATGGGTCAAATACAAGAACTGGCCGAGCGCCTGAATTCCACGGTAATAGGCGCTGATGCCACCGTTGATGCGGATTTGGAGAGCCTATTCACCCAGGCTGTTGAATTCTTGGGCGGGCCTATTGATTTTGTGTTGCATTCCATTGGAATGTCGCCCAATGTCCGCAAAGGCAAGGCCTACACCGACCTTAATTACGAGTTCTACCACAAAACCCTGGACGTGTCAGCCATGTCCTTTCACCGCACCATGCGGGCAGCCGTTGCCACCAAGGCCCTTGCCCAAGGCGCCTCGGTTTTGGCCCTTTCGTACATTGCTGCCCAACGCGTGTTTCCAGATTACAACGACATGGCCGATGCCAAAGCCCTTCTGGAATCCATCGCCAGAAGTTTTGGGTATCATCTGGGCAAATCCCACGGTGTCCGTGTCAATACCATCTCGCAGAGTCCAACCCGTACAACCGCGGGATCGGGGGTCAAAGGCTTTGACGATTTCTTGGATTATGCCGAACGCATGTCCCCCTTGGGCAATGCCTCTGCCGAATCCTGCGCCGATTACTGCGTTGTCATGTTCTCGGATTTGACCCGCATGGTCACGATGCAAAATTTGTTTCATGACGGTGGTTTTTCCTTTACCGGGGTTAGTCAAGAGGTCTTGCAGTCTTAGCGCTTAAAGCCATCCCGATTTTGTTAAGCCGCTCTTGCCTTTTCATCGGCCTTGCAGCCCTGCTCCTTCTGGGCGCTGGTTTCTATGGAATCGCACGCTGGGCCTACAGAAGTCTGGAGAAAGCAGGATCGGGTTGGGAAAGCACCCTGATGCGCTGGGAAGAATCCTTAGGAGAACCCTTGTGGGAAGATATACAACGCAGCCACCCGCCCATCACGAATGAGCGGTCAACCTTGGCGTTGGATCGACTCCTCGATCGCCTTTGTGCGCCCAACGGGATTGACACAGCAGGACTTCACCGTCATTTGATTCAAAACCCTGAAATCAATGCATTTGTCTTGCCAGGAAGACGTTTGGTCGTCCAGAGCGGTCTCCTCCAAAGTGCACAGGGACCGGATGAAGTTGCTGGGGTCTTGGCCCATGAATTGGCCCATGCCGAATTAAATCACGTTCGCCAAAAAATTATCAAAGAGGCGGGATTAAGTCTTTTGATGGCTTGGATTAGCGGTGGTTTGGGATTAGGTCATTCAGGAATTCATGATTTGGCCCGTATGCTCACCTCCACCGCCTTTGATCGTCAGTTGGAATCCCAGGCCGATCGCAAAGCCGTTGAGTACCTTACAAAAGCCGGCATTAACCCCGAAGCTTTTGCCGTATTCATGGACCGCCTGGCGGCCAAAGAAAAAGGCGAACTTGCCCCTCCGGTTTGGCTGAGTACCCATCCCGCCTCTCCCGTAAGAGCATTCCAGATACGCCGACTCGCCCCGAACAAACAAGATAAAATCTCCTTCAGCCCCTCCCTTTCCGATACGGACTGGACAGCCTTAAAAAATTCCACCAACCCTTAATTCACCCCTTATGAAAACAACCCCACGAACCTTTATGAACCTTCTGCTTTGGTTATTACCCTTTATGCTTTCTTCCTGTATGCCTGCTGCCTTAAGGAGAACATCCACGGAAGGGCTCAGTTACCAGGGAACCGATATCTATTTCCAAAACGAGCTCTGTGCCCGCATGACCGCTTTGGAAATCGCTTATGATCATGGCAAAATTGTCCGTGAATGCACCTTTATCATCGTTGACGAAAAATATGATGCTTATGCATTGGGCATCATCAAGTTAATGCGTGAGAAGAAACCCCATTGGGAGGTTGAAGTCGAACTCAAAAAGCCTGAATTGCATTGAAATCTTATCGGATTTAAGAACACAATCCGGCTAATCCCTTGATCACGAGGCGACCTGGTTTGAGCGGGAGACGAGGCTCGAACTCGCGACCCCGACCTTGGGAAGGTCGTGCTCTACCAACTGAGCTACTCCCGCTTGATCAACCGAAGCAACCATTGGGCATAACCAACCGTTCTTCGGATGCAAATTTAAACCATGAGCAGGCCTACGGGTCCTGCAATCCTTTCCCTGTAAGAATTTTGGGAACGGCCGATTCTATCCGCCGCAAGCGGGTGGCGGCCTGCGCAGCACCTGCAATATGCAAGAGATACCCTCGGCGCCTACCCGGTGTTAGGGCTTCAAAGGCCTGGGCTATCTCCGGATTTTCTTTCAAAAAAACCTTCAATTCCAAGGGGTATTCCGGGGTACCCTCTGCCGAAGGAACGATGGATTTGCTGGATTTTGGATTGTTGAATTGGTGTTGCTTCAACAAGGATTTTACCTGAACCTCCGAATCCATGAGGCCTTGCAAGGAATTCCAGCGAATAATTCGATCACGAACACTGTTCGGCCCAGCTTTTTGGAGTAAGCCGCTGGGGTCGTTTAACGAGGATCCCTCCAAAAAGGACAAAACCACATGTTCCTTCAGCGCACTCAGCAGTACCATATTTCTTCCTTGATAGGTATAGCAGGGCATACCCCACTTGCATTCTTCCTTGAAATCCATCGCTGTGATCCAACCTCGTAACAAGGCAAGTTCCGAGGTCCAACGATGAACTTTACATTCCGGCGTCCCCCCTTTGGGGCAGCGACCGCAACCCTCCAGAAAAAATAGGCTTGCATCTTTGGTCATTTCCATTTCCTTGTCCGAAGCCAATTGTTATGAATTAATGACAAATTTTTGCATGAAAGATTAAGGAATATTGCGAACGGCGCGGACATTGAATTCGTTGAATTGGCTGTAAAAATCATTGCTCACAAAACCACTACCGAAATGCATGTGCATTACATACTGTGATTTGGACCAGTACCAGTACGGTTTGAAATTCCCTTTTCCCTGCTTGTGCAATTGCCTGTACATCATATCCAATTCGTTTCGCGTTGGCAATCGCCAACCGTTGCCCAAGGCTGCACAGGCAAGGCTTGCATTTTCCCATAACATTTTCTCGGGTAAATCCTCTTTGGCCACCTGCAAATACGCTTTCCCATCGGATCTGTACAAGGTATAACCCACCGATGACCATGCTGACCCCAAACCCTGGGCATAGAGCCTGTTCAAGTCGCTGGTCAAAAAAAGACCAAACATCAACATGCAGGCCAAAAGAATTGCTTTTTTCATATTGTTCACAACAAGGAAGTAGAACAAAAGTAAACCCTGCATGGATAAGGTATAGACGGCACAGGTCGAAAGCAATAAACCTGAATCAAGGCAGGTCATTGAAGAATAAAGATCCAAGAAGTGGAGGATATCGGATTCGAACCGATGACCCCCTGCTTGCAAAGCAGGTGCTCTAGCCAGCTGAGCTAATCCCCCTCTTGTTTGATGCGGCTAATGTTGCGATTGCTGGTAGTCCCGAGCAGATTTGAACTGCTGACCCCTACATTATCAGTGTAGTGCTCTGACCAACTGAGCTACGGGACTGTTTGGTCCAGGCGGGGCTAGCATGCAGGGTCGTACCCAGAGCGGGACTTGAACCCGCACGACCTCAACGGTCACAGGATTTTAAGTCCTGCGTGTCTACCGATTTCACCACCTGGGCTACTGAGCGGGAAACGAGACTCGAACTCGCGACCCCGACCTTGGCAAGGTCGTGCTCTACCAACTGAGCTATTCCCGCAAACGCGTTTCAAAGAACAAAATCGGGCTTTTCGACATCCACCGCCCTGTAAATCCGCCAATTGGAGGAGAAAATCATAAGCGGGTTATCCCATAGGGCCCAAAGGACTGCAAATATAGCATGAAATCGCAATTTACCATTCCAAAACCAAGCGAAGATTCAAGACTCGTCCGCTCAAATAATTGGGCACATTCTGCTGATAACCCTGGGTATCGTACAACCAGGTGTACGAAATGGTATTGTTGATTTGGAGTAGGTTAAAGACCTCCAAATTCATCCAGGCGGAACGAAAAGCCCGGGTCAAACGGCCCTGAAACAAGGGCTTTTGGGTCCCTGCACCCCAGAGGATACGGCTGAAACCGATGTCGACCCGGCGATATGGGGGCATTCGAAGGGTGTCTTTGGGCCTGGCGAAATCGGGAGGACCGTAAGGAAGACGTGAACCAAAGACCAGGTTAAGGCTGACTTTGTAGTCCGGATAAGGGGGGAGATAATCTTGGAACATCATCGCAAACTGAACCCTCTGGTCCGTTGGACGGGGCATCCAACCTATCTCCTCGTTACGCTCCGAGGTTTTCATCCAAGACAGGGTGGCCCAGGATTGCAAGGAAGAAACAAATTCCCCGTGGATTCGTAGATCCAAACCGGCCGCATAGCCCTCAACAGGCGGCGATGCCAGGTATCGAATGCGGACATTGTCGATTTCGTAGGGAATTAAGCGGGTCAGATCTTTGTAATACCCTTCGATAACCCATTGAAAAGGCCTGTCCCAGGCTTTGAAACGATGATCGGCGGTCAGCACCCAATGGGTGGCACGTTGGGCTCGTACCTCTCTGTTCAAGCGGCCGTCCGGGAAGCGGGCATCCCTGTAAAACGCAGGTTGGGCATAGCGACCTACGGCCAGGCGAAATGCCCAATCCTTGGACCATTTGGGCTTCCAAGACAAATTGACACGGGGGCTCCAAACGGTTTCGCCACTGAACGTCCAATGGTTGAAGCGAATTCCCGCATTCAGACGCCAACGACCTTCTTGATCCAAAGCAATTTGATCCTGTACAAATCCTGAATAACGTTGGCTGCTTATCGCCTGATCTGCATGGAGAAATTGATAAACCTGCACCACGGTATCCGCATCCGATCCCAATGGCGGAACCTGCAGGACGGGAGCGATGGAAAAGCCAAGAGAATCCACCAAGGTGTATTCCCACAGGTACTCCTGGATGCGCTCGCGTTGAGCCCGTAGGCCCCATTGCACGAAATGGGGGCCTGTTCCACTTTGCCACTGCCCGCGGTGCTCCGCTGCCAATACCGAAATATTCAAGGCATTCCTCGCATACTGCTGAAAAGCCCCTATACCCCTGGTGAACAGTACATTTCCGAAATTATCGGAGCCCAAATTGGCGTCCAATTGATTGAGCAACCAAGCCGATTCCACGTCAATTCGCTCCCGCTCATCGCTCCAATACAAGCTCGCCGACTGCGTCAAGGTCATCCGAGGATGAGGTTTGAAGATGAGACTGGTCCCGTGGGTTGCGTTCCGAAATTTCATCGCTTCCTGCCCATCGAAATAAACCCTGAGCTGCAGGGCTTCTTTGACCGTACCAAAGACCGTTTCCCTGTTCGATGGAATGACTCCCAACACATTTTGACCGGCATGGCTCAGCCAATTCCATTGCCAGCGCTCATTGGGCTGGTACCGTAACATCATTTGCATGTCAGAAGCCGTGGGCCTGTATTCCCCCCGGGTGTCCATGCTCTGCAACAAAGAGTTCAAGGTGCGGTAACGCAGACCGCCTTGCCAGGACCATTTTCCCTCCCTGTCCACAAGGCCTTCTGCGGCAACCGAAAACCCGGTGAGCCCGGTTTGCACAGACCCCGAAGCATAACGAGGTTGACGATAGGTTACGTCCAATACAGAACTCATCTTGTCTCCGTACCGGGCATCGAAGCCTCCGGCCGAAAAATGAATATGCTCCACCAAATCAGGATGAATCAAGCTAAGGCCCTCTTGTTGCCCGGAACGCATCAAGACCGGTCTGTACAATTCGATGCCGTTCAGGTAGGTCATGTTCTCGTCGTAATTCCCTCCCCTTACCTGAAACTGCGAAGAAAATTCTTGTTGGGACCTGGCCCCAAAGGCCTGCAGGACGGTTTCGAAATTTCCGCTGGGATTGGCAACCCTGCGCGAAACGAGTGGATCAATTTTGGCAACCCCCATGGACCGGTCACGATCCGCTTCGACCGTGACCCCTTGTTGAACGGTGATCACCGAAGGCTCCATTTGAACCCGCATTGGCAAGAGTTCCCCCACCCTCAGAAGCAAATTCCTACGTTCCGTTCGATAACCTAGGTAACGGATTTCCAACACAAGATCTCGTTGAGCCGGCACTCTTAACACAAAACGGCCTCGATCATCCGTGATGGTTCCGAAACCCGAGGTGGGGAGCATCAAACTAGCTCCTACGAGAGGCCGAGCGTTTTCATCCAACACAACCCCTTTGATGGAGGCTGAGTCGGATTCTATTGGTTCTCTTGCAACGTCCTTCCCCAATACCGGACCATGAATGAACCCTGCAAGGGTCAAGGCAAGGAACAAGAAGGTAACGGGGACCCTCACTCAACGAATGGCTTTGAAGGCACGCACCGCTTGTGCTGCATCAGCCTGACCAAAAACCGAATTCCCGGCGACCAAAACATCTGCACCGGCCTGCATTAAGGATGCCGCATTTTGCAAGTCCACCCCCCCATCGATTTCGATGCGAAAAGTTAAGCCCTGCTCCTTCCGGTAACGGTCCAATGCAGCGAGCTTGTTCATGGTGGATGGGATAAAGGCTTGACCCCCAAAACCAGGATTGACAGACATTAAACAGACCAAATCCAAATCCGGTAATACGGGCCACAAGGATTCAACAGGGGTATGGGGATTCAATGCTACACCGGCCTGAAGTCCCAGTGACTTGATTTGCTGTATGTTACGATGAAGGTGAACGCAAGCCTCCAGGTGTACGGTCAAGACATCAGCCCCCGCTTGGGCAAAGGAGTCCAGGTAACGCCCCGGGTCGTGAATCATCAGATGAACATCCAACGGCAAGGAGGTCACGGCACGAATGGCTCGCACCACCGGTTGGCCAAAACTTAGGTTAGGAACAAACAGGCCGTCCATCACATCCAAATGCAACC
>Ga0214921_10011805_pt1 | contig 10550 bp, 9 predicted proteins | sample LL1505_MetaG_FD_177992 | JGI IMG/M metagenome (GOLD analysis project Ga0214921, IMG submission 177992) | Freshwater microbial communities from Lake Lanier, Atlanta, Georgia, United States - LL-1505 | ecosystem: Environmental > Aquatic > Freshwater > Lake | place: USA: Georgia | collected 2015-05-28
TGGTATACCCATTACTCTTAAAATTTCCTTACATTGTTCCATTTGTTTAGAAGTAATAACTGTACTTTTTTTAAATAATTTAATTTTACGAGTTGTATCATCATCGTCAACATCTTCTAATAATTTTTTTGCAACTTGACGATCAGTTTTTCGTTTATCTAATACATTATTTTTTAAATCTGGTGGTTTACCATCAAAAACAAAAATTGGAATGATTTGATTGTCTAAATAAAGTAGAGTTTTACTTACAACTGCATGAATATGACTAGTTATATCTCCACTTGTATTAATCAAATCAGCTGATGTATTGCGAATAGCAATTACATATGAATAGATTAAAAGACTTGCATCTAAAACAATCTTTTTATTTTCAAAATCTTTAAATTGTTTTTTTGAAATTGAATTAGGGGCATATAAATTGAGTAATGCACTTAGGTTTTTAATTCCCATAAATTTAGTATTTTTATATATATGATTAATAAAGAAATATAATAAAACAAGTAATATTCAATTTTTTTAAATTAATTTTATAAAATTATTATATCCTAATTATATATGAGTAAAATTATTAATAATTTTCAATATATAGAATTTTTTACAGAACCAAATAATAATGATACTGAAGAATCTCCTACTAATTCTAATAATATAGATAATCAAAATACAGATAATGAAGATGCGCAAAATGAAGATAATCAAAATACAGATGATCAAAATACAGATGAAGAGAATGAAGATGATCAAAATACAGATAATCAAAATGAAGATAATCAAAATACAGATGATAAGACTAATAATATTGAAGATGAATCACAAGATGAAATTGATGATGATGAATTAGATGAAGGTGATGATCCGGAAGAGAATGAATTAAATGATATGTTAAATGAAGATGAACAAGATGATGATGAATTATCAGATGATGATATTAATAATTTAATTGGAAATAAATTTAAGGATGATCCATCAAAAGATGAAATAGATAACGATGTATATGAACAACCAACAGGAAATAATGATGATAAAATGGATTCATTAAAATATGATGAAAAACTAACTGATTTAGATATTGATGATGACGATGATGATAATTTATTTACACAAGGTGGATCTAAAGGGGAAGCAGCTTTAAATCAAATAAATTCAATTCAAGAAGATGGTGATGAATTAGCCAACTTATTATTATCAATACCACTTGATTTTATAAATTTATTAATAGAAACACATGTAAAATTAATTGGTACCGTATTACAAGGACCAATTAATAAAACTGATGAATATCTACAACCAATTAGACAAGCATTAAATGGATTATATATATTAGTTCAACCAATTGTTCAATTAATTAATAATATGATTGGATTACCATTTGCTGTTGGAGCATTATTATGGAGTACATTATGTAATGTAATGAAAGTATTTGGTGTCAGTTTAGGATGCAAAACTAATTTTAAACCTTTTAATTTTTTAATTGAAGTTTTTGATGTTATTACAAATATAAATCCATTTAAATTAAAAGATTTCTACTTTAATGAAGATTATAGAGCTAGTTTTATGCAAGGAATTAAAGATATTGGAAAAAAAATAGCAGAAGCTATTATATTAATAATAAAAGTTATGAATACAGTTACAAAAATAATAGAATATTTAATTAATGGTATGAAAAAAGTAGTACAATTAATAGTAGATGTTACAAGTTCAGATAATTTACAAAATTTCCTATTAGTTTTAATAATGATAAGTATATTTTATATTGTACTTTTTGGAACTAATAAATATATATCTATATTTTTTTAATTTTTATTAGTATTTTTTTCTTAAGTAAATTATGAGCGATATTTTACCAACAGATAATAAAATATTAAATAAAACAATTCAATTTTATAATAATGTAGATATTGGTATAGATTCAGTTCTTGAAAAAACTGAAACAGTTGTTAATCAAGTATCCGTATTATTAAATTATTTATTTGACTTTATGAAAAATGCATTAAAAAAGAAAAATTTAAAAAAAATATTTTTTATATTATTTATGTCATTTGCAATGTCCCTTTTAATTTTTGGACTAAATATTGTATTTGGAAAAATAATTATTTAGAAATTTTTGAAATATTATATATATAATTTTTTTATATAATATATATATAGTAAAATGTCTGATAGACCAAATATAGAACCATTCTTTGATTTAATTATTAAAGCTATTAAAAAATTGTTAAATGCACTTGTTATGGGAATTTTAAGACCTATAATAAATGTATTAAAAAAATTAGTAAAGATTTTAATCGATTTTATATCTGATAAAGTACTAAAACCAATTTTTACACCAATCGGTAATGCTCTAACATTTATAGTCGCTCCATTAAAACCTTTATTTGCTTTTATTGCAAAGATTTTAGATTTTTTAGTCAGCATATTGAAGTTTTTAGCAAATATAGTAGATATGATATTAAGTTTACCATTTAGAATATTAGGTGGTATGGGATTAATATCATATCCTGATGCACCAGATCCAAGATTTAAAAATTTAGGAGATTTAAATGCTGTAAATAAGTTAAGTAATTCAATTAGTAATGTTAATTCAAATTTAACTGATTCAGCAAACAGTGTTAATAAAGTAGTAAATCAACCAAATATGATTATATTTTTAACTATTATAATATTAGCAATATTATTTATATTTTTTTATTATGTTTATGATCAATTTGGTAGCATAATTGATGCAGCTATAGCAGGAGTTAAAAATTTTTTCTATCCTGAAGCAGCAGCAGAATAAAACATTTAAAAATTATATTTTTTTATAATTTTTAAATTTTATTATATATTAATAATATAAGTAATCATGAGTGGAAATATAAAATTAGATGCCCAAAGAATATTAAAATTAAAAGATATAGTTAAAATTACATCAGAATCAAATAGTACACAAGTACCTCTTACTCCTGATCAAATTAGTAGAATTGCAGATATTGCAAATAGATTTAATATTACTTTACCATTAGATGTTTTAAATGTCTTATATGATAATAAACGTAATACAAGTTTTATAAATAGTTATGTTCGACCGAGAATCATTACATTCTTAACTGCTAAAAAATTATTATCTGCTCCAAATGATAAATATTTTGATATCAAACTATTAAATTTATGTATCAGAGTTAAAAAAGAGACATTAACATTTGAAGATGCTGAAGTATCACAAACAAAACTATTTGATGATTTTGAAAGTTTAAAAGTTGCTTGTAAATTATATGTATGGAATGTAAAATTAAATAATTGTGCTAAATTAAATTTATTAGATGAAACAGAAATTATTGCTCAATATACTAAAGAAACTGGTAGATTGTGCAGAATCGCAAATGTTCCAGTTAAATATGAACCACCTGCAGATGAAGAACAAACTGATGAAGATAGTAGTATAAATCCAGAAGATCAAGCAGATGAGCAAGAAGATGAGGAAACAGGTGAACAAACAGGTGAAGAAACAGGTGAACAAACAGGTGAAGAAACAGGTGAACAAACAGGTGAACAAACAGGTGAACAAACAGAGCAAACTGCTCTAGATACAGAGCAAACTGCTCTAGATACAGAGCAAACTGCTCCAGAACAACCAACAAATCCAGAATCATTTAATAATATTGAAAAATTTAGTCATACTTTTACAGATAGTGATTATCAATATATTATCACTACTGCAGTATTTATATTTATATTATATTTAATGTATATAACTTACAAGAATAAATAAAATTATAAAATTATTTTATAATTTTATTTTATAACTAATAATATATGTCGAAAGAAGATTTAAAAAGAGCCGAAATAAGAAGTAGATTTAAGAAGAGTACTCCAGCACCAGAACCAACTATAGATGTTAAAAGGAATGCAGCAATTTCTACTATAAGTAGAATTATTCTTGATTTTTTTGCACGAAATAATGTAAGAAATAATATAAGAAAACCAATTTCTAATTATAATTTAAAACAAATTATTAAATTAGCAGAAAAATATAAAATATTATTAATATCAGATGCTATTAATTGTTTATATCTTCCTGAAAATAGAAATAATGTTGGAATAATAATTTCATATTTTAATAAACGTATTGAAGATTTTTTTAATTCACAAAATTTACTACCACCTAATGGAGATCCATTATATCAAATAAATCTTCTAAATTTATGTATTAAAGTTAAAAAAGGAAGTTTAAATTTTAATGATGCACTCTTTAAAATAAATAATCCAGAAAATAGACTATTTAATGATATGTCATGTTTTAAGGGAGCTTGTAATCTATATATATGGCATGTTAAAATAAATGAATGTGTTCCATTAAATAATTTAAATCTTGTTCTTCCAAAAACAGATAAAGATAATAAAAATATTTATCAATCTGATAATGAATATAATGATGCTGAAAGTAATAGAAAATCAGAATTTTTAACAATATACACTCCATTAATTGGTCGTAAATGTAAAATTGCAAATGCTCCTATAATTAATCCACCAAAAGATGAAGCTCAGCTTGCAGATGAAGCAGAAGGAGTTGAACTTCCAGATACTGATACGCCATCTAATAAAAAAAATGATGAAAATTCTGATGAAAATTCTGATGAAGATACGGATGAAAGTGCGGATGAAAGTGCGGATGAAAGTGCGGATGAAAATACTGATGAAAGTGCCAATGAAAATACTGATGAAAATGCGGATGAAAATACTGATGAAAATGCGGATGAAAATGTAGATGAAAATACTGATACAAATTCAGATCAAACTACTTCAGAAACCGAGCAAATAAATGATGAAACAACAAATGATAATTCAAATAATCAATTAGATAATGCAGAACAATTTAAGCAATATAATTTAGATTTTATTAAAAATTATAATGAAGATGATTATATTTATTTTATATTAGTTGCATTATTATTAACCTCATTATTTTTTATTTATCTAAGATATAAGTAGAATAAAATATGGGAGGAGGAGAAAGTAAACCTAGAGTAACCGGACCAATGCTCTTAATAGATGAACAAACACGAGTTTTTTATGCCTATCAATATTCGGGTTATTGGTATAGATCGCCATATAATTATATTGCGTATAGTCCAGATGGTGATGGAAGAGGAGGAAAAGGACAAACATATGATGCTCAATCTATATTAGAATTGAGTTTTAATTATATAATAAATAAAGTTCCAGAACACGGTGATGAAGCAACTAAAATAAATCAATGGAAAGAATTATTAGTTTTTTATTTACCTAACATATTACCACGTGTAAAACCTAATAACACTATTAAACAATTAGTAGATCAATTAGTAGAATTAAAATTAACATTAGAAAGTAAAAATGATTTAGATAGTAATCCAAATACACAGACAAGAACAATTGATTATTATCATAATACTAAATTACTTTATAGTCCGATAGATAATAAATATTTAGCTATAATTGGCGGAGTTAGTAAAAATATAGCAGGATCTGATTATTTATCTAATACAATAAGAAATTTTTTAGAAAGAAAAATTAGACAACAATTTACTAGAGATAGTTTACTTAAAGGTTATGAAAACGATGATAAATTTTTTTATAGTATGTGTGTAAAAGTTATTGAAGATAAACCATTAAATATGTATGGTGATAATGAAACTCCAATTCCAAATATTAACAAAGAAGCATATGATGATAGTGAATTAAAACGTGTAGGTATTTTTGAAAATGTTGAATCTTTAAAAGGAGCTTGTAAATTTTTATTATTTATAGTTAGAAAAAAAAAATGTTCTAAATATATAATGCAAAATACTAGAGAAGCACCTGATGAAAATGAATATAGAACTTGTAGAATAGTTGGAGTAGATGCTATAAATAAACCACAAAGTGTTTTGGATGCTGAAAAAGAAGCTAAAGAAGGATTTGAAAATTTTGAAGATAGTCAGTCTACAAGTGAAAGTGTTAACCAGACAACATCTACTTTACCAAAAATAGAAAAATTTCAAGAAAATAATATTTTTAAAAAAATAGAAACTAATCTAAAATTAGTTTTAGGTTATACTTTAATTGTTGCAGTTATTGGTATATTATTATATATTTCTCCGGCTGTATTTAATTTATTATATTCATTAATTGCTAATTACATTATACCAACTATACTTGCAATATTAAGTGTATTAGGTGAAACATTATTAGTAATGACTAAATTAGTTTCTGCATCTATGGAAGCATTATTTGCTTTAATAGGAATTATTTCTGAAGGCACTATAAACATTTTAAGTAGTATATTCAGTGTAATATCTGATCTATTTATGGTTTTTATGAGATTTGGAGCAGATGGTGCATCAGGAGCAGTTCATTATGTAATAGATCAATTAAGCACAGTATTTAAGATAATTACAGAAGGAGGGCAATCTATTTTAGAGTTAATATATAATCTATTTAGTTCATTAGCAGAAAAAATATTTAATTATATAAAAAAATATTATATGACTATTAATAATATAGAAGCAGAATGAATATAATCGAAAATTTTAATGATGGCTTAATAAAAGGACTTGAAAAAAAATTAGATATCACAAAAAAAGCAATTAACTCTTCAATTGATCAAACTGCAAGTAATGTTGAGAAAAGTTTAACATCCGTTTTAGGTCCAGATGGTAAACCTGGTATGTTTGATCCATTATATAATATAATGTTTAGGTTATTAATAAAACCATTTGATAAAAAAGCAAAATTACAGCAAAAGGATAAAGGTATATTTAAAATTATTGGTATGTCTATAATGTTATTAATTATGACTACTTATAATTTTATTGTCGGTAATACTTTATCTGCAAATAATTATATAGTTGAAAAAACTGTTTCACCAGTTATTTCATTAAGTGAAAATGTAATTGGGTATCGATCAGATGGAAGAAGAATTGGACCAGAAAGAAAACCTAGTGAAAAAATTCCTTTACTAATGAAAATTTTAAAAACTATTTTAAAAAGTATAGCTAGTTTATTAGATCTAATTTTAATGGCATTTTCAAATCAAGTTGATGTATTTACTACTATTGTAAGAGATTTATTAGGGAAATAAATACGTAATTTACCAGTTTAACTAGTTTACCAAGTTAACGAGTTAAGAATTTAATAATAAATAAATATTTAATAAATATTTAATTATATTTTATACTAAAGTCATATTAGATTTTTCTTTTAAATATCTTAGACTAATACTTTCTACTAATAATCCACCATTTGCATAAATTCCGTAATTTTCATATATATTATCATTTTGAAGTGCTAAGTGCCAAACTGTATATTTTCCAGATTTTGTCCATGGTTCTGCTCGTTCATCTAGTGATGCAATTAATCTATACTTATAATCTGTCATATAAATATCTTTTAATTCTTTTATTGTATTTTTTCTTTGAATTTCAGTTAATTTATCTACTAATATTGCATGATATTCAGTTATAATCAAATCTTCTTTTAATTCAGGATAGTTTTCTTTTTTACATTTATATAAAACTGGTTTCTCACTAGTATTATTTACCATTGAATAACCTATTATTTCAACTGATTTATAAGAATAATCCATTGTTTTTACTAGCATCCCTTTTCGAATATCTTCAATTGGTATATATACATCTTTATTATTTATCAAACATAATATTGTACTGCCTTCTAAGAAGCATGGAACTGGTACACCAACTGGTTCCGCATATTCATTCATAGGACCAAGTAATAAACGAGGAATATTTTCTGTAAATTGTGTTTCGTGCGAAAGCCCTTCATTGAATACAAAACCAGAATTTGCCTTAATAGGATAACTATTTGAATCTACAATAAGTTTACCAGGTGAGTCATTGAGGTAAAGTAAATATGTATTCTGAAAGGTAGATTTACCAGTATCTATGTGTGGGGCCGTATCTCCCTTAACCCATCTCATAGGTATTGAAGTGCATGTAGAAAGATCTAAGCTAAATCGTGATTGTAAAGTATCACGAATAGAATCAGTAATCGGTACTGAAAAATATACCATTCCCGATGATTTAGAATCTAAAGATATTTTGGCTGCAATAACCTCAGGAAGATTATTTAAATAATTAATTTCTTCATCTGATAGCACATTAGTGTAAATAGATGTCATTTTTAATAGTATATATTATATTAATATAATAAGTAATAATTATATTTATTAAACTAGTTTTTAATTGTAAAAATATAATAATTTTAAAATAATTCAAAATCTAGACTTTTTTATAGACTTTTAAGATTTTTAAAAAATTTTAAAAAAAACCTAAAAATTCTATTTTAATATCATTTATCATATTCTCTTTTGGATAAGTTATCTAAAAACAATACGATAAAAATAAAAATAATTTTTTTTTCAGAAAAATCGGATCCTCCGGCCAAAAATGAAAAGTAAAAAATCCTGAACTTTTTTTTCGAAATTTCTTCCACTCACACTCTCTAAAATTGATAAATTTTGCATTTCATACCTTTTTAGGTATTTTATCAATTTTAAAATCGGTACTTTTCATACCTTTTTATGCTGTCTTATCAATTTTAACACGAATGGTATACCATACTATTTTTTTTACTTGACTTGAATTAGTAAGAAAATAAACCATATAATAAAAATAAAATAAATTTATCAATTTTAAAATTGATAAAAAAAATTACAAAATTGATAAATTTATTATAAAATTGATAAAAATTATTTTAAAATTGATAAAAAAAATTACAAAATTGATAAATTGAAATTACATCATAAAATGAAATAAAATAAATGTAATAGATGTTTATATAATCTAAAAATAATTATTTATCAATTTTAAAATTGATAAAAAAATTATAAAATTGATAAATATATATAGATTAAACTATTTATAAAATAATGGAAAACTATAAATGTAATAATTGTTTGGATTTCTTTAAAACTAAACAGCAATTAGATAGACACTTAAGTAAAAAAAATAAATGTACCATTAAAACAAATTTTCAATGTTTTAACTGTAATAAATACTTTAGGTCTAAATACTACCTAAAAGATCATGTTTCTAATAAATGCACATCTTCAACAGATTTAATAGTAAAAGATAAGCACTCTGATGTAGAAATTGCAATAACTGAAATTTTATCGAGTACAATAGACGATACTTTAAAAACAGAATTATTAAAAAAACACAATATTAATTTATTAGATGATCAAATATTAAAAATAATTAATTCTGATATGAATATTAATGGTAAAATGATAAATTTAAAATCATGTATAAATGATCCAAAATCACACCAAACTGTTATTGCAAATATAACAAATAATACCATAATAAAAAATTCTCATAATACAACAAATATTATGATAAATAATTTTGGAAAAGAAGAGATAGCATATTTAGATAGTGAATATTTTAATAATTTAATAATGAATCAGCATATTGAGAAGGGGTATGTACAACTCATTAAGGATATATATTTAAATAAAGAACATCCGGAAAACGGAACAGTCAAAATAGAGAATATTAATAATAAATATGCTCTAGTTTACGACAATGGTAAGTGGAATACAATATTAAAATATGAATTAAGAGAACTTCTTCATAAAAAAAATTATACTATTTTAAAAATGCATTATGATAAACTAAAAAAATCTATGAGTATCCCTAAAAGAGAAGAAACATATGCATTTCTAAAAAGAGATGATACAACAGATCCACATATGATGTATGTGATTGATAAAATAATTCTTTTATTTTACAATGATGATGAAAAGATTATTTAATCTTTCAAAAACTGTAAATTAATCTTTTCAATAAATAAATAAGTTTCAAAGAAATTATATTTATCTAGATCAAATTTAAATTTATTTATCATTTCAAGTGTAATTTCATTAAAATTATTAACTATTATACAAGGAAATTTTTCTAATAAATCAGATAATCCATTTTTTTCAATAATTGGTATAGATCCCATTAATAATGTTTCACAAAAACGGTGTGTATCTAATCCATTTCCTCTTGGACATAAAATAAATTTATAATCATTTATTTTTTCTAAATATTTATCAAAATTCATCTTTTGTCCAAAATCTGCAATTTGTGAATTAGCAAATACTTTATTTATATTATCTCTCGATAAATGTGTATCACCAAAATAAGATATAAAAATTTTGTTTATTTTATCATTAAAATTTTTTCGATTCTTGTAACTTTCAAATAATAATTCTTGATCACCAGATATACCTGATGCAGTGCCATTACGACATCTGTCTGGTTCACTAAATCCAATTAGAAATTTATATACTTTTGGATGATTTTGAATACTAATATTAACACCAATCCATTTTATTATTTTTTCATCATTTAGATATTTTAAATATCTATTATCAATCTCATAATCAGATACTCCAGTAATTAAATAAAATTTACTAGTTATTTTAGGATAAATATAAATAAAGAATTGATCTAATAAATCTGTTTTTACAAATATTTTATCTCCTTTTTTAAATTTATTTAAATCAAATTGTTTATAATTGTGCAATGGAGTAATTCCGTATTCAT
>Ga0214921_10011806_pt1 | contig 10549 bp, 8 predicted proteins | sample LL1505_MetaG_FD_177992 | JGI IMG/M metagenome (GOLD analysis project Ga0214921, IMG submission 177992) | Freshwater microbial communities from Lake Lanier, Atlanta, Georgia, United States - LL-1505 | ecosystem: Environmental > Aquatic > Freshwater > Lake | place: USA: Georgia | collected 2015-05-28
GGTAACGAACTGGACATTTCCATGTCGGGGTCGACCGTTTTGGGCGTTACGGCGGCTGATGGCACGTTGGCTTTTACCCGCCGCGGTGATTTGCGCATCAACGCCCAGGGCACACTGGAAAATGGGCAGGGGCATTTGGTCCGCAGCGAAGGCGGCGGGCCGCTGACCCTGCCGCCGGGTTTGAAAATTGAGATCCGCGCCGATGGAACGGTCATGGGGACAGATTTGGCGCAGGTGGGCGTGAAAGTACCTGTCGCCTTAGGCAAGTTGATGCTGCGCGACGCCAGTACGACTCCCTTGTTGCGGCGCCAGGACGGACTCTTTAAAAACAGCGCGGGCGACGGCCAGGACATCACGCCCGGCCCCGAAAAACCGGGCCTCACGCCCGGCGCGCTGGAGGGCAGCGCGGTCAATGCCATGAACATCATGGTCAAGCTGATCGACCAAAGCCGGGCATTTGAGCAGCAAATCAACATGATCAAAGAGGCCAAGACCACCGACGAGGCGGGTGCTTCGATGCTCAAGCCGAACTAACACCCTAGCCGGCGGGATGGCCGGAAAACCGGCAATTTCGGGTGGCATGTCTTTTGCATCACTCCAGGTATTGAATTCACCTAGGAGCAAAAGATGGACGCATCAATGTGGGTCGCCAAGACGGGCCTGGACGCGCAGCAGACACGTATGAACGTGATCTCGAACAACCTGGCCAACGTCAATACCACCGGCTTCAAGCGGGATCGCGCAGTTTTTGAAGACTTGCTGTACCAAAACATCCGCCAAGCGGGTGGCCAGACTTCGGCGGCTACCCAAGCTCCTACGGGCCTGATGTTGGGTACCGGCGTGCGCGTGATGGCGACTGAGAAGCTCAATATCCAGGGCAACATGATCAATACCCAGAATCCCTTGGATCTGGCGATCGCCGGCGAGGGGCACTTCCAAATTCTGCAGGCCGACGGCACCTTGGCGTACACCCGAGACGGCAATTTCAAGGTGTCGGCCACCGGACAGCTGGTGACCTCCAGCGGCCAGCCTTTGCAGCCCGCGATCACGATTCCGGCTACCGCCCAAAGCCTGACCATCGGCCGCGACGGAACGGTCAGCGCTGAGTTGTTTGGCGGCGGTGCCGCCACGGTGGGCCAGATCCAGGTCGCGCGCTTTTTGAACCCGGCCGGTCTGACCCCAGTCGGTCAGAACTTGATGAAAGAGACACCCGCCAGCGGCGCTCCGACGGCTACCGCTCCCGGCGTGGGTGGCGCAGGCGCCCTGATGCAAGGAACGCTGGAGGCCTCCAATGTGAACGTGGTGGAGGAGATGGTCAACATGATTGAAACCCAGCGCGCGTACGAGATTAACTCCAAAGCCATCTCGGCGGTGGACGGCATGCTCAAGTACATGAACCAGAACATGTAAGGAATAACCATGGCCATCCGTCTTATCTCCGCTTCTGTATTCGGTGCCGCCTGCTTGGGCGGTTGCTCGGTCTTGCCGCCGCAGCCTTTGACCCATTCCCCCGGTTTTGCCCCGGTGTATCCGGTGGTTGCCGCAGCGCCAGAGCAGTCCACAGGCTCACTCTACAACGCAGGCTTCGCCGAAACTTTTCTGGGTCGCGGACGTAATTTTCAGGTAGGTGACGTGATCACCGTGGTGTTGAGTGAGTCGACCCAGGCATCCCGGGTCCAATCGGGCAAGCTCGAGCGCACCTCCAGTAACAACGTGCTGCCCACTGACGTCCTGGGCGGCGGTCTCTTGGGAACCAAAGCCGCGCTGTTGGGTGGAACTATCAAAACGGACGGCAGTGGTACTGCCGATCAAACGGCCAGCTTGAGCGGCTCGGTTGTCGTCACCGTGGTCGATGTGATGGCCAATGGAAACCTGGTGGTGCGGGGCGAAAAACAACTCGCGCTCACCGAAGGCTCAGAGATCATCCAAGTCGGTGGTGTGATCCGTCCGGAGGACGTGGCACCGAATAACACCGTGCAATCCAAGCGCCTGGCCAATGCCCAGATCACCTATCGCGGTACCGGTGACATGGCGGCGACGGCGCGCGCAGGCTGGGGTACCAGTGCCTTGCTCAAGCTCTGGCCTTTCTGATTCATTTTCATTCTGCGCGGAAGATCAACCATGACAAAGCTCCTCTCCTTGTGTGCGCGCAGCTGCCTGCCTGCCCTGATGCTTCTGCTGGCGGCCGGCGCGGCCCACGCCGATCGCATCAAAGACCTGACCAGCATGGCCGCTATGCGCAGCAACCAGTTGATCGGCTACGGTTTGATCGTGGGCCTGCAGGGCACCGGAGATGGATCGGATCTCTCCTTCACCACCCAGAGCATGAAGACCCTGCTCAGCCGGATGGGCGTCAACCAGGAAAGCTCCATCGCGGACTATGAGTCGGCGACCAGCGGCGGCAAGATTGACCTGAAGAATGTCGCGGCCGTGATGGTTACCGCCGAACTGCCGGGCATGACCAAGCCGGGTCAGAAAATCGACGTCAACATTTCAGCTATCGGCAAAGCCACCAGCTTGCGCGGCGGTAGCCTGTTGATGACCAGCTTGCGCGGCGTGGACGGACAGATTTATGCTTTGGCGCAAGGCGCTTTGACGGCTACTGGCGTGGATGTCAGCGCAGCCGGCTCCAAGGCCAGTAGCGGCGTGACGACGGCCGCGCGCATCCCGTCCGGTGCGATTGTCGAAAAGGTGGTGAACAACTCCTTTGACAAAACCGACAGCGTCTTGTTGAATTTGCGCGACGGGGATTTCACCACCGCCAGCGCGATCATCCAAGCGATCAACACCAAGTTTGGCGGCGATATTGCACGCGCCCTGGACGGCGTGTCGATTTTGGTGCGTGCGCCCAGCGACTTGAGCCAGCGCGTGACCTTTATGAGCATGGTCGAGAACATAGATGTACAGCCTGGTGAAGGCCCAGCGCGGGTGGTGGTGAACGCCAAAACCGGTACGGTTGTGATCAGCCGCAATGTGCGGGTGACGGCTGCTGCCGTGACCCACGGCAGCATCACGGTTTCGGTGGCTATGACCAACGAGGTGTCACAGCCCGGGGCTCTGTCCAACGGCACGACCCAAGCCGTTCAAAACGCGGACGTGAAGATTGAAGAGCCGAACAAGCCCATGTTCTTGTTCCAACCCGGCGTGGACCTGCGGGCCATCGTGGACGCGATCAACCAGGTGGGTGCTACGCCCTCGGCCCTGATTGCGATTTTGGAAGCGCTCAAGAGTTCCGGCAGCTTGCGCGCCGAGCTGTTGGTGATTTGAGTCCACACGCTGCGACATCGACTGCACCATGGACGCGCTCTCCAACAAGCTTCCCCCCGCTGCCAATGCTGCGCTTGGCGGAACGGGCGCGGGCTCGTACCTTGACTTTGACGCCTTAGGGCGGCTCAAGGGGAAGGCGGCTAAAGACGGCAAGAGCGCAGCGCGCGAAACAGCGCAGCAATTTGAAGCGCTGTTTTTGCAAATGATGATGAAGTCCATGCGAGATGCCAGCTTCAAAAGCGATCTGGTGGAGTCGCAGGCCAAGGACACATTTGAAGGTATGTTCGACAAGGAAGTGTCGCTGGCCATGTCCAAAAAGAACACCCTGGGTCTGGCTGATATGTTGCTCAAGAACATGCCCGATCCGGCGGTTCAGGCCGCCAATGCCCAGGCCATCAAAGATATCCAGGAGCAGCAGGCTGAAAAGTCGCAGCAACCCAGTTCCACGGCCAGCGTATTGCAAGCCCGCGCCGCATCGGCCAAAGGTTTTTCAATGGCCGCGCCGCAGGCCAAGCCAATGGCTCTGGAGACGGCCGTTCAAAACGCACTGCCCTTGCCCCGAATGGGCGGACCACTGCCTTTGAGCGCTGCGCAACGCCCCGTTGCGCGAGCCGAAGAAGCAACAAAAGCCACCGATTCCGCTGACGGAGCCCGTCCATGAGCGACATCCTGGGCGTTGCATCGAATGCGGTGGCCGCGTACCAGCGCGCGCTGAATACGACCGCCAATAACATCGCCAACGTCTCCACGGTCGGTTATTCGCGGGAAACGGCCAACTTTGTGGCTAATCCGGTGACCCAAACCGGCAACATCTTTATGGGTACCGGCGTGGCGGTGGAGCGCATCACCCGCCAGTACAACGCATTTGTCGAGGCCAATCTGCGCAAAAGCCAGAGCGACTTGACCAGCCAAGAGCCGATGGTGAACTACGCCAACCGGGTGGTGGACATCATGGGTGGCGAAACCATGAGTCTCAACAGCTCTTTGGACCAGTTTTTCTCATCGGCACGCGACGTGTCGACCGACCCGGCCTCTACCGTGCTGCGCAGCAGCTTCGTGCGCGATGCGCAAGGTGTGGCAGACCGGTTCGGCCAGCTCTCGTCGCAGCTGGACTCGATTCAAGAGGAAACCAGCCAAGCCTTGCAAGGCCAGGTGGACCAGGTCAACTCCCTGTCCAAGCAGCTGGCTATGGTGAATACCCAGCTCACCAAGCAGCGCACCGCCGACGCCCAACCGCCCGGTTTGTTGGACCAGCGTGATCAATTGTTGCGCGACATGTCCAAACTGGCGCATGTCAACACCAAATTCGATTTGAACGGTACCGTGACCGTCAGCCTGGGCCCATCAATCAACCAGGATTTGGTGGTCATCGGAAATAAGTCGGTGGAAATCGGTGCTAATTTCAATTCGGCATCGCCCGAGAAGGTGGCTCTGGTGCTGAATCCGTATGGGAAACCGCTCGCTTTGAGTGGCCCGACCAGTGGCAGCATCTCCGGCCTGATGACGTTTCGCGAGCAGGTGCTGGGCAGCTCCCGTGCTGCTTTGGACAACCTGGCTAAAAGCTTTGCGGGTGCCGTTAACGAGGTGCACCTGGGTGGTATCGATGGCTATGGCAAACCGGCGGGTGCCTTGTTCAAGTTCGATGCGTCTGCGTCCAGTGCTGCGGGTGGTATGTCGGTGGCGTTTGATGATCCGATGCGGGTCAGCGCCGCTGCGCAGTTCCGGGTGATTGAAAAAGATACCAATACCAGCGGCACAGACGCAACATTAGTCTATGACCCCAGTACATCCCCTGTACGCATCGCACCAAGCGGGCAGTTTTTGATTCCCGCAGACGACATCAGCAAAGTTTTTGTCAACAATGCGCACCCCAGCGCCGGTCATGCGGTTACGGTGGCCAGCAGCGTACCTATCCAACCGGTGGCTTCGGTGGCGCGCGGTATGGAGGATGTGCACTTTTTCCTGGACGCCGCGCAGAGCGGGCAGAACCTGAATATCTTGACCCGCGACGGACGCGCGCTGGTGGGCGGCACTTTGAGTGACGCCATGCAGGAAACCCTGATGACCACCGGTAACGGTTTTGCGTCAGGTGCAAAATACAGCGAAACGTATCTCAATGTTTCCGGCAGCAGCGGTTACCGCGACATCACGGTGTTTTACGGTGCGCAGGCTACGGTACAACAGCAGCCGGTCTACAACAGCAAAGACCAGATCGACAGCTACAAGACCTTTCCTGCGGTCTTGCAAGGCAACCGGATACAGACCGGGCAAACCGGAGCCATTGCCGCAGATGCGTTCGTCATCAACGGCGTCGCACTGGATGCCTTGGCTGCGCTGGGCGACGGTTCAACCCGCCAAGCCAGCGACCTGGCGACCTGGATTAACGCCAAAACGTATGTGAATGCCAATGCGCTGGTTGACACCGTGACAATCAACGACCAAGTCGTCAGCGCTGATGACAGCACCCGTTTGCCGATTACCGTCAACGAAAACACCTCCGATGGTATTCCGACGATTGGCGGCGAGTCCATTTTGAATATGGCTTTTGAGATTGGCGGTGAGACCATCGACACCACCGAAGTCACCGACCTCAATGGTTTGGTGGCTGCGATCAACCTCAAGGCAACTGACACCGGTGTGACAGCCAGCATTTCGCGTGCAGGCAATGAGGTGCATTTGGTGCTCTCGCCGACCTTGAACAGTGGAGTGACTGCGACGGCCTACAACGAGATCCGCATACCGCCGAGCCAGATCCGCGTGAGCATGCCCTTGTCCATTTCTGGCGTGGATATCGTGAAATACGAAAGCGGCGTTTTGACGCCCGCGGTGCGGAATATTCACGAATTGGCATCGGCCATCAATGACCAGTCGGACAACACCCATGTCAAGGCTTCGGTCACACCGACTGGCGACCTGGTGATCACCAATTCCGCAGGATATGAGGGTGAGGACATCACCATCGACACCACTTACTACGGCGGCAGCGAGGCCAACGCCCTGAGCGCTACAAGCGGCGTCTACGGTGGCAACTTGCGTCTGAGCCAACCGGTGGCTGCAAATGTCAGCGGAACGGGTTACAAGCCCTTGCAATTGACTTTCGGCGATTCCGGAACCCCTTACGAAATGGCCCAACTGGGCTTTCGCACCGAGGCCAGCATCAGCGGTGCTGCACCCGATGACTTGCTGGTGTTTGTGTCCGGCGCGGGTATCGCGTCTGTGGCTGCCAGTTACTCCGGCGCAGCCACCGATCCGCGAGCCGCCCTGCGCGCGCAAAGTTTGATGGTGACGTTTACCTCGGCAACGACCTACACCATTACCGACAGTGCTACCGGCACCGAGGTGGCGAGCCGGGATTTTGACCCCGACCAGCTCGACCCGGGTCTGGAGTACCAGGGCCTGAGCCTCACATTCACCAAGGCCCCCGATTCCGGCGATGAATTCAGCATGGATGGCAACCAGGACGGCGTTGGCAACAACGACAACGCAATCGCCCTTGCCGCGCTGGAGAACAAGCGTTTGGTGGGCAACAAGACCGTCAGCGCCGCGTATATCGATCACGTGAACGAGATGGGCAATATTGCCCGCCAAGCCACGATTGCGCAAACCGCCTTGACCGTGGTGCACGAGCAAGCGGTCGCGTCGCGGGACGAACTCTCTGGCGTCAGCCTGGATGCGGAGGCCGCTGACCTGATCCGTTTTCAGCAGGCCTACCAGGCGGCCGCCAAAGTTATCCAGATCTCCGGACAGCTGTTTGACAGTGTCCTGGGTATCCGCTAAGCCATTCGTAGCAAGGCCACACCATGCAAGTATCCACCGCCTTCATCTTTGACCGTGCCACCACGCAGATGAGCAACGCGATGAACGCCTTGAGCAAAAGCCAGGCGCAAATCGCGACCGGTAAACAAATCCTCAATCCCAGTGACGCCCCGGATCAGGCCGCCATGATGGCGCGTATCAAAGCCACCATTGCCCGCCAAGACAACTACAGCAAGGCCTTAGACACCGTACAGGCCCGCCTAGACCTGGAAAGCACCACGCTGAGCAGCGCCAGCGACGTGCTGGTGCGCATCAAGGAACTGGCGATTCAGGCCAACAACGGAACACAAGGGACAGTCAGCCGTACGGCGATTGCCACCGAGATGCAAGGCCTGCGCAATCAGTTGCTCAGCCTGGCCAATGCCCGTGATACCACCGGCAACTATATTTTTGCGGGAAGCAAAGTCAGTACCCCCGCATTTGAGGCAGATGCCACCGGTGCGGTCAGTTACCAGGGTGACCAGACGCGTATGAATATTGCCGTAGGCGACCAGCGTCAACTGCCACTGAACCGGCCGGGCACCAACGCCTTTGTGCGGGTGGTGCGTACCGATTCCGAAGGCGTTTCCAGCGGCACCGGCTTTTTTCAGGCCGTGGATGACCTGATCACCTCGGTCAAGGGCAACGATAAAACCAACATGATGCGAGGCCTGACCGAAATGGATGCCTTGCACACCGGCGTCGTCCTGGCGCAGGCGGATTCCGGCACCAGCATGAAGGTGGTCGAACAGCAAGGCATCATATTGGATGACACCAAGATCACGCTAAAAACCGCCCTGTCCAAGGTGGAAGACTTGGACATGGCGACAGCCATTACACAAATGCAAAAGCAGATGGTGTCTCTGGAGGCGGCTCAGGCCAGTTTTGCCAAGATTTCCCAGTTGTCGCTCTTCAAGTACATCTGAGTGAGTAGCAGTTAAAGCGCAAGCACCGTATTGCACGATACATAGCAAACTAAGCCATGGTCACCGCCGTCACATCGTCCGCATCCAACAGCACGGCTAGCACGAGCGCCAATGCAAGCACGAGTTTGGCCAACACCAAAGCGACCGCCAACATCACGAACACCATGGGTGCGGGATCCGGTATTGATACCAAGTCTTTGGCCGCTAATTTGGTGGCGGCCGAGCGCGCACCCCGTGAGGCGGCGATCAACAAAAACATTGCCAAAAGTGAAGGTGTGGTGTCGGGTATGGCAGCCGTGAAATACGCGCTGAGTGGCGTCAAAACCGCATTTGACGATCTGAAGGATCTCAGCGACTACACCAGTATCCAACTCACAAACAGCGCATCAAGCGCTTTTACGGCGACGGCCAGCTCACTGGCGACCGCCGGCAACCACTCGATAACCGTCTCGACCCTGGCTAAACCCCAGCGCTTGCTCTCGGACACTACGTGGTCGGCGACGGACGATACGGTGAGCGACAGCGCGATCACGCTGACTTTGGCGGCCAGTGGCACGGGTACGGGTGTTACCGCCGGAACGATATCGATTAGCAGCGCAAGTTCTACACCTGCTGGCGTCGTTTCTGCCATCAACGCTGCCAATTTGGGTATCTCCGCCTACCTCCAATACACCGGCTCCGCCTACCAGATCATGGTGACCGGGCCTGAGGGTGCAGACAACGGATTCACGCTGAGCAGTAGCGACACCACGAACCTGCCTTTCGCCTCATCGAACTTGCAGGAATCTTGCGATGCGGTACTCACGGTCGACGGCGTGTCCATCACCAGTAGCAGCAATGCGGTGACCGATGCCATCGGGGGCGTGACGTTGAATCTCCTGGCGACCACCACATCCGCCACCCTGGGCTTGAGCAACGACACAACCGCTGTCAAAACCAAGATCCAAGCGATGGTGACCGCGTACAACGATGCGATGAGTATTTTTGACGAGGTCACCAATCCCAAGTCGACTCTCGAGACTTACGGGGCGACTTTGGTAGGAAATTCCACCGTCAGATCACTGCGTGATAACTTGCGTTCGCTCATGACTGCCGAGTCCACGACGCCGACCACCGACGGCAGCTACAGCTACTTACACGATATCGGCGTAGACATTGACAGTGTCGGTAAGCTGAGTCTGAAACCAGCCACTTTGGACACCGCCCTGGCGAGTAACTTTAGTGATGTTGTTTACTTGATGACGGGTAACCAGGAAGCTTTGAGCACCTACGATACGACCACAGCCGCCGGTATTGCGGGTGAGGCGAGTCGGAGTTTGACCACCGCGCTGAGCTCCAGTGGCACCATGACCGTGGAGAGCGCCAACGCCACCGACCGTATCGCCAAATACAAAGAAGACCTGACCAAATTGGAAGACCGTATGACTCAGCTGCTGGCCCGCTACACCAAGCAGTTTTCTGAGATGGACAGCATGGTCGGCCAGACCAAGAGCACCCAAACCGGGTTGACCAGCTCCTTCGCAGGCCTCATGGCCATGTACACCAATAAGTGATGGCTTGGATTCCTGTCCTGGAAATTTCGACTCCTGGCGCTCAAGTTTAGAAAACTCCGTCCGAATCATGTAGACCAAACCTCTGCACATACAGCAGGGGATCTGAATACCGCCAATGTGCGGCCAGTGGTTTTTGAAAGGACGGACAACTATGGTTTCCCCTGTAAAGGGCGCCTCTGCTCAGCAGGCAGCGCCTTCACCAACAGATGTCATCGCACCACGCGGAATAGGTGCTGCGGTGGCACGCCCCCGGACGGTTGATTTCGATCAGGCGCAAGCCAATCGGAATATCCATGCAGCGGTAGGTCTTCTGAATCAGCAGATGGCTGACAACCACCGCGGCCTGGGTTTTTCGTATGACGACTCCGTTAAATCCCCCGTGATCATGGTGCGCAACACCTCTACGGGCGAAGTGGTCCGGCAGATTCCCTCGGAAGATGTCTTACGCGTTGCGCACAAGATGGATGCCTTGCGTGGAATTCTTTACAACAAAGCGGCTTAGCCGAAATATTTCAGCGCGCACTAAAGCTTTGCCCAACACTGCCGATGCTTTCATTATCTAAGCGGAACTCACGAACCTCTTGCCCTAATTTTGGAGAACTGATATGCCCACAATCAACACCAACGTAAGCGCCTTGAATGCGCAAGCGGCCCTGACCAAGAACAGCCGGGCTATGTCCACCGCGATGGAGCAGTTGTCCACTGGCAGCCGCATCAATGCGGCCAATGACGACGCCGCAGGCTTGGCCATTGGTAATAACATGACCGCGCAGATTCGCGGCCTGAACCAAGCGGTGCGCAATTTGAACGATGGTGTGAACTTGCTGCAGACCGCCGAGGGCGCGCTCAACGAGACCACCAATATGCTGCAGCGCATGCGTGAGCTTGCGGTGCAATCGGCCAGCGCCACCTACTCGACCACCCAGCGCGGCTACCTGGCCACTGAATTCAATGCTTTGGGTTCGCAGATTGATAAAATTGCCAGCGAAACCACGTGGAACGGGTACA
>Ga0214921_10011807_pt1 | contig 10549 bp, 10 predicted proteins | sample LL1505_MetaG_FD_177992 | JGI IMG/M metagenome (GOLD analysis project Ga0214921, IMG submission 177992) | Freshwater microbial communities from Lake Lanier, Atlanta, Georgia, United States - LL-1505 | ecosystem: Environmental > Aquatic > Freshwater > Lake | place: USA: Georgia | collected...
CAAGGCAAACTCACAGTGTGGGTAAACAAATTATTTCCAAATCTAGCAGATAAACTAGTTTTTAATCATTTCAAAAAAGAGAAAAATTCGCCTTTGAAGTAATGAAAAATAGTATCGTCTTTATAATATTAACAATTTCAATCTTTTCTTGCATTAAGCAAAATAAAGAATTGAAAGAAAGCACTTTAAACGAAGATTCTATTGCATTAATTTACGAACCAGAAATAGATTCATTATGGATAAAATCTGATTTTGATAGTGTAATAGCTATAATTTTAAATGGAGATAGAATTATTTTTAATAATTTGCAAATGATGGATTCAATGTATTCGTTTAAAAGCAGAACAAAGCTTGATTCTTTACAACGTTCTGTACTTTTAGAAGAGTTAAAAGGGAAAAAGGGACTTTATTTGTTTAAAGGAATCCCTTGGCCTAGTGAAGAAGATTATTCTAGTGGAGATTGTTTTCAACCTAATCATGGGTTTTTGCTTTACAAAAATGGCAAAATCAAAGGTAGAATTGCTATTTGTTTTGTTTGTAACAATTATTATACACTACCTTTAAACTCAGGAAAAATCTACTTAAAGAATATTAAAGAAATATTTAAACAATTAAATTTTCCGACATATAACTGGGACGATGAAAATGAATTAAAAAATGCAAAAGTTACCTATGGTGATTATTTCAAAAAAGAGAAAAATTCGCCATTGAAGTAAATATTTAAGCGGCTGATTAATAACCCCCTACTCATAAATTATTTTAGAACTTACAGATTACATTTTTTTTTCGGAAATGCTTTAGTAAATTGCGTTAAATTTAATTAGTCTAAATAACTTATAGCAAATAGTGCAGGCAGAGAAGCGACTTTCGGAGTTAAAAATGGGTGAAAAAGGAATTGTGAAAAGATTTGACGATGAGGAACTTTCATTAAAACTTTTAGAAATGGGTTGCCTTCCTGGCTATGAAATTGAATTAATAGGTACTGCACCTCTTGGTGACCCTATTTGTGTAAGCGTGTACGGATATAAATTAGCAATTAGACTTAAAGAAGCAAATACCGTTTGGGTAGTATAAAAATTGGCAACTACAACTAAAATAGCGTTAATAGGGAATCCTAACTGTGGTAAATCTTCACTTTTTAATCACTTAACAGGTCTAAATCAAAAAATTGGCAATTTTCCTGGGGTAACGGTAGATAAAAAAATGGGCCAATGCATTTTGGTAGAACCAGTAAATGCCGAAATTATAGATTTACCTGGCACTTATAGTTTATATCCTAAATCTCAAGATGAAAAAGTGGTACTGGATTTATTGCTTCAAAAAAATGAAAGCAATTATCCCGATGCCATTGTGGTGGTGGTTGATGCCTCTAATTTAAATAGAAACTTACTTTTATTTACCCAGCTTAAAGAATTAGAAATTCCGCTTATCTTGGCATTGAACATGCTAGATATAGCTGAAAATCATGGTATTAAAATCAATATTGAGCTATTAAAAAAGGAACTTTGTGTACCAATTATTGGCATAAATGCTCGTTCTGGTGCTGGTACAGACCGATTAAAGGCGGCAATGTTAAACACTACTTCTAAATCAACTTCTGTTGCATATTTTGAGAAGCTTCCTTTACAACATGATGTTGTGAATAAAATAAAGTCAGAATTTAAGTTAAACAATGATTATCAAGCACTTTTGTATGCACATCATTTTGCTAGTCTTTCATTTTTAACCGCTGATGAAAAAAGTAAAATTGAAAATTGGGTTGTTGAAACAAATTTTAACAGTTTATCATTTCAGGCCAAAGAAACAGTTGGCAGATACGAGATTATAAATCAACAACTTAAAAATGCAGTTGTTAATAATCAAAATATTAAAATCAAAGATAGATTTAGCTCAAAAATTGACAAAATATTAACACATAGTTTTGGTGGCTATGTCATCTTTTTTGCTTTACTTTTCATTATTTTTCAAGCAGTGTTTGCATGGGCTAGTGTGCCCATGGAATGGATTGATTTAGGTGTTTCAAAGCTTAATAGTTTCATAGTTAGCATTTTACCTGCTAGCCCTCTTGTAGATTTGCTTACCCAAGGGCTTATTTCAGGACTAGGTGGGATACTTATTTTTATACCACAAATTGCAATTCTTTTTGCATTTATTTCATTGTTAGAAGAGTCTGGCTATATGGCAAGGGTGATGTTTATTATGGACAAACTTATGCGCAAATTTGGATTGAATGGCAAAAGTGTAGTGCCGCTTATTTCTGGAGTAGCTTGTGCAGTACCCGCCATAATGGCTACAAGAAATATTGATAATTTAAAAGAAAGATTGATTACACTTTTTGTAACTCCACTTATGAGTTGCTCAGCTAGAATTCCTGTTTTTACAGTTTTAATTGCATTATTAGTTCCTTCGAAGCCCATTTTAGGCATTTTTAATTTACAAGGAATGGCATTGATGAGTTTGTATTTTCTTGGATTTTTGGCGGCAATTGGTTCTGCCAAGGTGCTCCAATTAATTTTAAAATCTAAAGAAAAAAGTTATTTCATAATGGAATTGCCCGACTACAAAATTCCAAGATGGAAAAATGTTGGCTATACTATTTTAGAAAAAGTGAAAGCTTTTGTGCTAGAAGCTGGAAAAATTATCATAGCAATTTCAGTGATACTCTGGGTATTAGCAAGTTACGGCCCATCAAATGCGGTAGAAAAAGCCATTGAAAAAGCAAAAACACAAGCAATATCAACTCATTTAAACACAGCAGAAACTGAAAATTTAATTGCTGCTTACAAACTAGAAGCTTCGTATGCAGGTCATTTTGGTAAATTTATAGAACCAAGTATAAAACCACTAGGCTTTGATTGGAAAATTGGAATTGCCCTCATTACCTCTTTTGCTGCAAGAGAAGTTTTTATTGGTACCATGTCCACCATTTACAGCATAGGTGCTGATAATGAGGATGAAAAAACTATTATTCAAAGAATGAGGGCTGAGAAAAACCCTGAGACCAATGCCATAACTTACACCCCAGCATTGGCAGCTTCCTTGATTATTTTTTACCTATTTGCTATGCAATGCATGAGTACTTTGGCAGTGGTGTACCGTGAAACAAAATCATGGAAATGGCCTGTAATTCAATTTGTTTACATGACAGGACTTGCTTATGTTTCTAGTTTTTTGGTTTATAATTTGTTGAAATAGAATTAAGAATTAAGATTTTAGATTTTAGATTTTTGACGAAAGACAGAAGTGTAAAGTATGAAGAAAGTTAAAAATTGTATTTTAACCTTAAACCTTTAACCTTAAACTTTAAACCTTTCACTTCTCACCTATCACTTATCACTTATCTAAAAAGTTTGCATGGTTGATAATTTGGCATATAAACCACCTTTTTCAACTAGTTCTTGGTGAGTGCCTTGCTCTACTAATTTCCCTTTTTCTACTACTAAAATTACATCTGCATTTTGAATAGTGCTTAGTCTGTGGGCAATTACCAAAGTGGTTCTGTTTTCCATTAATCTAAACAAAGCATCTTGTACCAATTTTTCTGATTCGGTATCTAAAGCAGAGGTAGCTTCGTCGAGAATTAAAATGGGTGGATTTTTCAATACAGCTCTTGCAATATTCAGCCTTTGTTTCTGACCACCAGAGAGTTTCACTCCCCTATCGCCAATAATTGTTTGGTAACTGTTTTCTGTTTCAATAATAAAATTATGTGCATTTGCCACTTTTGCTGCGTGCATTACATCCTCTAAAGTTGCATTAGGTTTACCAAATGCGATGTTATTAAAAATAGTATCATTAAATAACAAAGATTCTTGGTTTACAATACCCATTTGCTCACGTACCGATTCCACAGTGCAATCTCTTAAATCAACTCCATCAATCAATACTTGCCCTCCTGTTGGGTCATAAAACCTTGGAATTAAGTCTGATATAGTTGATTTACCACCACCAGATGGCCCTACCAAAGCAATGGTTTTTCCTTTAGGAATTGAAAAAGAAATTTCCGACAACACAGTATTGGTTTCATAAGCAAAACTAACGCCTTTAAATTCAATTTTGTCATTGAATGAATTTACTATTTTGGCATCAGGTTTATCATAAATTTCATTTTTAGAATCTATCAAACCTAGCACTCTTTCTCCAGCAACTACTCCTCCCATTAATCCTGAAAATGAACTTGTTATAGCTTTTGCTGGTCTTAACACTTGCGAAAAAATGGCAATGTAAGCAATAAATTCACTTGCTTTTAATGATTCTTTTCCTCCCAAAACTATCATACCACCATAAAGTAATATTCCTACCACCACAGTTACTCCTAAGAGTTCTGAAACTGGTGATGCCAATTCATTTTTCTTTACAATTTTCCTATTGATTTTAGAAAAATTCACATTTTCATTATTGAATTTATTTTTAATATAATCAGTTGCATTAAAGGCTTTTATCACCCTTAAACCCGTTAATGATTCATCAAGAATGGACAACATCACTCCCATAGCAACCGATGCTTCGTTGCTTATTTTTTTAAGTTTTTTCACGATCGAAGCTATTATTAATCCTGTAATTGGAATAAAAAATATGGTAAAAATTGTAAGATGAACCGACAACTTAAACAACATTAAAAAGTAAATAATTATTGTAAGTGGTTCTTTAAAAAAAGTGAGTAAAGTATTTGTAATAGAGCCTTGTACGGTTTGCACATCTCCCGAAATTTTCGACATTATGTCACCTTTTCTTTCATTGGAGAAAAAGCCTAAATGCAAATCCATTACCCTGTTAAATACTGTTCTTCTTAAATTTAATAAAGTATGAATTCTTAAATCTTCTAATACAATTTGTGAAAAATATCTAAACAAATTTGACAGTAAAACAGAAAAAAACAAAATTACACTTACATATACCAAAGCTCCCATTTTGCCCGAATTTTGCACCGTCACATTTAAAAAATAGTAGAACATATTGGTAAAATATTCTGTAGAAAATGAAAAAGAAGGCTGATTTACAACTGTATGTAAGTTAGATTTAGTGGTAGTTGAAAATAGCAAATCAACTACAGGTATCAAAATAGTAAAATTAAGTAAGCCAAAAACTATATGCAGAAATATAAAAATCACATAGGGAATTGCAAATTTTTCTATAGGTTTTGCAAATGATAATAATCTAAAATATACTTTCATTTTTGTTTTTTAATCAGAATTAGCCTGCAAATTAATAAAATTTAACCGATTTTTACCTTAGTTATCGGTAAATGATGGCTTTTATATCGTAAATGCTAGCAAATAGTAGTTTACTAGCATTTTTGGCTCTTCTTATTCAAAATTAATTTTTCAAAATTCAGAATTTAAATATTAATTTCTTATCTTTAAAGCTCTAATTTTAGCATTTTGCCTTTTGGCACATTTATCCCACTTATGTCTTATACCTTAAAGGAATACGGTAGCAATATCCGCAAAATTGCAGACCACATTTTAACTGTTGAAGATAAAGAAACAAGAACCAAACAAGCACATAGTTTGGTTTATTTAATGAAACAATTACACCCTTCAAACCCTGGTGCTCAAGAACCTGACAATAAATTTTGGGATGATTTGTATTTAATGACCAATTTTAAATTGGATGTTGAAGCTCCTTACCCCATGCCCGACCCTGAAATTTTGGGTAAAAAACCGCTTAAAATGTTGCCCAATAGTCATGAAATTAAATTCAGACATTACGGTTACAACATGGAATTGCTGATAAAAAAAGCTGTTCTGATTACTAATCCAGACGAAAAAGAAGCCGCCACTGTGCATATTTGCAAATTGATGAAATCTTTTTACGCTGCCTGGAACCAAGATAATATTGAAGATGAAGTAATTTTGGAGCAATTGGCCATTATTTCTAATGGGCAGCTGAGCCTAAATGCAGAAAAAGTGTTGGAAGAAAAACTGCTTCACACCGCCAAAGACTATAAAAGAATGCAACTTACTAATGATGTTGACACTAAACATGACAACAGATTTAATAGAAATGCAGGCGAAAACAACCCTAGAAACAACAATAATAACCGTAATTTTAGGTCGGCGAATAGCAATAGTAGTGCTGGTGGTGGTCCTAGAAATGACAATAGAAGAGGGCCAGACAACCGACCACAGCAAGGAAATAACAATACCAACAGGCCTAACAAAAACAACGGAGGCGTGTTTGACAGAAGAAGAAAATAATTTATATAATTTTGAATGTTGAATTATGAATGTTGAATTTCCAATCATTCATTTTTTCAATTCAAAATTAAGAATTCAAAATTAATAATTTAACAAAATGGCCTCTTTCGAAATACAGGGCGGAACACGCCTTAAAGGTGAAATAACTCCACAAGGAGCTAAAAATGAAGCACTTCAAATACTTTGTGCAGTGCTATTAACCCCAGAAAAAGTTACTATTCACAACATTCCTAATATTGTGGATGTGAATAAATTAATAGAACTTTTGGGAGACATGGGAGTAATTGTTGAAAAACATTCAGATTCTTCTTATTCTTTTACTGCCAAAGATATTCATTTAGAATTTTTAGAAACAGATACTTTTAAGAAAAAAGGTGCTGCACTTAGAGGTTCGGTAATGATTTTAGGGCCTCTTTTGGCTCGATTTGGAAAAGCAAAACTTCCAAAACCAGGAGGAGATAAAATAGGTCGCAGAAGACTAGATACCCACTTTTTAGGGTTTGAAAAACTAGGAGCAAAATTTAATTATGATGCAGACGACAAATTTTACAACATTGATGCCTCTGAATTAAAAGGTACTTACATGTTGCTCGACGAACCTTCAGTAACCGGAACTGCCAATGTAATTATGGCTGCAGTGCTTGCAAAAGGCACTACCACTATTTACAATGCCGCTTGCGAACCTTATTTACAGCAACTTTCTGGCATGCTCAACAGAATGGGAGCTAAAATTTCAGGTGCTGGTTCTAACTTAGTTATCATAGAAGGCGTTGAATATCTGGGAGGTACAGAACACACCATGCTTCCTGATATGATTGAAATTGGTAGTTTTATTGGTCTTGCTGGTATGACGGGGTCTGAAATTACCATCAAAAATGCAAGAATAGACCAATTAGGTCAAATTCCGTTGGTTTTTCAAAAATTAGGTATTCAAATGGAATTTAGAGGTGATGATATTTTTATTCCTTCTCAAGACCATTATGAAATTGATACTTTTATTGATGGTTCTATTTTAACCATTGCAGATGGTCCTTGGCCTTTGTTTACACCTGATTTACTGAGCATTGTGCTAGTTGTGGCTACCCAAGCCAAAGGTACAGCCTTAATTCATCAAAAAATGTTTGAATCTCGCTTGTTCTTTACCGATAAATTAATTGACATGGGAGCTCAAATTATTCTTTGCGATCCACATAGAGCAACAGTAATTGGACTTGATAAAAAAATGCCTTTAAAAGGTATTACCATGACTTCGCCAGATATTAGAGCTGGTCAAGCATTGCTTATTGCAGCCCTTTCTGCTAGTGGTAAAAGCGTGATTCACAATGTGGAACAAATAGATAGAGGTTATCAAAATATTGATGGTCGCTTAAATGCTATTGGTGCTAAAATCACTCGTATCGACTAAAATATTCTTTTTTTAGCCCCCAAATATTGCCACCCATTCACAAATTACTAAAAATGTGAATGGGTGGTCTTTTTTAGTTCAATATTCAATCAAAACATCTTATAGGCTCTACAACCTATAAATGTAGTTTATAGGCTCTACAACCTATAATTGTGATTTATAGGCTCTACAACCTATAAATATAGTTTATAGGCTCTACAGCCTATAAATATTTGTCAATATCATTTATTTATGTATTTTTGTGAAATACAAAATCAACAATGGTAGCCGTAATTTCAGGTGATATTATCTCGTCAACAAGTTTTACTGATGAAAGCAGAACAGTACTAGAAACAAGTATAAATCAATTACTTCTGGATTTAAAAACAGAATTTGATGTATTTGGAAGGGTTATAAAAGGCGATTATTTAGAGTGTGTAATACCAGAGCCAGAAAATGCACTCACTGTTGCCATTGCTATAAAATGCTTTATAAAATCAATAGCATTACAATCAAATCAAGACGAACATTCACTTACTAGATTTAAGTTTTTTAAAACTTATGGCTTAAGATTGGCCATTGGCTACGGCACATTATCAAGATTTGATACCGAAAAAGGAATAATTGACGGAGAAGCAATCTACTATTCTGGAAGAATAATCAACGAGGAATCAGGCACTTACAATAAAGAAAGAATTGTAATTAAAAACACCATTTTTTTTGGCTCTGCCAATGAGGAACTCAACCAAGAATTTGAGCCCCTCCTATTTTTATTGGACGTATTGCTTGCAAAAGCCACTGCCAAACAATGCGAAGTGGTGTATTTAAAACTCATGAATAAAAATGAAGATGCCATTTCAAAAATAATGAAAATAGCACAATCGGTTGTAAACCAGCACTCCACAAGTGTAGGTTGGAATGCAATAGACAAAGCCGTGAACAGATTTAAAAAAGTAATAAAAGCAAAACAATCATGAACTTTTTACAACTCTTGTTGCTGCAATTTATAGCACACCTCCTTACCGATTATACTTTTCAGAATGATGCTAAAGCCAAGGAAAAGAATGAATTAGGTTTTAAAAGCAAGTTTTTGAAATGGCATATTTTGGTAGCTTTTCTCACTTCATTTGTACTGTCGTTTCAATTAGAATTTTTACCTTACGCAATTGCCATTGCAGGCTCACATTGGATAATTGATGGCTTTAAACCTGCTATGAGTAAAAATAAAGTTTTTGCCAAATATGGATTTTTTATAGACCAACTCTTGCATTTATTGATGATAGTAATAGTGTGTAGCTTTTATGTTTATAGAAATGAAACTATGACAAATAACTTTGGAATTGAGTGCAAAACCAACTATTTAGCCATTATTTTAGCTTACATGATTTGTGTAAAACCCACCAATATTATCATCAAAGAAGTATTTCATGTGTTTGGTGTTACTTTTAAACAAAACGGAGAGGAATTGGTAAATGCAGGTAAACTAATTGGCTTAATAGAAAGATGGCTAGTACTCACCTTTGTACTTGTAAATCACCTGGATGCAGTAGGTTTTTTACTCGCCGCCAAATCAATTTTAAGATACAAAGACGACAATACCCTGAAAACAGAATATGTATTGATTGGCACTATGCTAAGTTTTGGAATTGCCCTGTTTTTGGGAATTGTGATAAATAAGTTTTTTTGAGAAAATATTTACTTCAAAAGCCCATTTCTTTTAAATTTTTATGGATTTCAAAAATAATATTTAATTATAAAAAAATAATATTACATAAATTAAACCTTATTCTTTTGTCCAGTCTTCAATTTTAATCTCTTCAAGGCGATCAAAATCAGAAGTATTTCTTGTAGCTAATATAAAATGATTAAAAATGGCAGTAGCTCCAATTAATAAATCAAAATCATCTAAAATTTTACCTTTGGTTTTCAGCCTAGCTTTTTCTTTTGCATAAATGTCAAGTGAAGGGAAAATAGGTATTACATCAAATTTAGATTGAAAAATTTCAAGAATCTCTCTATTCTTTGCTTTATGGGTGCTTTTTTCAACTCCATATTTTAATTCTGCAATAGTTATTTCTGAAACAAAGCAATTTTCAAAACCTACCTTATCAATTTTTTCCTCAAGATCAAATTTTCCGTTTAAGAAATAGGCACAAATATTAGTGTCTAAAAGATACTTTTTCACAAGTCAATTGATTTTCGGATAAACTTCCTGTCTTTTTTTAAACTTTCTACAAAATCGTCTGCAGATTGGTCAAGTTTCAAAGCACCAAATAAAGATTTCCATGAAAAATCCTTCGTTTTTTGGGTAGTTTTCATAGAATTAGAAAGTTTTGCGATTAGTTCTAATTTATTGTTTGGACTTAAGCTTTTCAGCAGCATAAAGTAACTGTCTATCAAACTTGCATTTATATCTACACTTTTCATATAGTTTTGTTTTAACTTTGTAAAATATTCAAAATTAGTAAAATGTTTTAAAATTAGATATGATTTTTACCAATAATATTTTACTTCAAAAAGCCTATTGCTTTAATATTTTTATGGATTTCTACAATATCTTCAGGTATTTCAAATACAACTAACTAATTAAAATCCAATTCAAAACAAGTCTATTGGCTAATTGCAAATCCTTTTTTAGAAACCTTAAAATCAGCTTATCTTTCTCCTTGCTAGGAAGTTATTGTAATGCTTTTATGAATTCTGGGTCTAGTGGCATGATGTAATTTTAATAAAATCAAAAAAAGAATAATCTTTTAGTTTAATAAAAATGGATGTGATTCAAGATTTTCAATCATTCTTGTGTTTAGTTAATAAATTTAGCAATTCGTTAATTTAGTTTATAGGTATAGGCGTTTAGGTCGCATTATTTTTCTTCATTTTAAGCGAATAGGGCTATTATTTATAAACTTCACAAGAAGTAAATCGAATATTGTCCCTAAATTATTCCTTCTATTGTAGCGAAAAT
>Ga0214921_10011808_pt1 | contig 10548 bp, 11 predicted proteins | sample LL1505_MetaG_FD_177992 | JGI IMG/M metagenome (GOLD analysis project Ga0214921, IMG submission 177992) | Freshwater microbial communities from Lake Lanier, Atlanta, Georgia, United States - LL-1505 | ecosystem: Environmental > Aquatic > Freshwater > Lake | place: USA: Georgia | collected...
ATGCCATACACCCGCAAAAAACCAAGTAATAAATAAATTTCTATAAGTAACCAATTCTCCCAAGCGGGAGCCACCAAGAGGAATATAGATATAGTCCTTTATCCATGTAGAGAAGGAAATATGCCATTTAGACCAGTGATCTGTGATACTATTTGTAGACATAGGAAAATTAAAATTTGCATCAAATTTAAAACCAAATAATCTGGCAACCCCAATGGCAATGTCGGTATACCCCGCAAAATCAAAATAGATCTGCCATCCAAAAGCTATTGCACCCGTCCAGATTTCTATGGGGTTCAACGTGTTATAAAACATAAATGTATGGTCTACAACCTTTCCTAGGTTATCAGCAAAAACTATTTTCCTTGAAAAACCAATTAGAATACGTGTGATAGCAATTTGAATATCCTCATTGAGTATGGGGAGTCTGGTTTCCAGATCACGAAAAAACGTAGTTGCCCGAACAATGGGACCCGCTACCAATTGGGGAAAAAAAGCTACATAGAGGGCAAAGTCCAGGAATGATTTTTTGGCATCCAATTGTTTTCTATATACGTCAATGGTATAGCTCATGGATTGGAATGTATAAAACGAAATACCTACAGGCAAAGTGATATCCATATTGGAGATAGGTGGAGATCCCCAAAAATTTATATCATTGACTACACCAATCAAAAAGTTAGTATATTTAAAATATCCCAAAAACCCCAAATTCCCAACCATTGAAATGCTGAGTACCCACTTTCGTAAGTTATTTTTTTCTAAAGGTATGGAGTCTAGGTAGAGTGCTACAAAATAATCTAAAAACGTAGAAGCTAAAATAAGAAATATAAAGTTTTTGTTCCACGCCATGTAAAAATAAAAACTGGCAAAGAGAAGGAGAAGTCTCTGGGATTTACCTTTCAGTAAATTTCCCAAAATTAGTACTACAGGGAAGAAAAATAAAAAATCTATTGAATTAAAAAGCATGGCTCATGGTTTTTTGTTTAATATAACTATTCCAAACAGAAGTTATTTCTGTTTCAATCAGTTTTCCTGTTGTTTGCCAATTCCATTTGGTTGATTTAAGTGTCCTCCTTCTGGAGCTTTGAGGTTTTTGACTCATTTCCAGTATTTTTTCTGCCCAAGAAGAAGGATTAAGTGTATCTGCTATGAGATCAATTCCCGGTTCTACAATTTCACGAAAAACAGGAATATCAGAAGTGATACAAACTCTCCCTTCCACCATAGCTTCAATGATAGGAAGTCCAAAACCTTCATGTTTAGAAGGAAACAAAAAAAACTCACAGTTATGTAATAAATAAGAAAGGGCAGATTCAGAAGGATTTTCTAGAAATACAATTCCTTTATCTGCATAGGTACCATTTTGAAGATCTTTGGCTAAGGTATTTTCACCCCATCCCAGTCTTCCTGCAATTACTAATTTGTATGGAAAAGATGAATTATGTCTTACAACTTCTAGATACCCGTCTATCAAAGTTTTCAAATTTTTTCGAGGTTCAATAGTGGAAATTGTGAGAAGAAAATTTGTAATACCTAAATTTTCTTCTGAGGCTTCTGATTTATTAGCTCCGGGATAGATCACAGTTAATTTTTCTGCAACAGATGGTTTGTAGGCAGAGATATCATTTTTTGTATTTTCTGAAAGACAAAAAACTCTATTCGCATTCTCCAATGTATAGGATGATAAAATCTTATGTTGTAAATAGTTTAGTAAACTCATAGTTTTAGGAGCGGAAACAAAATTCAAATCATGATAATTGACCACAGTTGGAAAGGGAAGCTTGAAAATGGGAAGAAGTTGAAGTGTTCCCCAAAAGAGGTCTATCTTATCATCCACAAGTGTTTTGGGTAAGTAAAAATTGAGCCATAAAATTCCTGGCATTTGTTCAATGGGCGCAACCACAATTCCTGATTCATCAATAAATGACTGAAATACAGGATGGATTGGTTTGTTTGAATATAGCCTATATTCAAAGTGTGAATTTTTCCTCACTAGGTATTTCAATGCTTCTATGAGATAACGGGAATTTCCTGTGTATCCATAGGCAAGGGGCCTGGCATCTACTCCCACAATTGGTTTGAGTTTAATTTGGATTGACATATTCTAACAAGTAAGGAGCCCCTAAAAGGTCTTCCAACCAATCCCAATGTTTTCTCTTCAGAAATCTTAAACTTTGGCAGATGGTACTTTTTCATTGTTTTTAATATGGATTCTTTAGGAAATCAAAAAAGAATCCTTCCCAGAATTCCTTGACACTTGAAAATCTTTAAAAATCCTATCCCATAGATAGAGGTTTGTACTCTATCTCAATAGTTGGGGGTGGGAATGGTACTCGGGATCACAGAAGTCAAAAAGGGAATGGTTCTAAAAGTAGAGAATGAGCTATATTCAGTTATCAAATCAGAATTTGTAAATCCCGGTAAGGGGAGTGCCTTTATCCGCACAAAATTGAAAAATGTTATGAAGGGATCCTCCATTGAGAGAACTTTCAAAGCTGCAGAAAAGTTAGAAAGTGTGGAACTAGAAAAACGCTCCATGACGTATTGTTACTCCGATGGAGATAGTATTATTTTTATGGATGTTCATGATTTTGAACAGCTTCCCGTCCCTATTGAGTATGTTGAGGAAATCCTTCCTTTTATGAAAGAAGAAACCCAAGTAGAAGTTACATTTTATGAAGGTAACCCTATTGGTGTAATACCTCCAAATTTTGCTGTTCTACAAATAACTTATGCGGAAGAGGGTTTAAAAGGTGATACAGCAGGAACTGCACTTAAAAAAGTTACTGTAGAAACAGGTGGTGAGGTCAATGTGCCCATATTTGTTAAGCAAGGTGACACAATTAAAATTGATTTAAGAGATCTATCTTATGTAGAGAGGGTAAATAAATAATGGCAACTATAATTCGTAATAAATCACTAGGAAATATCACAGAAACAGAAAAGGTAAAAGCATTTCTTTCTTCTCATAATATCACCTATGATCATTGGGAAGTTCCTGAGGAATCTAACAAATGGATAGAAAAAGATACCCTCACAGATTCAGAAAAAGAAGAATTACTTTCAACTGTAAACCATAGATTTAAACACCTCCAAGACACGGAGGGTTACAAAACCAGGGATCTTGTAGTACTTCATCCGCAGGTTCCAGGTCTAAAAGATATGTTAGCAAAGTTTGATAAAGTGCATTTTCACACAGATGAAGAAGTCCGTTACATTTTAGATGGATCTGGGTATTTTGGATTTGTAACCAAAGACGAGAAATTTCTTGTCCATGTGCAAAAATCTGATTTCATCTCCGTTCCACGAAATACCAACCATTGGTTCTATCTGGATGATAAGTATAGGATCAAAGCCGTACGCTACTTTACTGATATGTCGGGTTGGGTTCCCAACTATGTAGAGGAAACTGCTACGATTGAGTAGAGAGGAAGAACTTACTTCTTTAATACAATATTCAAAATTGTACTACAATCGTATGTGGATGTTTGCCACAGCGGGGAATCTTTCCATTTTAGATTCTCCCAAAGGCATTCTCCACATCACAGCATCGGGACGTGATAAAAGCAAACTCACCGAACACGATTTCATCCAAATAGAACTTAGCTCAAAGAATCCATTAGAAAATACACCCAACCTAAAGCCCAGTGCAGAAACCTCCATCCACACGGCTCTTTATTCTCTGTATCCATCCATTTCCTGTGTTCTCCATGTGCATACTCCATCCTCTTGTGCCTTAGAATTTGGACTTTCCAGGGCAAATCCCATCCAATGGATTGATTTGCCAAATTCAGAAATTCTCAAAGCCTTTGGGGATTTCACAGAAGAGCCAAATCTCAAAGTATTGGCAGTGCACAACCATGGCCATGTTCCTGATATTGCTTCAGAAATGACACACGCATTAGAAAATCATCAATCTAAAGTACCATTCTTTCTAATTGAAAATCATGGTATTACAGCTTGGGGTCAAAATGTATATGATGCGAATAAAAATTTAGAAGCAGCTGAGTTTGTTTTACAAGTTATGGTAGCTAGACAAAAAAAGTAAACTGGTGGGTTCTGCAAACAGAAAGTCTAAATATTTACAATAAATTATTTTATTACCAATCAAATGTCTCATTAGCTTCCACAATATGAAGCTTAGGGCAATGGAGCTTTAAAAATTCTATGGTCTTTTTGGATTCTTCATCACTGTAAAACATAAATTCACATGTGATCTTAAAGTGTTTCTCTGTGGGGACAATGCCTTTTATTACCCCCTTGCACAAAACTTTTTCTTCCGCAGAAAAGCAAACTTCAAAAATAATTGTTGCACCAATATTAAATATCTTTCCAAAATTATTAAAATTTTCGTGAAAGAAGCTAAACTGTTTTGAATTTATATCTAAAATTACATTTCCTTCTTGGGATTCATGCAAAATATTTTCAGTGAATATATGCTTTTTCCAATTAGACGCAATGGTAGTTGCAATTTCTAGATAAGAGTCATCCATGGGGGCATCATTTAATAAACAAACATATCCAAAGGTAAATATATTTCTAAATTTTAGAGGGACTGTAATTTCTTAGATTAGCTTATCAATTCCTTTTGAATATTTTACCAGGTTGTAATATATATCATAAGGTAAAAATTCTTTTGGAACACTTGCTGGATTAGCTTTGTCAGGAATATATATAATTTTATCATATTCCTGTAGTAACTTTAATCTCACATCCACTCGCTCATGTATAAAAAGCTCTACATGTGATACTTTCATTTGAATTTTTTTTGTAATATTTCTTACATAGTGGTCTGTAATATCATTGTTGGCTACTAGTGTTTTCACTAGATCTGTTTGGTTTACTATATTAGTCACATACAATCTTTCGGGATTTTTTTTATTTGTTAAAGAGTACGCTGGAACAATTTCTAGGCTAAAGGGTCTTATGATTTCATACTGACCCTTGGCACCTAAAAATTCAAATGTGAAAATATAAAGGGATTTATTATCTACAGATGTAAGGATCCTAGTGGTGTTGGTAGTTTCTGGTAGTGGAATGGTTTTGATAATGATTTCATCGTTTGAAATAGAAATTACTTTTACAGGATACTGTTTTTTATTATAAAAAAGAAAAGTGGGATGGTGGTGGTAGGTCTCTTCAAATGATTCCTTGATTTTATCTTTGTCAGTGATAATTTTCATTTAAATTCACCGGTAGAGTTGCAATTTTTTATGATTATTGACATAATATAAAGTTATTTTGGTACAAAATGAAATGTATTAAAATCTATGTAGTAAGATTTCCTATATGAAATAATATATTTAACGAGAATCTATGCAAGTTTATTTTTATTTCCCTGCAAGAGATACCAACGGTTCATTTCTGAAAATACCTACCACCTTTTTAGATGCTTATAAGTTTAAGAGGATTCTCATCCTCACTTTACATTTTATATTGATTATCTGTTCCAATAATCTATGAGTTATCCAAAAGTTACAAATATTGTATTACTAACTGATTCGGCAGATACTCTTGTTTATGCTCCTAATCACAATGGTATTAGTTTTTCAAATAAATCAAATGCAGTGAATGGTTTTGGGGTTTAGGAAACTATTCAGATTCAGGTCATTAGGCACTTATAATTTTAAATTTACAGGAGAAACGAAATTCTTCATGCTACTATCATGAACTACTTGCAATCAATGGATTCAAAGGTCGTACTTCAAAAAGTACAAAAGACAGCCAAAAAAATCCAACCCACTATCCTTTCATCTAAAACTATAGAAGAATGCATAGAGGATATTAGAAAGGTTCTAGATTATGATTTAGGGAATGATGAATACTTTGTCATGGTAGACCAAAGGGGATATGGTTGGTTACACACCAATCGCCTTAGGGAAGGAATTTTCTTTACAGACGAAGTAGGGATGAAGTCTGCGACTACTGATCTCCCCTTATTGCAAATGTACTCCCGAAATACAGGTGAGTTATTGATTGATGCATCATGTCCCATTGGGAAACTAAAAGATGGAACCTCTTTTAATCTGAGATTGGGTCGTTTGATCCATCATCCATTTTTGGCACCTTTATTTTTTGGTTTGGCTCTCTTTCCCACTCTCCTTTCTTTTTTAATTGGATTCTTAGTTTTTGGAATCACAAAAGAAATTCTTTTGGTTAGCTCCCTCTCCTTTTTCATTGGGATTTTTGGAGCCTTTATGGTTTACTATAAAATCTATAATAAGCTCTTAGAATGGATGAAGGTGATGAAGAGTGTATCTGCAGGAAATCTAACTGTCCTCACTACAAACAAGGAAAGAAATTTTTTTTCCCAAATAGGATTTGAACTTAATAAAGTGATCATTGGGACAAAAAATATAGTCCAAGAAATTTCTACGACCATCCAAATCTCTGAAAAAGTCACTGAGTACCAAGCCGGAGAAGCTAATAAGCTAAAGCATGTGATAAACCAAATGGCAAATTTGATGCAGTCTATCCATTTGGGGGCAAAGAACCAAATGGATGCTATCCAAAAGTCATTAGATATGATCACTCAGATGATGAATAAAGTTCGTCTGATGCAACAAAATTTAGAGCATACCAAAAAATTATCCGAAGATGTATCTGTGTATGCCAAAAAAGGTACTACGGCAATTGGTGATTCAGAAGCTCAAATGCAGCTTATTAAAAAATCTGTAACACAATCTATAGAAATTGTAAGAAAAGTTTCTGTTGAAACAAATGGATTGATGGATAAAATATCTTCGATTACCCGAATTGCAAAACAAACTAATATGCTTTCTCTCAATGCATCTATTGAAGCACATCGTGCGGGGGATACTGGTAGGGGATTTGCTGTTGTAGCAGAAGAAATTGGAAGATTAGCAGATAGTACTACATCGTTTGCAAGAGATGTTCAGGAAGCCCTTCAGAAGATGAAAACAGAAGCATCCTTAGCTGTTTCTAAATCAGTTACCAATGAAGCAGCAATTGATGAGGGGATAAAGGTTGTAGATATCGCAAGAGAATCAATTCAGCAGATGGAATCAGTTTCCGAGCAATCCAATGAACAAGTGGAAAATGATTACAAGTTGGCACTGAATTTATTGAAAGATGGGGAAGATATTGAGAAAATCATTCACCACACATCCCAAATAGCCCAAGAGTTTTCACACATTATGGTCAAAGGAAATAAAATGATGGAAGATGAAACGGATAGTGTACGACAATTAGCTGAGGAAGCAAATAAGATATCTGAACAAACAAAATCCTTATCTGCTATTGTCAAAAGATTTACTTTATAAATTATTTATGAAGTATATCCTTCTACTGAAAATTAAACTATGATTTCAAAAAAAATTCAATTATTTTTTCTCCTCATTTTTCTGTTACCCATTCAATGTAAAACAAAAACTATTAAATTAGAAGTACAGGGAGCATCCTATTGTGTATCCAATCGTTTTTCTAAACGATTTAATGAATACTCAAACCAAGAAATAAATTCGATCCTAACCAATCCCAAGTTACTCAATCGCTTTTCATTAAAATCACTGAGAATTGCCATAGCATACGATTTTTGGAAGGATCTTCTAAAGTATGTAGAATTAGAAAATAAGGTTTCTACCAACACAAATAAAAGATTAGAAATTCTCGAGCTGAGAGAAAATATTTTCCAGAGCATTCAATTTGCTCAATCAGATCTAAATGCAATGGTAAGTGAGATTCGCTGCTATGTTGATCGTTTTACAGAAATTATATTGGATATGCAGGAAACGGAAACGGAGATTGTTCGAACAAATACTTTTTGGGCTATTACAATCGGTGCAATTGGGACGATTCTCGATGGTGGATCTATCTATATGAATCCCGTGAATGAAGTTGTCATCATCGTACAAGGTGTGTTGGTTGCTTATTTTTCTTATAGAGCCTATGATCCGCAGATAGTTGTGGAATTTAAACCTAGATCCACTGTACTCAAAGATCTGTACTTTAATCCTCCTGTATCGCAAAGTTTTTCTGCCCCGCTTTGGTTTTTGATCAGTAGGAATTATTCTTTGGATGGGAAAATGGTCACAACTAGGGATGCTATGCTAGATAGATGGGAAAAAAATCATTTCTTTGGCACAAAAGAGGAAAGGGAAAATACCTTAGATATTCTTTTTGGAAAGGGTGGGCTTGCCAATCTCCAAATTATGATCAACCGAAGGGAAATGATTATAATTTTAAAAGGGATTTTACAACTTACCGAACAGGATTTGCGTTCTTTTCAGGCCGAGCTTATGTACAAATATAAAAATTAATTATTGGAATCCTTAAATGCAAACTTTTTTAAAAATGATATCTACTTTCAGAAATCCAATGTATGGGCTCATTTTTTTCCTTATGTACTCTTCCTCCCTTTTTTCTCAAAAAATTATTCCCTATTCTGAAATTGATCCGATTTTACAAAAAGCATGGGAAGAGATATATCCTGTATCTTACACTAAAATCACCCAAAAAGATACCTTGGGAAAAGGAATTATGGTTTTAAAAGAAAAAAATCAGTTGATATATCTATATACATTCTTAGTATATTTTCCTGCATACCGGTTGGAAGAGGAAAAACTAGTTGCAGATGAAACGGGTGGAAGGGATATCCTTGTAAAACTTTACTTCCGTCCTCAAGATAAACTATCCTATAAAGTAGATTTGGGAGAGTTTTCAGAAAAGTACAATTTAAAGTCCGTTGTAAGGTGGATCAAATGAAAGACAATGCAATTATAGAAAAAATGAAGCAGGAGGGATTGAGTTCTGCTCTTATCACAGACTTTCTCTCCAAGGTTGAAAAAGTCCGAAATGGTGATACAGGTAAGGTTATTTGGTCTACCATAGGAGATCTTGATCCAGAAAAGGACGAAGTTTCCTTAGATGTTCTAAGAAAAACAATGACACCCACTACCGAGAGCTTAAAAAAGTTGGTTGTCATCAAACTCAATGGAGGTTTGGGCACTTCTATGGGGCTCTCACAGGCAAAGAGCTTGATTAAGATAAAAAACAACAAATCCTTTTTAGAAATCATTGCCGATCAGATCCGGTACTTTCGAAAAAAATACTCTGTGGATATACCCCTAATTCTCATGGATAGTTTCAACACACAAAGTGATTCTAAGGCAGAATTGGATAGGATTGGGTTCACACAATCTATGCCCTCTAGTTTCTTGCAAAACAAAGTCCCACGTCTATTGAGAGACACCTTCACACCCATTGTGGTGAGTGATCCCAAAGAAGAGTGGTGCCCTCCTGGGCATGGAGATATCTATCTCTCCTTGAAAGAAACGGGAATCCTTAAGAGCTTATTGGAGAAGGGGTATGAATATGCATTTATTTCCAATGGAGACAATCTAGGAGCCACCATAGAGCCCCATATCCTGGAATACCTACGGAGGGAAGGTTTGGAATTTGCCATGGAGATGACACCAAAGACTTTGGCAGACACCAAAGGGGGAGCAATCTATCGAAAGATGGTGGATGGTAAATTCGAATGTCTGGAACTTTTGGAGACAGCACAGGTTCCCAAAGAAAATGAACATGAATTTTCAGGCATGGGGAAATTTAGGACATTTTCTACAAATAATCTCTGGGTCAATTTAAAAGCATTGTCCGATAGACTTGATAAAGGGCTCCTAAACCTTTCCTTGATTGTAAATCCAAAAAATGTGGAAGGGAAAGATGTGCTACAATTGGAGACTGCTATGGGTTCTGCCATTGGTAATTTTCAAAAAACAAAGGGTATAATCATTCCAAGAGATCGCTTTGCCCCGGTAAAAAAATGTGAGGATACACTCATTCGGATGTCCGATGCCTATACACTCAATGAAGACTTTTCTCTCACCATGTCAGAGTTTAGAAAAGCAAAAGGCTTAGGGGAAAATTTAGTGAGCCTAGACGATGCTCATTACAAAAAAGTAAAAGATTTTACAGAACTTTTTCCCGAGATTCCTTCTTTAAAAGAGTCAACCTCCTTTAAAGTAATAGGTAAAATTAAATTTGATATTCCAATTGTACTACGGGGAAATGTAGTATTTGAAAATAAATCATCAGGAATTCGTTCCATTTCAGAATTGAAAAGAACAGAGTTTAAAGATGAAACTATAGTATTATAAATTTTATGTCTAGCTCATTATATAGCATCAACACTTACCAAAAGGGATCCTACATCATACTAGAAGGGGAAAAGAGAGCGGGTAATTTTTTCATTGTCAAAGAAGGAAAAGTTAATATTTCCAGAAAAAATCCTGTGATTGGAGAAAAGCAGAGTGAGGTCATGGGTCCCGGGGATTTTTTTGGGGTGGTGGGTGCTATGAGCCAGCTGACACAAATGGAATCTGCGTATGCACTTACAAAGGTTGTTACAATCACTGTAAATTATAAACGATTTCCCGAATTGGTCCAAAACAACCCTGTGATGGTAACAAAGATCATTCGTTCCTTTTCCAGAAAATTAAGACAGTTTAGTCATAGGGATCTAGAGAGTAACGACATACAAATTAGTGATACAGAAAACTATCGAATTCTTTACAATACGGC
>Ga0214921_10011809_pt1 | contig 10548 bp, 7 predicted proteins | sample LL1505_MetaG_FD_177992 | JGI IMG/M metagenome (GOLD analysis project Ga0214921, IMG submission 177992) | Freshwater microbial communities from Lake Lanier, Atlanta, Georgia, United States - LL-1505 | ecosystem: Environmental > Aquatic > Freshwater > Lake | place: USA: Georgia | collected 2015-05-28
ATTCTTCTTTTGAATCTGGTTCCTTCTGTTCTTGGTTAGACTCTAGTTCTTTTCTATCTGATTTTTTAATATCTTCCTTAGATTCTAATACCCTTTTCTCTTCATTTAGATTCTCAATAATAAATGTAATCTGACTTGAAAAGTATTTTCCATTTCCTTGGAGTTTTCTACGAGTTTGTGATTTTTCTTTTGGCTTTCTTCCTCGTCCTGTTTTCTTAGGGATTACTTTAGGCATAAATTTAGGATTTATGAGTTCGCCATAATTACAACCTATTTTTAATATTGAGCTAGATTCGTCTAAAGGTGTTAATGTGCTAATAAGTTCTTTTTCATTAAAGATGATATCGGTCATCTCACCCCTAGCTGTAAGGGTCGAGGGCTGTAGTTTATTAAACAAACGTTCTTTATCCTTTATCTTATCTTGGAAGTATTGAATTTTTTCCTTATATGACACTCTTGATTCTTCGGTTGTACCATCGTATATTTCAATACCATCCTTAACAATGAATATAGGCTTGTTAAAATTATCCATACTAATTACTATTATCATTTAAATTCATTTTTAATATCCTTATATATTAAAAATAATAGTTTAATATCCTTATACAATATAATCATTATTTTTTAAACAGAGAATTTATTTAAATAATAAATAAAGATTTTATTTAAATAATAAAATGTCTGATCAAATTAAAGTATCGAGGAGAATTAAAAAAATAGTAGATGAGGATTTTTCTCCTTCTAGTTCTAAGCCAAGACCTGCCAAGCCTATACAACCTATAGTATCTAATGGAAACCAATTACAAGAACTTAAGAATAATAATCAAATCGTTCGAAGGCAATTGCAAATGGTAATTGATATGTTGGATGTAGATGACATGGACGAAAAAACACTACGTCATAATATTAAAATTGGAATTAAATTTTTAAAAGATGTATCAGAAAATTTATTAAAGTTATAATATAGTATGTCTGAACTTATTAATAGTGATCCAAAAAAAACAGATTTCATAGAAGTCTCTGGCTCCATCATTAGCAACATTAATATTAAAATGGCTATATTCTTATTCTTTACAGGAATGGTTATATTCAGTGATATCTTTAGTGATAACTTTTTAAATAATGTAGATGGGGCTACACATGGAGAAATAACAACTACAAAGGGAACCGTCGTGCAACTGGTAATATTCATTTTATGTTATCTAGTATTAGATTTATTAGTAAAGGGTGAATGGCTTTAAAGACGTTTAATACGTCCATATTTTAAATCATAAAATATTTATGTATTATAAGAGTGTTTAAATCATTTCAACCGTTATATACTCATTCTTCCTATAAATGAATTTAAAAAAGTCTATCGTCTTTTGAATAAATATGTTATTGAATAACCATTTGGTTTTAAGAGGGTTTAACATATCATGAGCCAATGCATTAATCAACGAATCAAAATTTTCCTTACTAATCATAAACTTTTCTTTATCGCAATAGCTCATTTTATCATTTGATTGATTTTTTTTATTGCATGATACAAGAATGTTAGGAAATATAAAGTTCTTTATGTTCTTGGTATCTGTTATTTTAAATAAATCCTTTCCTATTTTTTTAAGCTCGAATACTAGTTGATTTAAAGGCATAGTTTTAATCTTGTTAAATTCTTCTTTATCAAAATCAAAATTATGATTCTCTATATCATCAATGAGCGTTTTTTTATTATGATGATCCAATATATATTTTGAAAGAATATTCTTTAACTTATTTTTATCTTCATAGCTTTCCAAGTTATCCATGATATCCTTTATGTTTAGCGTACTAGCATTTAGATTAATCTTTGACATAAACCCTAAAATAACCTTTCGCAATTTATTATTACGTTGAGAATTAAAGTATTCCATATATTGAAGGATTACCAACTGATATAAATAATAGTTATAATTTGCATGATGTAAAGAGGTATTAATTGATGGTTTGATATGCGTATCCTTATTACTATAGCTATGAATCATTTTATTGATTATAAAGGGATGGTATAGTAATTTTTTTATTTTGACTTTTTCGTCAATATGTTTGCTATTATACTTGTCAAAGTAATAAAGCATATTTAAACACTCGAATCCTATGATATCATCCGAGACTTTCACAAACACATCTTTTGTAATTAGTGGATATACATTTATTTCTTCAAGACTTAGCTTTTGTGATTTTTTTTTAACCCATGAATTATACTGATTTATAAATTCATTAGTATCTTCTAAATGAATATTATATTCTCCTTCGTAGGGTTTAAATATTAGATTGATATCTTTGTTTAAAGCATAGTGTGATATACTAATTGGAATATAAACATATTTAGAAGAAAAATTAGTTAGTAATAAAGCATAACACGTATTCGACTTGTTAATAAAATAGCTATGAATTTTAAATTCAGTTTGCGAGTATATAAATTCCTTTACAATGCCTAAATCTATATTGTTAATAATTTGAGTTTTATCTATGCTTATAGATTGTCTAATGATAGATTTAATAATAGTTATCAAACCACTAAAATTTAAAAATAGTCTCGTGTCTATTATTCCTAGAGTTTTAAAAATTTCAACATTAAGAAGGTAAATGGGATAATATTTAATTGTATTTTTTTCAGGTATAATATTATACGATCCTTTAATCAATACTATTAAATTTTTATGAGTAGAAGGAAACATATCATCGGTATTTTTAAGACCTATCGGTAAGAGTAAATTAATATTCTCCTTGCTATTGTCGGTAAAGATAATGCTATTTACTCCATAATAATTATAAGCAATCGATATAAATAACTGATTCCAGTCGAGTTTTTCATATTTATGACTTATCAATGATGAATTTGTCATATTAAGCGAGGATATCACACTAATTAATTCTTCTAATGAGCCAAAATATATATTTATTTTACCATCTAATAAGATTCTAAATTTATCTTGTTGTTCTTTTAATTTCTTTTTACAATCGGTAATGAATTCATCCAGCCCTTTATTTAAGCTATGTAGTAGGCAAAATATATATCCACAATTTGCAATTGAAGGAAGGTTCTGATCTACACCAAACAAATAATAACCATCGTTTGAAGCACATTCAGTATCCAAATTACTAGCAGAGTATGTATCGAAGAATAACGGTTCTAGCGTGAATTCAGGCAACCGCGATAACCTACCTACATCTATATTTTTACCATAGGTAGAGATATAATTTGAGCCTTGAGTTAAAATCACCTTTTCGCCCTCGAATGCGTGTTTCTCTAAACATATTTTATGCATCTCTTGCCTCATGGGATTTACATTTTCATCGATAGCCATTTTTTTACAACAAGGAATGCAATAATTCTTAGGATGTTGATTTGTTATAAATTTAACAAATGGATATTTAGGATTAGGACAGGAATACCACGTGGACTTTTCCTTTGTAAAATTCCAATATTGGACCGCGTGTTCTTTTCTGTCGCCTACTAGTTTACTATATTCATCGTCGCTCAAGAGTTGTGGCTGATATGACTTTTGACATATCTTACTATATACGACATCACTGCCATATATCTTCTTAAAATCGTAAAGCAACGGATCTTGGTTTTTTAATTCCTTGATTGATTTTTTAAATGAAGAAGATGTGATTTCCTTTTTATGATGTGCGAGGTTTGATTTATACAGCATAAATAATCCAATGATATAAATGTAGAAGAATTCCATTTCAGTATCGTTCTTAATGCCTGATATCGTAAATTTAATCTTGTTTAAAAAGCTAAATTTAAATAAATGTGTTCTTTCAAAAATAGTAGACCATTTCTTTTTAACTATGCTATTTGTCAAATAGTAATAATGATTTTGAATATCCATGTTTTTATTTACTCTGTTTGAATCATAATAATACATACCTTTATTAAAAAAATACTCATCGTCAATATTCGTTCCTTCTTTTATAGTGATGATTTCTGCCTTTCTATAATCATTTAATACATTACGTATTACCTCTGTCTTTGTAGAAGATGCGTCTTCATTGTAGTAAAATACAATCTCTGTCTCTGTAAAGGATACATTACTAGCTGTAATCTTTGGTATTTTAATATTGTAGTATTTTAGTTTAGAATGGTTCATATTAATCATATCAATTAAGGGATCTATTTTTTTGGCAATGGTATCAACAATCTTTTCAAAAGTCATATGATTTTCTTCTCTCCAATTAGTCTTGACAATGTAATTTCCATTCTTAAATAATACTAGACATAAATTCTCCATTGTATCTTTTGCTATTTTGATCTTGATAGCTAGAGATCCTATAAGGTTAGTATCACGTATATCTGGTTCATTCATATATGACTTTCTTAATACCAAATGATTATTTTCATGTATGATGTTAAGCTTACAATATGGCATGAGTTCATTCAGTTCTAATACATCAAAAATATTTCTCAATATCAAAACAACATCTATATCTTGTTTATAATTATTAATAGAAAGTATAGTTTCTTTTATAGAACTGTAAATAGAGTCCTTTAGCGATTGCTGATGTTCATATGCATCATAAGAAGATGATGTAATTTTGACATCGAGTGAGACCTTATCATTTAGTGTTTTTTTATTTGGATATATACTTGGATATAAATTCTTAATTGAGTCTGGATTTTTAATATAATCATTGAATACCTCATATGTTAGAATTGGAAAATAAATACAAATAAATCCCCAATAAAATACATCCATCTGATATCTATCTTTATTGACTTTACTCCATACAGTTTTAATATCGATTATATCTTCGAGATCTATAACATAGAATTCTGTAGTGTTATATTCTTCAAATAAATTTAACATAACACTAAATGTATCATTAGCTATAATTTTAATGAAATCTTTATTCTTGTAAAAATCCATATTAATAGGCGTATCACATATTAAATCATATTTTACAGTCTGATCACCATTTATATAAAAGTCAAGCACTGAATAGATATCGGGACGTATAGCTCCCTTAGTCTCTAATTCTATATTATATTTTAAAGGGATATTCTTATCCAAATAATTAAACCACAGGTGTTGGCGAAATACAGGTATATCCAATACAAGTTGTATTTTTTGTTTAAACTCCATAATATTATCCATGGGGAATACTTGAATATCATAAATAAACTTGATATGAAAATTAACTATGGTATTTGAGGATGTTTTTTTATCATTAGAAAGTATTATAGTATCGGCATCCTTTCCAATTTTAATATCATCAAAATCCTTTGTTAAATCTGTACCCATACCTAATAAAGATTCATCCATTTCAAAATGAAATTCTCCTGTCTTATCGCTTTCATTCAATGCATCTTCATTATTTTCAGATTCATTTAACATGTTTGAGTCAATCAACATATTTTCATTCTTCTCATATACATCATTATTTTCATCCTTCTCATCTCCACCTCTTTTATTTTTTTTTAAATGCAAATCCTCATTTTCTAATATTAGAGCTTCGTGGTCTTCTTCGTGGGGTTCTTCATGATCTTCCTGTCCTTCGTTATCTTCATCCATTTCATTTAATTCATGTAGTAAGAGATTTGCAATAGGATCCTTTCCATGTTTATGGGTTCCGCCTTTTATTTTTTTATATTTATTTAATCCTAAAATAGATACCCAACCCTTACCATAGAAATGAGATAATACTTTATTATCTACATAAGGCTTATTATTGTTATAATTGGTTTCTACTTTATCTAACGCACTTTTAACATCGTCAGAAACATTTCCTATAAACACGATAGTATTCAATACAACTCCCTTTTTATCTATTCTATATAATTTAATAGGATTAGTAGTAAATTCATGCGACATTATATATTATTATTACTATTATTATATAAATAATGAATTACGAATATGCTTTTTATATTGTTGTTATATTATTATTGCTAATGATATTATTTGATAATGAAATTGAAGACTTTAAAACTAGAAAAAGAGTATGTACAGATGATTCTCGTTGTTATAAAGTAATTGAAAAATTTGACAATAATAAAGAGGCGGCGGAATTGCTTTCGTATGTTAATAAATTTACAATTGAACTAATTAGACATATGAGAAAAAAATATTTATGGGATGGTCATGATTCAATGCAACACCGAAAGTTAACAGAGAATTTAATAAAACATTATAATCCTGATTCTATTATAGAGAATAACCCTAAAGGAAATATTAATACTAGTTATGTAGAGGATAAGGGTAAAATCATAGCAATTTGTTTACGAGAAAAAAATTCAGGTAAGAATATGTTTCATGATAAGAATATTATAGAATATGTAGTAATGCACGAGCTATCGCATATAGGTAGCGATGTTATAGGACATGACGATTTAGAATTTTGGATTAACTTTAAAATATTAATTAAAAATGCTACAGAGATAGGTCTACATAAACCTGTTAATTATCAGTATAATCCTGTTATATATTGTAGTTTAAGGGTTGATTATAATCCATTCTTTGATTCTGAAGTGCCTGTATAAAATTTTAGTTTAAAATTTAGTAAAATTTAGTAAAATTTTAGTAGTTAATTAAAAAAGTCATAATCGATATTTACAAAACCATCCAACACACTAATGACATCACCTGCAAACTCATAAGCACCTTGTGAAAATGCTTTTTCTTTCAATATAACACTTTTGACTATAATATTTTTTGGTCTATCTTGTTTGATGCTATCGCCATATAATGGCTTAATAAGAGAACTGTTGATTTTAATTGGAACTTTGATAGTATGTCTTATATACTCTTTTGTTTTACTATTCCAAACTAATAAGTTAAATCTATACCCTTCATAAATACTCATTTTAATCTTTTTAATTTCCTCCATGCCTTCACTAAAATTCTGTTTTAATATAGATATTAAATTATAAGAGCCCCTAGGCAATTGTAATCCATTATACCATGGGTTAAGCCCTATGGTAAGAAGCGATGTAAATATTTCACCTCTTAGTTCAGCAACGCGAAAGAACCCTTTTAATTTAAATTTATTATCAGCACACCACGCTTCTAATTCAGGAAGGTTATTTTTCATTTTATTTTTTTTATTATCTAATAAATTAAAACCTTCTACAAATTTCATAAAGTCATTCCATATAAACAAATACTCTATAAACTCATCAGCAAATAATATTTTATAATAATATAAAGCGATATTTTCTTTTAGCCCTAGTGGGTTCCTTGGTTTATATTTATTAAATCTAATACCTATATCATTACCTACTTCAAGGAATGCCACAATAGTAATCATATCAAACACATAAGCCCCAGTATTATAACACGATAATAGTAAACGTATATTTTCTACAGATATTTTTTTAAATTTCTGTGCGTATATACCGAATATCGTAGGCTTGTAGGTATGATCGATAAAACCCAACCCGTGTAATTTTTCTATACTGTATGCCATTGAGTCGCTTGAAGGATATTGAATAAAATCAAGGCTCGATGCTTCGAATTTCTTATTTGAAGTTAGCTTATAAAATTCTTGATCGAAGATATGCATTTGAAAGGAATCCTTAGTTTTAGAATCTGATTCTACTATTTTTGATTCTGTTTCATTAATTAAGATATTTAATATATGTAAGCTTATATCTTCCTGAACGATATTGGGAAGAGCAAAGGGCTGTAGCATTGAGAATAACTTTAGAGAATAACATGCGTAAAATATTCCGGGGGCATTTCTGCCTACTCTCCCCATTCTCTGTTGGCTAGATGCTTGTGTTATTGGTTTATTTGCCATAACATAGCAGTTGTAATTGGGATTGAATGTAATTTCTTTACTAAATCCACTATCTATACAATATTTAAGGGTATCAATAGTGAGGCCTGTTTCCGCTGCGTTCGTGGCAAAGATTACTCTTCTACTTGCTGGGACAGTTTTAATTAATTTAACCTTATTTCCAGATTTGTCAAATTCCCATATATCTACAGAAACATTCGATATATCAGAAAATATATCCATATAGTCTTTTGATCCAGAAGCCATATTTTCACCCATCATCATAATTGGTGCTATATAGAATTCCTCTGGTTCTTTCGCTCCTGTATATTTTTTAAAGTTATTATCAGAGTGATGTTTAGAGAATTCTATACCTTTTGAAAAAACATTAGTATTCAATTGATGTATTAAATTTATCAAATGGACGATTGGCTTCGATCCTAGTAGAAATACAATTATATCTCTCATTTTATCTCCCTTGACTTCTACAGTATCATATCCATTTTCTTCTATATTGGTAAATGCTACATCTGTTTTCTTTTTAATTTTTTTTGTTGATATCTTTGTTAAATCTTCTATATTATCAATGTGAATCTTCTCTACTAAATCGCAAATATAAGTTAAATAATTACTTTTTGCAAATTCTGTATAATTTTTTTCTATGGGATATGAGGCACCTTCCACGTCTATAAAATTTTCTTTCGGACATTTAAAATAACTCATAAATATATCTGGATCAAATGTCCCACTCATTAATATTACCATAGGACATTTTGGATCTTCCCAATTCTTCTTAAGAAATATTTTAAGATAAAATAATACTAAATCTACATCTATAGATCTACTATGCACCTCATCAACTACTATAAAGGAAAACTTATTCATTATATCTTCATCTGTTAGAATTTTTAAATATTGTAATAATATTCCGATAGTAGCAAATAATATACCCTTCTTAGGTTTCCTCGCCACTGTACCTGTCTGATAACCTATATTAGCACCTAGTTTTAATTCAGGCGTCCATTTAATAATTTGAAAAGGTATATCCATAGTTGTCACTCTAGAAGGTTCTGTAATAAGAATATTCTTTTTAATATCTTCAAAGAAAGTTCTAAATAAAGCCGTTGGTAAAACAGTAGATTTCCCAGAACCCGTTTTTGCTCTTAAAACTAAAACCTTACTTCCAGCACACGAGGGTTTAACTTTAGGGGTTTCATTTCTGATATAAATCCTATCCTTCAACCATTGCATTAAATAATCTATAGAACGTTGATTTGTTATCATAGTGTTTTCTTTCTGTGTATTCCATTTTTGTAAAATAATCTTTCCTTTTTCTAGTAATGTAGGCATGATAATATTTTTAAATCTATAATTATAATAAGATTATACACAATGCAAAAAACTAATAGACAAACAAATCAGTCTGTTGGACGATTGAATGAACAATATGTTGATCAATCTATACAATCCAAATTCTCATTTCTAGAACAAGGCATTAGTATTTCTTATATTAATATAATATGTATAGTATTGATTATTTTATATATTTACTTTGTTCAATTTTATAAAATTGACACAGAACATAAAATATTTATAGAAGACGCAATTGAGAACAAATTATTTAAAACAGGAGATATCATTCTCTTCAAAGCTTCTAATAATTTTAATTCTGTTAAAACCGCTACTTATTTCGGCCATACTGGAGTTGTAGTTTGTTATGGAGATGAAGTAATGTTATTTGAAGCAAATGGAATTGAACGTGTTCCTTTAAAAGAACGACATAATAAAAATGGAATGTTTCTCACTCCTTTACACGAGCGAGTGAGTAAATATAAGGGACGTTGCTTTTTAAAAGCATTAAATAATCCACTGAATGAACATATAGTTAATTTATATAAAGAATTTATATCATGGGCTATTCAAAATATGTATTATGAATACAATGTAATTCGTTCAGTATTCAAAAAATTATTAGGTATGGAGCGATGCCATAATGGTACAAATTGTGCTGAAATAGTATTTATAAGTTTAATTCGTTTAGGACTAATTCCTGCTTCTGAGTTTGATAATAATATTATGAATCATCTGCAATATGTAGCAGATATTAAAACCTTAGAAAATGGTTATGAGTATAGTGATTTAATTGAATTAGTAGATCATCCCTTTGCGTATTAATGAAAACTAGTCTGTCGTATAAAAACTGGCGTTTGATAGTCTATATCATCATATGGATTTCTATTGAATAGGCTCCAGTCGGCTTCCATAGGTTTAGAAGATGGAGACATACCCTCTATAGATATTGAAGAATCATTATTTAAATATACACCCTTGGTTAAATAACACAATAGCAACATACAAAGTAATATAGCTAAAATACAGAAATGAAATATTATGATATCCTCCTTCTGTTGTTCTTCGTTAAAATAAAAGCTCATCTTATATTATATTCATTTTAAAAATTGAATAGAGATATTATAATTAAAAATAATGACATTCTACTACAAGTGCAAAAATAGAATATTTATTATTAGAGAAAATGATTTACAGATGATAAATATGTTTAAAAAATTATATGAAAAAAATGAACGTATGCATAATAGTATTCATACAGCATGTACTCTATTAGAATCATATGATTTAAATATTGTAGTATTTATAGACAAATATATAACTATATGGAGTGATAAGCCCCATGATTATATCGATGATAATTTTGTCAATACAGGAAAGCCAGAAGTAATATTGAACGAATATGATATTAGTCTCCTTAAAGAATATATTGATGATGAATTAAAAATA